>Ga0116183_1000008_pt1 | contig 162124 bp, 137 predicted proteins | sample AD_UKC078_MetaG_FD_89753 | JGI IMG/M metagenome (GOLD analysis project Ga0116183, IMG submission 89753) | Active sludge microbial communities of municipal wastewater-treating anaerobic digesters from USA - AD_UKC078_MetaG | ecosystem: Engineered > Bioreactor > Anaerobic > Digestate | place...
ACTGTCTTTGGATTTGAAACACTAAGATAAGTGAAAAAAATGACATGACAAAATCCTGGGCAACTTTTTGTTGCTCAGGAGCTTATAAAACATAACATTTAACTAAATTGCGGAATTAAGGTTGAATACATTTGCACAGATATAAATCAAAAATAACTATAAAGAAATGGATATTCAAGAATTCTTAAACCTTACTATCTTCGGCATAGCCATTAAGCAACCCGTTACTTTTTTGGTGAAAGCTTTATTAATTTACCTGGTTACACAAGGTGCGGTTTCACTTATTAAGTTTCTTTTCCGAAGATCGCAAAGAAAACACAACTCCACTTTTCTTGATAAAACGACGGCCAGCTTCCTGCAGCGCATAAGCGTTTATGCGCTGTACATCATAGGAGGTGCCATTTTTCTTTCGTTAATTCCGGGAATGGAAAAAGTTGGGAACTCTATTTTGGCCGGTGCCGGTATCATGGCTATGGCTGTGGGTTTCGCTTCTCAAGAAGCTCTTTCAAACTTTATCAGCGGACTCTTCATTGTTTTCGGCAAACCTTTCAGGATTGGCGATACTATTAAACTAGACGACATTGTAACGGGAACCGTTGCTGAAATCACACTGCGGCACACCGTTATTAAAAGTTTGGAAAACCGTACCATTATCATACCCAACAGCAAGATTAATTCGAGTACGATTATTAACTCTACGCTTAGTGCGGAAGACATCTGTAGCTTTATCGAGGTGGGGGTTTCTTATGATGCCGACTTAGACAAAGTCATGGGAATTATGCGTGAAGAAGTGATGAAGCACCCTTCGTTAAAAGACCACCGAAGTGATGAAGAAAAAAAGAAGAATGCTCCCGTGGTAACAGTCAGGGTGATCAATCTGGGTGATTCGGCCATCACACTCCGGGCGTGGGCTTGGGCAAATAACAGTGGAGAAGCCTTTGCCATGAAATGTGATCTGCTCAAATCCATCAAAGAACGTTTTGACAGGGAGAACATTGAAATTCCATTCCCGTACAGCAATTTGATCATAAAAAATCAGGTGAAAGGATAGATTACAGGCATTTTATGCAACCACCGCTACATAAAATGCATGAAAAAAAGTATCACCAAGTATCACCAACCCGGTAATAGCTTGATAATCAGACTTTTTCGTGTGACACTTGGCTAAAAAAAAGCCTCACCAAGTATCACCAAGTGTCACCAACTTTTTTCATAGTCATTATTTACAAGTACATCACTATTTAGCTTGTATATATAAGCTTTTTAATAAGCACGGTTAGATGATTTATTTTGCAGGTGAGTAAATTTCGTCTCCACCCGGATGTACACAGTTTGTACACCCCCATGTAGGACACCTGTACACCCCGGTGTACAAATGTCCTACACCCGGGTCTACAACGAATTTGGCAACGAGAAAAAAAATAATTCAACCGTAGCGCACCAAGCACATGCTTGTTGCTAATCTTCAGCCCTTTTCCTCACGCTTTCTCTTCTTCCACAGCTGCCAGGAATTGATCACATTTTGCCACAGCACATAAGAGCCCGGGCCTACTGACGCCAACGGATTGAGGTACGTATGCGCCATCCAAATGGCAAGAATAGTATTCTTCTGCCCCAATGACTGTCCCCCGCTTATTCTGTCATGATACACACTTCCTATTGTTTTGCCTAAGAAAAATTGCAAGCAACAAGCCACTAAGGCACCAACGGCAATTAAAATCTCGGTTACACCATCAGCCGAATTATGAATCAACGAGTTGACTGTTTGTGCCGTAACAATGGCCAGAGAGAATGCCCACAGATAGAAAGCTAATTCGTGATAACTCATTAATTTCCGATGCACTTTAGGTAACACATGTTGCAAAGCCCAAGCCAGCAAGAACGGGAAGATAAGCAACGGAACCACTTTGCTTAGAATCAGGAAAAAAGATTCATAAAAATCAGCTCCCGCACGGGGTTCAATGACCGGAAAGATAAGTGGCACCGCAATAGCCGCACCGATATTGGCTAAAAGAGTATAAGTGGTTACGCTCGCTGCACTTCCTCCTAATTTAGAAGTAATCACTGCCGCAGCCGTTGCAGTGGGGCAAATAATACAAACAATAATGCCCTCGGCCACCAACTTATTGAAACGATATAGTAATAAATATACTGCCAGAGCACCAAGAATCTGAATACCGAGTAACCAAAAATGAAGTGGACTAATCTTTAAATCCTTGGGTTGCACCTTACTGAAGGTCAGTAGCAACATAACAAAGATGAGCAACGGAGTAACAAATGAAAACAATATAAAAACCTGATAACCAATGGCTCCCACCAACATGGCAATGGGTAAGGTCCAGTCCTTAAAAAACTTAAGCATCGGGAAACATTTTAAAATTCAGTTGCAAAGTAAGACCTTAATAAGGAATAATACTATCTTTGCGGCGATTTTTTAATTTAAAACAGTTTAAAAATGAAAGAAAACAAGTTAACCGGGCGAACAGCCATCCGTTGGAAACAGTTCAACCACAAAACTTACTCTGTCTTCTGTAGTTTGAAGAAAGAAGTCAACATCGGTGTCTTAACAATTGCAACATTGGCTTTTGCCAACGTAAAAATTGCATCGGCACAGAATGACACAATCGGACAACTGAAGAACATGGAGCTGGAAGAGGTTGAGGTTACCGGCACCCGCGTTCCCCTAACCGAGATGCAATCGGCCAAAATGGTCACTGTACTCTCCCGTGATGAAATTCAAGCGGCAGCGGTACACAGTATCAACGATCTTTTAGAATATGCCGCAGGCGTTGATGTCCGCCAGCGAAGCGAATTCGGTATACAAACAGACATCTCAGTACGGGGAGGTACTTTTGACCAAACCACCATTCTTCTCAACGGGATCAACATCTGCGATCCTCAAACCGGACACAACACCGGAAATTTCCCGGTATCCATCCATGACATTGAACGAATAGAGATACTTCAAGGCCCAGCTGCCAGAGTGTTCGGAACCTCAGCCTTTACGGGAGCAATCAACATTGTGACCAAGAAAGCTACTGAGAATCAAATCACCGCCCATTTAACAGGAGGCGGATACGGACTGCTGGGAACCGGTGCAGGGGTCAGCTACACCAACAAAAGGTTCGGGCATCAGCTTTCAACCAATTACAGCCGAAGTGACGGAGCTACCAAAAACAGTGATTTCAATACCCGGCGAGGGTATTATGCGGGCTCATTCAACCATAAGGATGTAAATATGAAGTGGCAGCTTGGGTTAAACGATCAGAAATTTGGAGCAAACACCTTTTATTCTGCCGCTTACGATAACCAATACGAAGAGACTCGCAAATACATTGCTTCCGTACAGGCACAAACCAAAGGAACAATTAAATTTACTCCGGCTTTGTACTGGAATCGTTCCCTCGATCATTTTCAACTGATCAGGAATACTCATACCGGAGAGAACTTTCACCAGACCGATGTTTTTGGTGCCAGTTTGAACGCTTCGTTCGATTCTTCATGGGGCAAAACCTCCTTGGGTGCCGAGATTCGTAACGAGGGAATATTGAGTACTAACTTAGGCAAGCCTCTTGACGAAGATCAGTACGTAAACATTCCCGGAGAGGACCAGCAATATACCCGGAAAGATAACAGAACCAATGTAGGATACTATTTGGAACACAACATCTTATTCTCTCGGGTTACCGTTTCCATGGGTGCCTTGGCGAATATGAATACGGCACTGGATCATAAGTTTCGCTTCTATCCGGGAATAGACGTATCGTACAGGCCAACCGATAACATCAAATTGTTTGCCTCATGGAACATGGCGCTGCGAATGCCTACTTTTACGGATTTGTATTACAAGAGCCCAACCATACAGGGAAATGTAGGATTAAAACCCGAAAAGACTCAGGCTTTCAGTATCGGTGCCAACTACCGGACCGACTATTTCCAATCGTCATTGAGTTCTTTCTACAACAAAGGAAAAGACATGATTTATTGGGTGATGTACTCGGCCGACGACATTTACCATTCTGCCAATTTTGAACTGGATAACATGGGAGTGGAACTTTCTTCGTCCATCGACTTCCGGCGACTGACTAACGGAAAGAGTTGGCTGCAAGATTTAAGCATTAATTATGCGTACATCTATCAGCACCGCAAAGACAATGAGGAAATCTATAAATCAAGTTACGGGCTGGAGTATTTGCGACACAAACTGGTGGCACGCCTCAATCATCGTGTGTGGAATAAACTAACAGCCAACTGGGCGTTCCGGTGGCAAGACCGCACAGGCAGTTACATCAAATACAACGAGATGAATCAATCAACCAATCAGTTGGTTCCCTATGCTTCGTACTGCGTGCTCGACCTGAGATTGTCGTGGAATGCACCCAAATATAAACTCTTTGCAGAAGCAAATAACCTGCTCAACCGGACTTACTATGATTTCGGCAACCTGCCTCAACCCGGAATATGGCTGAAAGCAGGCATCAGTTATCAAATCAATCTGTAATCATTAACAAATACCAAAGGCGAGGTGTTATCTCATCCATACACCTCGCCTTTATTTATAGTCTATTAGTAACATATTCTTTGAAGATTAGCGCAAAAAGTCCAAAAGTTAAGGGTAAAAGGTCTAGTTTCGGCAAATTTCTACTACATTTGCAATTAATTACCCTATGAAGCAAGTATATAAATACATATTGTTATTTTGTATTGGCCTCTGGTTGCCATGGCTGCCCGACTGTTCCACTGCTTGGGCTAAAGATTTTGTTGTCGTTATTGATCCGGGGCACGGCGGACACGATCCGGGTGCCGTAGGTAGAATATCTAAGGAGAAGAACATCAACCTGAACGTGGCTCTTAAGTTAGGCAGACTCATCAAGAACAACAATGATGATGTCAAAGTGATTTTCACCCGAAGCACGGATGTTTTTATTTCACTCGACCGACGAGCAGAAATTGCCAATGATGCCAAAGCCGATCTCTTTATCTCAATACATACTAATTCCGTAGCCGGCTCAAGAACTGTAAAAGGCGCATCGACATGGACGCTGGGTTTGGCCAAATCAGAAGCAAACCTGGCTGTTGCCAAACGAGAGAACTCCGTTATTCTATATGAAAGCGATTACAAGACAAGGTATGCTGGCTTCAATCCTAACTCAGCCGAATCATATATCATTTTTGAGTTCATGCAAGACAAATACATGTCGCAAAGCGTGCACCTGGCTTCGTTAGTACAAAAAGAATTCCGCAATACCTGCAACCGCATTGACCGGGGTGTGCATCAAGCCGGTTTTTTGGTGCTCAAAGCAAGTGCTATGCCTAGCATTTTGGTTGAGCTGGGCTTTATTTCCACCCCCGAAGAGGAAGCGTATCTCAACACGGAAGAAGGTCTCTCATCGCTATCCAAAGGCATATACAGAGCATTTCTCAGATACAAGCGAGAGCATGAAATTAGAATCAACGGTTCCAGCCGTACTGTGATTCCCCAAAATATAGAAGACGATACAACCAAAGCAATAACAGCAACACCGGATTCTTCTAAAAAAGACAGTTCATCGAGAACTTCTCAAAGTCAGGAAGTGAAACAGGAACAGAAAGCGGAGAAAACCGTAGTTCCACTTGTGGAGCCAAACGCAGCAACGAAAGATGAAATTATATTCAAGATACAAATACTAACCTCCTCCAGCTCATTGAAAAGTACCGATAAACGTTTCAAAGGCTTGAAAGAGGTAGAGTACTACCAAGAAGGAGGATTGTACAAATACACTTATGGCGCTTCTGCAGATTACAATAAAGTACTCAGAACAAAGCGCTCCATCTCGACCGACTTTAAAGATGCGTTCATTATAGCCTTCAAAGAAGGAAAGAAGATGGACGTAAACGCCGCTATCAGTGAATTTAAAAAGAACAGGAAATAATAAAAAGAAAAAATATGATTGCTAAATATATTACGAAGGAAGTTAAAATAGGCATAGCAAGTATTATCGCATTAGGAGTAGTTGTGTATGGCATTAATTATCTGAAAGGAATCAGAATGTTCAAACCAAGCAGTTACTTTTATTTTAAATACGAGGATGTGAATGCGTTGGCTAAATCGAGTCCGGTATTTGCCGATGGCTTTCGCGTAGGTATTGTAAGCGATATATCATACGACTACAACCAGCGTGGCAAAGTTGTGGTTGAAGTGGAACTCGACAAAGACATGAGAATTCCCAAAGGTAGTACCGGTGAGCTGGTAACAGAGATGATGGGAGGAGTCAGAATGAACATATTACTGGCCAACAACCCTCGCGAAAGCTACTCCGTTGGCGACACCATTCCCGGAACACTTAACAACGGCATCATGGCCGGTGCAGCCGAGCTGATGCCCCAAATAGAAAAAATGCTTCCCAAACTCGATTCTATTTTAATATCTTTAAATACGATTCTTAGTAATCCCGATATTCCGGCTACACTGAAATCGGTCAGAAACAGCACGGCTAACCTGGAGGCTGCAAGCGGACAAATGAGAAAGCTCATGAATAAAGACATTCCTCAGCTAACAGGCAAGCTCAATACAATCAGTGATAACTTTGTTGTAATCAGCAGCAATTTAAAAGAGATTGATTACGCAGCCACGTTTAACAAGATTGATTCTACCATTCATAACGTGCAGCTAATCACTCAGAAGCTTAACAGCAAAGACAATAGTGTAGGACTACTACTGAATGACCCCGCTCTGTATAACAACCTAAGCACCACCAGTGCCAATGCAGCAAGCCTTTTAGAGGACCTGAAAGCCAATCCGAAAAGGTATGTTCACTTCTCTATTTTTGGAAGAAAACAAAAATAAGATTTTATATTATATAGATTTCATCTAAATAATAGGCTACAGTTATACATAGCCTTAAAAGTAGTCAATCTCCCTTTATAAACGTATTTTAAGAGTTTATGTTATAAAACACAAACGAATAATACAATGATTAAATAGACTGATTATCAAGGAGTTAAACAAAATCAAGTATCTACAAGAAGAAACAGAACAGTGTCATTCTATAAGTGGCTGAAACAAAAGGATTTATTCTTTCATTGAAAAACACAAGAAAAAAAGCATTTGTTTTTCTCGAATAAGATTCCCAAATTTGCAATTGTAGAAGTTTTACTTAATTAATAAATGTATTGATGTCGTTATGATTGAAACAAATCATGTCGGCTTATGGAACCGCTGTCTTCAAGTTATTAGAGACAATGTTCCCGAGACGACGTTTAACACCTGGTTTGTCCCTATTGTCCCCCTGAAATACGAGGACAATACATTGACTGTACAAGTTCCGAGTCAGTTCTTTTATGAATTCATAGAAGATAAGTTCGTGGATTTGCTTCGTGCTACTTTATATAAGGTTATTGGAGATGGTACAAAGCTGATGTACAATGTCATGGTTGACAAGAGTTCAAAGACTACTGTTAACCTTGAAGCAAGTAATCGTTCTACCGCCATCCCCAATAAAAGCACGATAAGAAGCGGAGGCAACAAAGCTCCGAACATTCTCAAGGCACCGGCTGTGCAGGATCTTGATCCTCAATTGAACCCGGATTATAATTTCGATAACTTTATTGAAGGATACAGCAACAAACTATCGAGAAGCGTAGCCGAAGCCGTGGCTCAAAGTCCGGCTAAAACAGTATTCAACCCTCTTTTTATCCACGGAGCCTCCGGAGTAGGAAAAACTCACTTGGCCAATGCAATCGGAACAAAGATAAAAGAGATTTATCCCGAGAAAAGAGTGTTATATGTATCTGCACACTTGTTTCAGGTACAATATACGGACTCGGTTCGTAATAACACGACAAACGATTTCATCAATTTCTATCAAACCATTGATGTATTGATCATTGATGATATTCAAGAGTTTGCAGGAGTAACCAAAACCCAAAATACTTTTTTCCACATCTTCAATCACTTACACCAGAACGGTAAGCAGCTGATATTGACTTCAGACCGTGCTCCTGTTCTATTACAAGGCGTTGAAGAGCGATTACTTACCCGTTTTAAGTGGGGTATGGTAGCCGAGCTCGAAAAGCCGACTGTGGAGTTAAGAAAGAATATTCTTAGAAATAAGATTCATAGAGACGGCCTAGAATTCCCGTCGGAAGTGATTGAGTATATTGCCGAGAACGTAAACGAAAGTGTTCGAGACCTGGAAGGCATTGTGATATCAATCATGGCACACTCAACGATTTATAACAAAGACATTGATTTGGAATTGGCTCAACGCATCGTTAAGAAGGTTGTTAAGTACGAGACCAAAGCCATAACGATTGATGATATCATCGGTACAACGTGCAAGCATTACGAAATTGAACCTGCGGCAATTTATACTAAATCAAGAAAAAGAGAAGTAGTACAAGTCAGACAAGTAGCCATGTTCCTGGCTAAGAAGCACACTGATTATTCTTCATCCAGAATAGGACAGCTCATTGGCAACAAAGACCATGCAACCGTACTTCATGCTTGTAAAATAGTGAAAGAACTTTGTGAAGTAGACAAAAGCTTCCACTCTGATTTGGAAGCAATAGAAAATACCTTGAAGAAAAGAAACTAAGAAAAATACTTGTTAAGTAAATGCCGGTATAAAATCATGTTTTATACCGGCATTTATATTATATGCTAGTCAAGAAAACCTTGAGCACGCAATGCATTGAGCAAATTCACTGAGGTTGCTTCATTGTCTTTCTTGGTGTACCTCACATCCGTAAACACTTGAGCCAATGTTTCTTTCTTATTCTCTTGAATAAACTTCATATTTTGAGGCAAAGACTCTTTATACGCATACAACTGATCCAGTTCATCGGGCGTATAATCATGATAGTGCTCTTGATGAATAAGACCCTTAAAAGGCAACCGATCTACCTGGTCAGGTATCTCAGCCGGGTAGCCAAGCGTAATGGTCGTAACTGGAAATACCAGTCGCGGCAACTGAAGAGCATCAATGATAGGCTGAGGATTGTACGTCGTGGTGCCCAGGTAACAAATACCCAAACCTTTGTCTTCGGCCAGCGTGCAAAAAGTTTGCGCAACCAGCAAGGTATCTACAGCAGCATTCATGAACGACTGAAGATTTTCGTATCCGGGTTCTGCGTTTCTTTGAACGCACCATTGGCTGAAACGTCTGAAATCAGCGCAAAAGGTTAACACTACCGGAGCCTGCTTCACCATGGGCTGATTATAATGCGCAGGAGAGAGCTTTTCTTTCATTTCAACATCCCGGGTAACAATAACGCTGTAAACCTGCATATTGCCAACCGTAGAGGCCCGAAAAGAAGTCTCAAGCAAATCATTTAACAATTCATCAGCCACATCGGTCGTCTGATACTTGCGAATGGTTCGTCTATTCTTTATTGATTCCATTGTTTTAGTTTTCAGCAAATATATACCAATTTCACTTCACAAACGAACATCAAATGATTAAAAATACCAAAAAAGAAAAACTATTCATCTGTTTGAAACAAGTCAATTATATATTTTGGATAACTTTAAAGGATACATAAAACCATAAAACACTGATAATCAACTATTTAAATATTCAATTTGGAAAACTTTATTTTTAATATTAAAAACCTATCTATAAATTTGGGAATAACAAAAAACATTCCTAGATTTGCAAATACATTTGTTAACGATAAGTATTACTTCTACACCTTACTTATTATTTTTAATCATCTAAGAAAATAGCAACGTGAAAAAAGAAATTTATTCTTATGAAGAAGCCTTCAAAGAATCTTTACGATACTTCCAAGGCGACGAACTAGCTGCAAGGGTTTGGGTAAACAAATACGCAGTAAAAGACTCTTTCGGAAACATTTACGAGAAGTCGCCGGAAGACATGCATTGGAGAATCGCTAACGAGATAGCCAGGGTTGAAGCAAAATATAAAAACGGTCTGAAAGCAGAAGAACTTTTCACTTTGCTTGATCAATTCAAATACATTGTTCCTCAGGGTAGTCCGATGACGGGCATAGGCAATAATTATCAGGTTGCCTCTCTTTCCAACTGCTTTGTAATAGGTATTGACGGGGCAGCCGACTCATACGGTGCCATCATCAAGATTGACGAAGAACAGGTTCAACTGATGAAAAGACGCGGTGGTGTGGGACATGACCTTTCACACATCCGTCCTAAAGGTTCACCGGTAAAGAACTCTGCACTCACATCGACCGGCATCGTGCCTTTCATGGAGAGATATTCGAACTCTACCCGTGAAGTAGCGCAAGACGGACGACGAGGAGCTTTGATGCTTAGCGTTTCTATTAAGCACCCCGACTCGGAGTCGTTTATCGATGCTAAAATGACAGAAGGCAAAGTTACCGGGGCCAATGTGTCGGTGAAACTGGACGATGCGTTTATGACTGCCGCTACAGAAGGCAAAACATACGTTCAGCAATACCCCATCAACTCGGCCAACCCCACTACCGTCAAAGAGATTGATGCCTCGGCATTGTGGAAAAAGATTGTTCACAATGCATGGAGATCAGCAGAACCCGGTGTACTTTTCTGGGATACCATTATCAAAGAGTCAGTGCCCGACTGCTATGCCGATCTGGGTTATCAAACCGTGTCGACCAATCCTTGTGGGGAAATTCCGCTTTGCCCGTATGACTCATGTCGTCTGCTGGCCATCAACCTTTACTCATACGTTGTGAACCCATTCAAAGCCGATGCTTATTTCGACTTCGAATTGTTTAAGAAACACGTAGAGCTGGCGCAGCGCATCATGGACGATATTATTGATCTGGAACTTGAAAAGATAGAACAGATCATCAAGAAGATAGAAGATGATCCTGAAGGCGAGGAAGTAAAACGTGCCGAGCACGTACTTTGGGAGAAGATATACAAGAAGAGCGGACAAGGAAGACGTACCGGTGTGGGTATCACAGCCGAGGGCGATATGCTGGCCGCACTGAACTTGCGTTACGGAACCGAAGAAGCAACCGAGTTCTCCGAAGAAGTACATAAAATAGTAGCTTTGCATGCCTACCGTTCATCGGTACAAATGGCCAAAGAGCGCGGAGCATTTGAAATATACAGTACGGAGCGTGAGGTCAACAATCCATTCATCAACCGTTTGCGTGAAGCCGATCCGGGACTTTACGAAGACATGAAGAAGTACGGTCGCCGTAACATTGCCTGTTTGACTATTGCTCCCACGGGAACAACCAGTTTGATGACACAAACCACGTCGGGCATTGAACCGGTCTTCTTACCCGTTTACAAACGCAGAAGGAAGGTGAACCCCAACGATACGCAAGTACGAATTGACTTTGTGGACGAAACGGGCGATGCATTCGAAGAATATATTGTATTCCACCACAAGTTTGTTACTTGGATGGAAGCCAACGGATACGATCCGGCAAAGAGATACACTCAGGAAGAGATTGATGAACTGGTTGCCAAATCACCTTATTATAAAGCGACATCGAATGATGTGGACTGGTTGATGAAGGTGAAGATGCAGGGACGCATTCAAAAATGGGTTGACCACTCAATCAGCGTAACCATTAACCTACCTAACGATGTAGACGAAGACTTGGTTAATCGTCTTTATGTAGAGGCATGGAAATCGGGTTGCAAAGGATGTACCGTTTACAGAGACGGTTCACGCTCGGGAGTGCTCATTGCTGCTACGCCCGAGAAGGACAAGAAAGAGGAACTGCCTCCTTGCAAACCGCCTACGGTAGTGGAAGTACGCCCCACTGTCCTGGAAGCCGATGTGGTGAAGTTCCAGAACAACAAAGAAAAGTGGGTAGCCTTTGTGGGCTTGCTCGATGGCAGACCTTATGAAATATTCACCGGTTTACAAGATGACGACGAAGGTATCCTTCTTCCCAAGAGTGTGACCAGCGGACGAATTATCAAGAGTGTAGACGAGCATGGCAACAAGCGTTATGACTTCCAGTTTGAGAACAAACGCGGGTACAAGACCACCATCGAAGGCTTGTCCGAGAAGTTTAACAAAGAATACTGGAACTACGCCAAACTGATCTCGGGAGTGCTCCGCTGGAGAATGCCTATTGAACAGGTCATCAAGTTGGTTGGCTCTTTACAGCTCGACAGTGAGAACATCAACACCTGGAAAAACGGTGTGGAACGTGCACTGAAGAAATATATTCAAGACGGTACCGAAGCTCACGGAAAGAAATGTCCCAACTGCGGTAATGAAACGCTCATCTATCAGGAAGGTTGCTTAATATGTACCAGTTGCGGTGCATCCAGATGCGGCTAGAATGGAAAAAGATAACAAAGAAAAGGAATCTCTAGTCGGGTTCCTTTTCTTTTTACGCATGCAGCACAAACGTTTGCGGACTATTTTGAACGAGTTCAGCAAGGACAGATTTCTAATATCTACAGAATATTTCTATCATTGCACTATCATGAATGGATCAAATTAAATCTAATATATATGATAGTATCATTTAACATCGAATATCGCACCAACTGGGGTGAGGATGTCAGAGTTCTGGGTTCAACAACAGAGCTGGGGAACAATGACCATAAGCAAGCTATTCCCCTCCGTACTACGGACGGTACGCATTGGGGCGCCGAAGTGGAGTTATCATATCCTGAAGCAGGAATTGCAAACTATATATACGTCATTTACAAAGAGAACCAAGTGGTCAGAGAAGAGTGGCACGGCATTCAACGCTGTTTGCTTTTGCCTCAAACGACTGATGCCGCGAAGAAAATCACGGTGCATGACAGCTGGAAAAACCTTCCCGAGGAACAATATTTCTACAGCTCGGCCTTTACCGAATCGTTGCTGGCACACCGCAAACGCGGAGCACTGCCTAAAAGTCACAAAAAAGGATTGATGATAAAGGCTTATGCACCCCGTATCAGTGAGGGTTATTGCCTGGCTATCTCGGGCAACCAAACCATTTTGGGCAACTGGGAAGCCGATAAAGCCTTGCCCATGAGCGATGCTTGTTTCCCTGAATGGGTGACCGAAGTAGATGCCTCCAAACTAACATTCCCACTGGAATATAAATTTGTTCTCTATAACAAAAAGGAGAAAAAAGCAGAAGCTTGGGAGAATAACCCGAACCGCTACCTAGCCGACCCGGGCATCAAAGCCAATGAAACACGGGTACTGTCTGACCGATACGTGTACTTCGACACGCCAGCTTGGAAGGGTGCCGGTGTGGCTGTGCCTGTCTTTTCACTGAAATCGGAAAAGAGTTTCGGTGTGGGCGACTTCGGCGATCTAAAGTTACTGATTGACTGGGCGGTTGAGACGCACCAAAAAGTGGTGCAGGTTTTGCCGGTGAATGACACCACCATGACGCATAGCTGGACGGATTCTTACCCGTACAACAGCATTTCCATTTACGCATTTCACCCCATGTATGCCGACCTTAGCCGGATGGGTAAGCTCAAAAAAGCAGCCGACGCCAAACGTTTCAACGAGAAACAAGCCGAGTTGAACAGTCTGTCCGTTATTGATTACGAGGCGGTAAACCAAGTGAAGTGGGAATATTTCCGCCTGATCTTTCAGCAAGAAGGAGAAAAGGTATTGGCATCCGAGGCGTTCAAGGAGTTCTTCGAGGCCAATCAGGAATGGCTGCGGCCGTACGCGGCATTCAGCTACCTCAGAGACGCTTACAAAACACCCGACTTCCGGTTATGGCCCAAGTACAACACGTATAAGTCTAAGGAAATTGAGCAGATGTGCCGGCCGGGAACAGCCGACTATCCGCACATCTCCATCTATTATTTCATTCAGTTTCATTTGCACCTCCAACTCTTGGAGGCAACCAACTACGCACGCGCCAAGGGCGTGGTGCTGAAAGGTGATATTCCCATCGGCATCAGCCGCAACAGTGTGGAAGCATGGACAGAGCCGCACTACTTCAACCTGAACGGACAAGCCGGTGCCCCACCCGATGACTTCTCGGTAAACGGGCAGAACTGGGGTTTCCCCACTTACAACTGGGAGGTGATGGAACAGGATGAGTACAGCTGGTGGATGAAACGTTTCCGGAAAATGTCGGAATACTTCGACGCTTACCGCATAGATCACATTCTGGGTTTCTTCCGTATCTGGGAGATTCCGATGCACGCCGTGCACGGATTGCTGGGACAGTTCGTCCCTTCCCTGCCCATGTCGCGCGAGGAGATTGAGAGCTACGGCCTGCCTTTCCGCGAAGAGTTCTATCTCACCCCTTACATTCACGAGTACTTCTTGCAACAAGTGTTTGGCGAGCAAACAGATTATGTGAAGCAACACTTCATTGAGCCAACCAACACGTGGGAGGTGTACCGCATGCGCGAAGAGTTTGACACGCAGCGAAAGGTGGAAACGTTCTTTGCCGGAAAAACGGATGCCGACAGCATTCGGGTGCGCGACGGTCTGTACTCGCTCATTAGTGATGTACTTTTTGTTCCCGACCACAAGGAACCGCATAAATACCATCCGCGCATCGGTGTGCAGCACGACTTCATTTACCGGGCACTGAACGATGGTGAGAAAGAGGCGTTCAACCGTTTGTATGATCAGTACTACTACCATCGCCACAATGAGTTTTGGCATCAGCAAGCCATGAAGAAGTTGCCACAGTTAACACAGTCGACCCGCATGCTGGTGTGCGGAGAAGATTTGGGTATGATACCCGATTGTGTGGCTTGGGTGATGAACGATTTGCGCATTCTGAGTCTGGAAATTCAGCGCATGCCCAAGAATCCGGCAGAAGAGTTCGGCAACCTGCACCATTATCCGTACCGCTCGGTTTGCACCATCTCCACCCACGACATGTCCACCCTTCGTGGTTGGTGGGAAGAAGACCGCCAGCAAACACAACGGTACTACAATAACATGCTGGGGCATTACGGAGAAGCACCGCAGACGGCCACACCTGAAGTTTGCGAAGAGGTGGTTCGCAACCACCTGTACAGTCAATCCATATTCTGCATCCTATCGTTGCAAGACTGGTTGTCGATGGATGGAAACTGGCGCCGGACTGCGGCCGACGAAGAGCGCATCAACATACCCGCTAACCCCCGTCATTACTGGCGTTACCGCATGCACCTCACACTGGAGCAGCTGCTGGGAGCCGAAAGCTTGAACAAGAAAATAACCCATCTCATAGAGCAATCGGCCCGCAGCCTTTACTGGTAAGTCGCATCTTCAGCATAAGAATGCAAATATAGAGAGAGCAAAACAGCAAATTATCTCTATATTTGCATTTCTTATTTAAGTCCGTTTGTCATGAAAACAACATCAACCATCTTTCTACAGAACTTGGTTTTCTACGCTTACCACGGTGTAGCGCCTCAGGAAACCGCAGTGGGCAACACCTTCATCATCAACCTGAGCCTGAAAGGCGACTTCGGGCAAGCCATGCAAAGCGATTGCGTGGACGACACGGTAAGCTATGCCGATGTGTTTCTGGCGGTGAAAGAAGAGATGAGCATCCCGTCGAAACTATTGGAGCATGTTTGCGGACGCATTGTGCAAAGGCTTTTCCGTGACTTTCCTCTTATTGAGGAAATCAATCTGAAGCTGGCAAAAACCAATCCGCCCATGGGAGCCGATATTGATGCCGCCGGCGTAGAGGTTCACTGCATCAGGTAAATGGCCCACATCGGCGGGGCAATAGTAAGAAGCTTCACTGCAATACTCTCAAACCGGCTTTTCTTTTTATCATACAAGGGAGCATTTCTTGTCAAGTGCAGTTTTATATATTATTAACCATTGCAAGGAATGCCGGAAGCACCGCCTGTGTTTTCGGGAACAACCACTGCCTTTTTGGAATGGCTGGCGGACTTTTCTGAATAGTTGGCCAACTTTTTAAAATCCCCGCCCAACTTTTTAGAAAACATAAAGAGGAATTTAAAAAAGTCCTTGATGTTTTTTGAAAAGATAACGAGCTTTTTCTCCAAAGCCACGAGCAGTTGGGCGAATTGCCACGACCAATGGAGGTGATTGCCACGAGCAATGGGGTGAATTGCTGGTAGCAATTTACAAAAATAAAAGGAACAAAGAGCCGGAACAACGAGTTTTGGGGAAGAATAGCAGGCCACGGAAACGAAAAAAGGAGAAGCGCCGGCTTCTCCTTTTACGTACATTATAAATTGAATACACTTTAACTTTACGTTTACAAATATACAACATTACAAACACAAAGTCAAGCTTTTACTCCAAAAAAATCATTCCTCAACGCCATAAAAAAGCTGTTTACTTCACACGCTTCAATCTCACTGTGTGTATGAGTCTGTGTGACATGCCAAAGTAGTCGGTGCGGTGATGAAATGTTCTGCAAACAACCGGCATTTGTCAGCATACCGACAGACAAAAAACCGTGAAGCGTTTTACTTTAACGTCTTCTTTTTCTTGCTTACAGCCTCAACAATTTCGGTAACCACCGTCTGGTTCTCAAAGCGTTTGGCGTAACCTGAGTAATCCGGACGGGTACGTTCGTATTCGGCATCGAGGAACAGCGGACTAGATATGATATGATCTGCCGTTGAACGATTGCAGCAAAACACAATATTCTCCACACCCGCCAGTCGGGTCAACGCTTTCACGTCCGTGTCATGCGGCTGAAGCGTCATGGGATCGGTAAAGAAGAAAAGATAATCAATCTCGCCGTCAACAATGCGCGAACCCATTTGCTGATCGCCCCCAAGCGGACCCGATTTCAGAATGGTAAAGTCCCACTCCACCTCCGGATGCTTTTCTTTCAGCGCAGCAAGTATAAGAGTTCCTGTAGTTCCCGTACAGTAAAATTTATGTCCCACGAGCAATTCGGAGTTCCATACCGCCCATTCAATAAGATCCTTCTTCATGGCATCGTGAGCCACCAAGCCGATTTTTCTGATTAGTTTTTCCATAATAATTTGTCTGTTTACTGATAAATGTTTCGTTGCCTATGTTTATATTATAATTTCAAGGAAGAAAAGCTCTTTCGTCCCTTTGCATAGAACTGCACCAAGATACTGCTTTTTATTTGTTCGGGAATGGAATGAAGAACTGTTTTTTTCATATTTTCATCCCGTGACGCCCTAAAATCTTTCCTGATAGCAGCATATTCACGTCTTGCCGCCAACACAGCACGAGCGTTGGGCAGCTGTCCCTTCAACACAAAAGCAAGTGCCGCCACATAATCGAGCACCATCCTGACGCGCATCACCGGCACCAGTTGATCGGCCGGCAAGTTCTTGTACAGCATGATGAGGTTGTTGCGGAAGTTGAGAAACGTTTTGCGCGGATTTTCCTTTTTCAACGTAGCTCCCCCCACATGAAAGACAGTGCTTTGCGGCACACAAACAATGCCGCGACCGCGGGCACGCAAGCGCCAGCACAAGTCAATTTCCTCCATGTGCGCAAAGAAACGTCCGTCGAGTCCGCCTGCATCGCGGTAATCTTTCAGGCGAATAAAAAGTGCCGCACCCGTAGCCCAGAAAACCGGTATCGGTGCATCATATTGTCCGTCGTCCTTTTCCACCGATGAGAAAATGCGTCCGCGGCAAAACGGATAGCCATAAGCATCTAAGAATCCACCGGAAGCGCCGGCATATTCAAAGTAAGCTTTGTCTCGCCAACTGCGTATTTTGGGCTGACAAGCAGCCACTTCGGGGTGCACATCCATGTAGGCGGCCAGCGGTTGCAACCAGCGAGGCTCCACGGCCACGTCAGAGTTGAGCAGCACCACGTACTCGGCTTCCACCTGTTGCAAGGCGAAATTGTACCCATCGGCAAAGCCATAATTTTTTTCCAGACGGATGATGCGCACAGACGGGAAAGCCGCTTCCAGCAAAGCAACCGAGTCATCGGTCGACGCATTATCGGCCACACAAATTTCCACGCCGCCATCGGCTGCGGAGTGCTCAATGACCGAAGGCAGGAAGGTGCGGAGCATTTCACTTCCGTTCCAGTTCAGAATGACAACTGCTATTTTATTCATGCGTTTATTTTAAGGGTTGTTTGTGTTTCCAGCGTTTGTGCGACCAAAACCAGTAGGCCGGTTCGCGTAAAATGGTTTGTTCAACGTGGCGTACAAACATTTCGGTTATCTCACCTTCGGCGGTTTCTTTGGGATGTTCGGTCATTAACACGAACGTAGCCTCACAGTATCCGCGTTTTTCTTTCTGCAACTCACAATAAAAAACCGGGTAGTTCATCATGCGGGCAATGCGTTCGCCACCATCCATGAACGAGGTCTCTTGGTTGAGAAAGGTAGTCCAGAAGTGCAAACTCTGGAGGTTGGGCGATTGATCGGCCACCAGTCCCAAGGCAAGTTTCTTGCCTGCATGCCTGGCTCTGATGACTTCGCGTGCTGTATCGTGCTTGGGCACATTATAGCCTCCGAAGCGGGAACGTATGTTCTGAAAGAGCTTGTCTACATACGGGTTGCGGAGTGTTTTGTAAACCTGCATGGGTATGTCTTCGGGTTTCATGTACATTCCCATGCCGATTGTCCACTCGAAATTGGCGTAGTGCGGCATCATCACCACAATGCCGCCGTACTTGTCGATCATTTCAAGGTATTGCTCCGTGTTATGGAACTTCATGCGTTGGTGCAGCTCGTCGACGGGCATCTTGAGCATCTTCAGGCTTTCGAGCATGTAGTCGCAGATGTAGTGGTAAAACTTGCGTTCAATAGCCAGCAGCTCCTTTTCCGTCTTCTCGGGGAAGGAGTTCTTCAGGTTACGCCACACCACCCTACGCCTGTAACGTGCCAGCTTATACATGAGCACATAGAGCACATCCGACAACACATAAAGGGCTTTCATGGGCAATGAGGCCAGTAGCCACATGCCCAGGTAAATAAAAAAATAGACTAATCTAGACATTCCAATTATTTATTTACTATGGTGGCCTGCAAAGCCGTACCATCTTCATTAAAATCACCTAGACGTACCTGCACTACTTCGTTATCTTTCGCCTCAGTATCTTGCAGCTCTATGCGAATGTAGTTCGTGGTAAAACCGTGCATCGGACTTCCGGCTTTGGGTTTCTCGAGTAGCACGGGCCATTCCTGACCGATAAAGCGCGCATAGAATTCCCGGGTCTTTTCGTCCGACAGTTCAAGCAACAGCTGACTGCGCTTGTGTTTTTCTTCGCTCGTAACCACGTGGTCAATTTTCAATGCCTGCGTTCCGGGGCGTTCCGAGTAACTGAACACGTGCAGTTGCGACACATCCAGCGATTTGATGAAGGCATACGCCTGCTCAAAACACGCGTCGGTCTCCCCTCTTGTGCCCACAATCACGTCAACTCCAATGAATGCATGCGGCATCAACTCTTTTATTTTCTTCACTTTTGAGGCAAACAACGCCGTATCGTATTTACGGTGCATCAGCTTCAATACTTCGTCACTTCCCGATTGCAGGGGAATGTGGAAATGCGGCATAAACCTTTTCGACCGCGACACGAACTCAATGATCTCATCCGTCAGCAAGTTGGGCTCGATAGAAGAGATGCGGTAGCGTTCAATGCCCTCCACTTCATCCAATGCCTTCACCAGCTCAAAGAAATTTTCTCCGGTTGTTTTTCCGAAATCACCTATGTTTACGCCCGTAAGCACAATCTCTTTTCCACCTTCGGCAGCCGCCTGAGCCGCTTGTTTCACTAACGACTCAATGGTTCCGTTACGGCTTCGTCCGCGGGCAAACGGTATGGTGCAGTACGTGCAATAGTAATCGCATCCGTCTTGCACCTTAAGGAAATAACGCGTACGGTCGCCCCGCGAACAAGAAGGAGCAAACGAACGGATATCTTTCAGCACGGAAGTGTGCGCCTCACCCGACTCGTTTTTCTTCAAATCGCCCAGATATTGCATTATATCTGCCTTTTGTTCGGCACCCAACACCAAGTCGACTCCCTCAATCTTTGCCACGTTATCGGGCTTCAGCTGGGCGTAACAACCCGTAACCACCACGAAAGCGCCCGGGTTTTCTTTCACCAACTTATGAATAACCTGCCGGCACTTCTTGTCGGCCATCTCCGTAACCGAACAAGTATTCACTACACAAATATCAGCCTTTTCACCTTTTCGCGCAGTACGTACGCCTGCTTCACGAAGTATTTTACCTATTGTAGATGTCTCTGAGAAGTTCAATTTGCAGCCTAAAGTATAATAAACTGCCTTTTTATCCTGAAATACAGTTGTATCAATCATACATTAATAAACAAAAAATATGGCGCAAAGGTACACATTATTATAATTAAAATTTGTTATACAGCCTAAGAGTTAACCACTCAGGGCCACCAAATGTGGAACTTTATTGCTATTTTTGCACAATATACCAAAATTCGTGCAATGATTAAAGAGAATTTTATCAAACTCTACGAGAATAGTTTTCGTGAGAATTGGGACCTTCCTTGTTACACTGACTACGGTGAAGATGTAAATTATACGTATGGTGAAGTAGCCCGTGAAATAGCCCAACTGCATTTGTTGTTTAAACATTGCAGCATCAGGCGCGGCGAGAAGATCGCTATCATAGGAAAGAATAATTCGCGCTGGTGCATTGCCTACATGGCAACCATCACTTACGGAGCGATTGTGGTTCCTATTCTGCAAGATTTCAATCCCAATGATGTGCATCACATTGTGAATCATTCCGAATCTGTTTTCCTTTTTACCAGTGATACCATTTGGGAAACATTGGAGGAGGAACGATTGAGTGGGTTGCGTGCCGTCTTTTCACTAACTGATTTTCGCTGCCTGCATCAGCGCGACGGAGAAACGGTGCAGAAGTTCCTCAAGCATATCAACGAGGAAATGCAGCAAACGTACCCCAACGGGTTTCAAAAAGAAGATATTCAATACACCACATTGGGCAATGAAAAGGTGATGTTGCTCAATTACACTTCGGGAACCACCGGTTTCAGTAAAGGGGTAATGCTTACGGCCAACAACCTGGCGGGTAATGTTACTTTCGGTATCCGAACGGAATTACTTAAAAAGGGCGACAAAGTACTTTCTTTTCTGCCTTTGGCACATGCTTACGGCTGTGCGTTCGACTTCCTCACTGCCACTGCCGTAGGAACACACGTCACTCTTTTGGGTAAAGTTCCCTCACCGAAAATCATCATGAAGGCTTTTGAGGAGGTCAAGCCCAATCTCATCATTACCGTGCCGCTGGTTATTGAGAAGATCTATAAGAATGTCATTCAACCTCTCATCAGCAAAAAGGGAATGAAATGGGCGCTCAGCATTCCTTTACTGGACAACCAGATTTACGGTCAGATACGCAAAAAACTCATTGAGGCGCTGGGTGGTCGTTTCAAAGAAATTATTATTGGCGGAGCAGCCATGAATCCGGAAGTAGAAGAGTTTTTTCAGAAAATAAAATTCCCTTTCACCATCGGATATGGAATGACGGAATGCGGACCGCTTATCAGTTACGCACCGTGGAATGAATTTGTGCGCACTTCGTCGGGTAAGATTCTCGATATCATGGAAGCACGTATATATAAGGAGAATCCCGAATCGGAAACAGGTGAAATACAGGTAAGGGGCGAAAACGTAATGGCCGGCTACTATAAAAACCCCGAAGCTACCGCCGAAGTCTTCACCGAAGACGGATGGTTGCGCACCGGCGATTTGGGAACGATGGACGGCAACGGCAATATATTTATCCGTGGAAGAAGCAAAACTATGATTTTAAGCTCTAGCGGACAGAACATTTTCCCCGAAGAAATTGAGGCACGCCTTAATAATATGCCATTCATTCTTGAAAGTCTGGTTATTGAGCGCCACAAGAAACTCGTTGCTCTGGTTTATGCCGATTATGAAAGTCTGGAATCTCTGGGACTGAACCACGCTGAGCACTTAAAAACCATTATGGATGAAAATCTCAAGAGTCTAAATAATTCAGTGGCGGCCTACGAAAAGGTAAGTGAGATACAACTTTATCCCACCGAATTTGAGAAAACACCTAAAAAGAGTATAAAAAGGTATCTTTATAATAGCATCGTCGAAAAATAACATGTTGTTAAACATGCCTGAAAATCAGGGGATAAGCACACGGAACAAAAAAAAATAAAAAAAAATCGGCCAAAAGAGTACAACGTATCAAAAAAGTCTATACATTTGCAACGTTTTAATAAGCAATTGATTGTATTACAGATTTAAAAAAGCAAAGAAAATGAAAAAATTAATTTTAATGTTCGCAGCTATCGCAGCAGTATCTTTCGCATCATGTGGTAACAAACAAGCTGAAGCTGAAAAAGCAGCAGCTGATTCAATCCGTATCGCTGATTCAATCGCAGCAGTAGAAGCAGCAGCAGCTGAAGCAGCTGCAGCAGCAGCTGATACTACAGCTACTGATAGCGCAGCAGTTGTAGCTGAGTAATCTCAGAACAACTCAAAAATTTAAAAAGTCTGTGGTGCTTAGCACTACAGACTTTTTTTTATGCACTCATCAAAGAAAATAATAAGTAAGCAAGAAGCACTTCAAGCTGAAGCATAAAAAAAATGGGCACCCAAAAAGGATACCCATTTATATTATGTGTCGGAGTATAATTACTCAGCAACTACTTCAAAAGCAACTTCTACTGAAACTTCCTTGTGAAGCTTAACTACTGCTTTGTAAGAACCAACTTCTTTAACAGCGTCCTTAACAACAATAGTTTTTCTATCGATTTCGAATCCAAGCTTAGACAACTTCTCAGCAATTTGAATATTGCCTACAGAACCAAAGATTGTACCGGTAGAACTTACTTTAGTTGCAATGGTCAATGAAACACCTTCCAATTTTGCAGCCAGTTCTTCAGCATCTTTTTTAATCTTTTCAAGCTTGTGTGCACGCTGCTTAAGGTCTTCAGCAAGCATTTTCTTTGCAGAAGGAGAAGCAATAACAGCTTTTCCAGTAGGGATTAAGTAATTACGACCGTATCCAGACTTAACTGTAACGATGTCATTCTTATAACCCAAGTTTGCTACATCTTCTTTTAATATAATTTCCATACTTTTCCTCCTTACAATTATTTCATCATATCAGTTACATATGGCAACAACGCCAAGTGACGAGCTCTTTTAACAGCCTGGGCAATTCTACGCTGGAACTTCAAAGAAGTACCTGTAATGCGACGTGGAAGAATCTTTCCTTGTTCGTTAAGGAACTTCTTCAAGAATTCAGGATCTTTGTAGTCAATGTACCTAATACCGCTCTTTTTGAAACGACAGTACTTTTTCTTCTTAACATCTACTGAGGGCGGAGTTAAATATCTTATTTCAGATTGATTTTGTTGTGCCATGATTAATTTTCCTCCTTTTTAGTTGATTTTACACTTCTTCTCTTAGCAGCATATTCTGCAGCGTACTTATCCATTCTGAAAGTTAAGAAACGGATAATGCGTTCATCACGACGGAAGTTAATCTCCAGCTTCTCAATAACAGAAGGCTCAGCATTAAACTCAATCAGTTGATAAAAACCAGTTGACTTCTTTTGAATGGGATAAGCCAATTTCTTAAGTCCCCAGTTCTCTTCATTAATAATCTCAGCACCTTCTTCAACAAGAAGAGCCTTGAATTTCTCTACCGCTTCCTTCATCTGTACATCAGACAAAACGGGAGTCAAAATGAAAACGGTTTCGTATTGATTCATACTCATTTAATTAAAAAAATAATTTTGTTTTTAAAATCAGTGCGCAAAGTTAGCCATTTTATTCTGAACCACAAATAATTAATCTTTTTTTGTATCTTTCCCACTAGGAATTCTAAAAGAAGAAAACTACCTTTGCGAGGTTGCTTAAACAATAATTCAATGACAGAACAGTTTAATTTTGATATTAATTTGATCTTCGCCATTTTAAATGGCAAAGTATCAGCGGCTATTAACCGAAAGTTATACCGAAACTTCCGGCTAAACGGCCTGGAGATGACTCCGGAGCAGTGGACTGTAATGATATACCTTTGGGAGAAAGACGGGGTAACTCAGCAAGAGTTATGCAATGCGACTTTTAAAGATAAACCTAGCATGACCCGACTTATTGACAATATGGAACGGCAACATCTTGTGGTTCGCATAAGCGACAAAAAGGACCGGAGGAACAATTTAATCCACCTCACCAAAACGGGGAAAGACGTTGAGCCACAAGCTCGCATAGTTGTAAGTAAAACCTTAAAGGAAGCTTTACAAGGAATTGAGGTTAAGGATTTGCAGATAAGTCAGGATGTGCTGAAAAAGATCTTTTTAAACATTAAAGACTGATTAAACCGAGAAAGGAATTGAAAGCAAAGAAGCTAACAATTTGAGATGTTTAATGTTTTTTTTGCATAAATAATTTCATGCGTTAAATAATAATGCTTTTCTTTGCGACTAGAAAATAATAACCGATTAAAAGACACACGTAATGAAGGCTTTTTTGAAAAATTTGGGACTAATCCTGATCATACTAGGAACAGTTATACTGATAGCTTGTTCCGTTACAGGAAATGTTAATAACAATGCTATCTTGCTTACTGCAGCCGCATTGGTTGTAGGTGGAGTTATCTCTTATATTGTTATCAATAAAAGAATAACTGACTAAGCTCGTAAAGCAATCAGGAATAAAAAAAGCCGGAACATGTTCCGGCTTTTTTTATTCCTGATTGCTTTATACTTCACCATCGGGAGTAATAAGCTTATATCCCTTACCGTGGATATTTATAATCTCAATTGATTCATCTTCTTTCAAATGTTTACGTAGCTTAGTGATATACACATCCATACTACGTGCATTGAAATAATTATCGTCAATCCAAATGGTCTTCAAGGCAAAATCACGCTGAAGAATTTCATTGGCATGAGCGCACAATAAACCTAAGAGTTCTGATTCCTTAGTAGTAAGCTTAGTCTGTTTACCTTCGCTAGACAGAATTTGTTTCTGAGTATCGAAAGTGAACTTACCAATCTTATACACATTGTTTTCTTTGTTTTTCTTTCCGCGAACCCTTCTCAGAATAGCTTCAATTCTAAAAGTAAGCTCTTCCATACTGAAAGGTTTGGTAATATAGTCATCAGCTCCTATCTTGAAGCCTTCTAATATATCTTCTTTAAGGGTCTTAGCCGTTAAAAATATAATAGGTATTTCAGCATTTGCTGCACGGACTTCTTGAGCCAACGTGAAACCATCTTTTTTAGGCATCATCACGTCGAACACACACAGGTCGTATTTGTTTTTCAGAAAAGCTTTAAAACCAGCCTCACCATCAGGATACAGTTCAGCAGAATAACCCTTTGCCTGTAAATACTCTCTCAAAAGCATGCCAAGATTTTCATCATCCTCGCATAGTAAAATTCGCAGTTTCTCGTCCATATCATTCATTTTTTAATAAAGGTAATGCAATAATAAATTTAGTTCCCACATTCAGTTCACTCTCCGCTCTTATAGAACCTTTATGATCCTGAATTATTTTCTTCACATAAGCAAGTCCTAATCCGAAGCCCTTCACATCGTGTAAATTACCTGTATGAACACGATAGAACTTCTCAAAGACTTTCTTTAAATTTTCTTTTTTAATACCAATGCCATTGTCTTGTACCGAAATCATCAGCTTACCTGCTTCATTCCAGGTTCTAATGTCTAGCAACAAATCTTCGTCCGCCCTTTTATACTTAACAGCGTTGTCCATCAGATTGAATATCACATTGGTTATATGCATCTCATCAGCAAAAATCACCGAATCTTCAGCATCCAGGCTAGAGGTAATCTTACCGTTATAACGTTCTACTTTCAAAGTAAATGTATTAATAACCCCAGCTATCATTTCGTTGGCATCTATTTCTTTCATCTTCAAGGTTGCTTTTTGCTTGTCAAACATAGACATCTGCAGAACCTTTTCAACTTGGAATCTCAACCTTTTGGTTTCATCGTTTATCACCCCGGATATATGTTGAAACATTTGCGGCGACTTACCCACAGCCGGGTCTTTCAACATCTGCGCTGCCAGAGAAATAGTCGAAATCGGAGTTTTGAATTCATGAGTCATGTTATTGATGAAGTCATTTTTCATTTCCGTCAATTTCTTCTGCCTGAAAATAATATAAATAGTGAAGATAAATGTAATCAGCAAAACCAGCGTAAAGACCAATGACGGGATCATAAAGCTCACTGAATCAAAAATATAATCTCTTTTTGCCGGAAAATGAACCTTAACTACACTCATCTTTGCAGGAGGGTCATTCGGAAAAAGAATCTGACTATACGAGCTCTCACTACCTTTATCTTCATAGTCAGAACATCTGTAAACCTCACGACCATCTTTATCAATCACAATAAAATGATAAGGTATATCAATTCCATTATTAATTAATTCAGATTTTAAATATTGGTCCAGGTTTTTAAAATTAACCCTCTCTTCCAACGATTTATCACTAGCTCTGTAAAGCATTTGCCAAACGACCTCATCAAGCAAGAAGCGCTGATACAAGTAACGGTTCTTGATGGCCTCCTGCAAAGTTCTGGAAGTCTGCGGTATCGTATTAGTACCGTGTCTTCTAGAAATCATTGCTTTCGGAAGTGCCGATGGTTTGGTTGTTATTGTTTTCAATTCAAATGCCGAATACATAGTACCGTCCTGAGAAGAAACATTGTAGCGTTGAGTCTGCTGTATGATATCGCCTTTTTGAGGAGAAGAGGAACTTTGCGACAAAGCCTCTCTTTCAGTGGCCGTGACATCCTTTTCGAGCCAGCGTTGCGTCTCATCATATTCCACATTCTTAGAGACCTGGTACAAACTGCGCTTCACTGATTCATCAAATTGCTCATTGCGCATTTTAACCATTTCCTCTATATAACTTACTTGTAAGTAAAGTAAGCTAAGAAAAGAGAGGCCCATAATTACACCTAATATCCAGATTGTTGACTTTTTCATAGCAACAAAATTAACAACTGCTAATTAACACTCCTAATCAATTAACCTGATTTAACCGCAAGTTGTTGTTAATTAACTCAAAACGGCTCGTTAAATGGTATTCTGATCATTATAACAAAGCTTTCGCCTGTTTGGTTTGCAAATTTAATAAAAAATTAAAGAATTCCTTAATCAAAGAGAATAAATAAAAAAGTCACTATCGCTAGAGTTTACCAGCAACAGCGACTTTTTATATATATCAGTCAAAAAGAACTACTCTTCAGCATGTTTTGCTTCAAACTCTTTTATTAATTTATCTTGTACATCTACAGGTACTAATTCATAATTAGCAAATTTCATTATAAAGGACGCACGTCCTCCTGTCAACGAGCTTAAGGCTGTTGAATAAGACGACATTTCTTTTAAAGGAATCTTCGCCACAAGCTTTTCAAATCCTTTTTCACTGCTCATACCCATGATAATGGCGCGTCTTCCCTGAAGATCTCCCATTACATCTCCCATCTTATCCGACGGAACAAAAACTTCCACATCATAAATTGGTTCCAGAATTTTGGGGCCTGCATTTTTAAAGGCCTCGCTGAATGCATTTCTTCCCGCCAGCATAAAAGAAATTTCGTTAGAATCTACCGGGTGCATTTTACCTTCATAAACAATAACTCTTACATCTCGGGCATAAGATCCAGTTAAAGGACCCTGTTCCATACGAGCCATGATACCTTTCAAAATAGCAGGCATAAACCTAGAATCGATAGAACCGCCAACGATACTGTTGATAAAGACAAGTTTGCCACCCCAATCCAAAGAGATCTCTTCCACTCCTTTCACACTGATTTTAAATTCCTGACCATTAAATTTATAAGTATCAGGTACCGGCATTCCATCTTTATAAGGTTCTACGATAAGATGTACCTCACCAAACTGACCTGCACCCCCCGATTGTTTTTTGTGTCTGTAATCAGCGCGGGCAGCTTTCGTAATTGTCTCTCTGTAAGGAATCCTCGGTTCTTCAAATTTAATCGCTATTTTCTCATTATGTTCCAATCTCCACTTCAGTGTACGAAGATGAAATTCTCCCTGACCGTGTACCAATGTCTGCCTCAATTCCTTCGATTGCTCTATCACCCAAGTAGGATCTTCTTCGCGCATGCGATTAAGAACACTCATCATCTTTTCCACGTCAGCTTCGTTGACTGGTTTAATGGCTCTTGAATATTTAGAATTGGGATACTTAATAAAATCAAACTTATAGTTACACTCCTTACCATTTAATGTATTTCCGGTTTTTACATCCTTTAATTTAACGGCAGCACCAATATCGCCAGCTTGCAATTCTTCTACTTTAATACGATTGGGACCAGCCACTACATAAATCTGAGCAATGCGCTCTTTAGACCCTCTATTAGCATTTGTCAGATCATCTCCCTCTTTTACTTTGCCACTCATTACTTTAAAATAAGAGACTTCACCTATGTGAGGTTCTACACTTGTTTTAAAGAAATAGAGAGAAGAAGGGCCATTTGAATCGGGAGCGACTTCTTTCCCTTCTGTATTCACGACTTTGGGCATATCTGAAACAAAAGGAACCACATTTCCCAAAAACTCCATCAGTCGCCGAACTCCCATGTCTTTTCCGGCACAAACACAGAATACAGGAAAGATTCCCCTATTAGCCAATCCCATGCGAATACCTTCACGCATCTCATCTTCAGTAAGAGACTCTTGCTCAAAGAACTTTTCCATCAGTTCTTCTTCATTTTCAGCGGCAGCCTCCACCAAAGCCTTATGCATTTCCATCGCTTTGTCCATCTCTTCAGCAGGTATATCTTCAATGATAGGAGCGCCTCCTTCGGGCTTCCAGGAATACTTCTTCATCAACAACACATCGATCAACGCATTGAAATTAGGGCCCGTTGCTATGGGATATTGAACCGGAATTACTTTATTTCCATAAGCTTCTTTGAGTTGTTCCAAAATGTTATCGTAATCACATTTTTCATTATCAAGCTGATTCACTAAGAATATAACCGGTTTATTGAATTTTTCTGTATACCTGAAATGATTTTGCGTTCCTACTTCAACACCGTATTGACCGTTAATAAGTAGGATGGCCGTATCAGTCACATTGAGTGCAGTAACAGCTCCGCCAACAAAATCATCTGCACCCGGACAGTCAATCATATTCAGCTTCTTGTTATTCCACTCCACATGAAATACTGTAGAAAAAACAGAGTAACCATATTCCTGCTCAACAGGAAAATAGTCACTCACCGTATTTTTTGCTGCGACAGAGCCGCGGCGTTTTATAACTCCACTCTCGAAGAGCATTGCTTCAACGAGAGTGGTTTTCCCAGAGCCGGAACTTCCCAATAATGAGATGTTCTTAATTTCATTAGTCTGATATACTTTCATGACATCTAAGATTTAAGTGATTAACTAATTATGTTCTTCACAAATTCATTTAACTAAGGCGCAAATTATAAATAAATAAATATAAAAACAATATTATACATCTGTTTCTAAACAATGTTATGCAACATTTATATTCAGTATTTCTAAAATTTTGTATATTTACAGCCAAATCAATCAAAAAATACAGGAGTGTCAAACAAGCACTTCCTTTAATTCAAAAACTGATGGCGGGCATTTACATACATGTTCCTTTCTGCAAGACGCGTTGCATTTATTGCGATTTCTATTCAACGACACAAAGTTCGCTGCAACCAAATTACGTTTCAGCATTATGTAAGGAGCTAGTTCAACGAAAAGAATATTTAGATTCAGAATCGGTAGAGACAATTTATTTTGGAGGAGGCACACCTTCACAGCTCAGTTACGAAGAACTCACCGCAATCTTCCAAACGATTACAGAAAACTATAGGGTTACCGAAAATGCAGAAGTCACTATGGAAGCTAACCCGGATGATTTATCGTCAACATACTTAAGCCTACTTCGTAAATTACCGTTTAACCGTATCAGTATGGGTATTCAGACGTTTCACGATGGCACACTTAAACTTCTTAAGCGACGTCACAGCGCATTACAAGCACTTGAAGCGTTCAAAAAAAGTAGAGTTGCAGGCTTTAATAATATCAGTATTGATTTAATGTATGGACTACCGGGCGAAAGTATCCAGACTTGGAAAGAGGATATTAACAAGGCTATATCACTAAGTCCTGAACACATATCTGCCTACCATCTTACATATGAACAAGGTACACCTATATATAATATGTTGCAACAGCATAAGATAAGAGAAGTCACCGAAGAGCTCAGCGTGACTTTCTTTAATATCCTCCGAGAGGAATTACTCAAATCCGGATACGAGCATTACGAAATATCAAACTTTTGTCAGCCTGGTAAGGAATCCAAGCACAACACATCGTATTGGAAAGGGGTGAACTATTTGGGGTGTGGTCCTTCTGCCCATTCGTTTAACGGAAAAAGCAGAGAATGGAATGTATCTTCACTTAATGACTATATAAAAGGGATAGAGAAGGGAGAAAGAGATTTTGAAACAGAGGAACTCAATGCAGACACCCGATACAACGAACTGATAATCACATCGTTGCGAACATCAAAAGGAATATGCCTAGATCAAATTACACAAATATTTGGAGGTGCATATACTGATTATTGCCTAAAAATGGGAACAAAATACATAGAACAGGAGTCGTTAATAATAGAATCAGGCTATTTAAGACTAACGGAAAAGGGCCTTTTTATTTCCGATGGAATCATGAGCACTTTATTAAAAGTAGAGAACTAGCACTATATACAATATTAATTAACTACAATAGAAACTAATATGAAAACAAGTAAAAAACTATTCTATCTATTCATTTTTGCCTGCTGCCTCAGTTCATGCAGGAGCAGCAAAAGTATGCAAGCTGATTTCAGACAACTAGAAACAAGTCTGTTCTACGAATTAACTACTCCAGAGTACAAAGGGACAAAAAACACTAAGGTCTACTTGGATCGTATTGATAAGTCCAAAATGCCAGTCTTTACCAAAGTCAAAAAGGACGGCAGCCTATTTCTGCCTCTTCTGTTTGTTAATTATAGTTCGCAAGACTATGCTGTAACAATGGGAGAGAGCTGTTTAAAGGAAAACTATTGCAAGTTTCTAACAGATGCATTGTTGGCAGAATGTAACGGTAGCAGTTGTTTTTATCTGACTGATTCCATGCATGAAATGTATAGCGACTCTGATTACGTACTTAAAGTTGAGATTGTGCAAAATGAAACCACAAGTCAAGTTAAGATTGAACAAGGAAATTACTACGTATATGGAGGAAATGATGAAGAAAGCTATTACGGCGAGTACTCAAACCGAGCAGCCAAAAAAGCAACTACAAACCTTTCATTTTGGGTAAGACTATTTAAAGGGAATAACTGCCTCACGACGAATATATACAATGTGAACAAGAGTTTTAAATGCAAAGACTGTAGCTTTGAACAAACGATTGACGCCAATCAGGCAAGCCTTGACAACATGGCAGAATGCCTTTCATTAGCAACGAAAGAGATGGTTGAGCAAATAAGCAATGAGATAAACCTCTTTTTAGTGGTAAGATAAGCCAAGCAAACAAGAGCAATCATTGGATGATTGCAGGAAAAATGCCCTCTTGACAATCACAAGAAGGCATTTTTAGCATACTTATGTTACAAATTCATTTCATTTATATACTAAAAAAGAACAAATACACATCAAGCAATTGACCTACATCAAGAAAACATGCTAAAAAACATATTTTTAGAAACTTCTCTTTTATGTTATAAAACATACCCTTATCTTTGTATCGGTAAAAAGAAAAAGCTAAGCGCTTAGACCTGATTCAACAGGTATTAGTTTTTTTATAGTTTTCAAGGATAACAAAAGTTTTTAGGTATAACAAATTAAAAAAGTAGGTATTATGAAACGTTTAGGATTAACATTAGTAGCAGTATTCTGCTTGGCTGCCAGTTCTTTTGCAGCAGGAAACCAACCTACAACTGCAAATTGGGAAGGTAACATCAACGTAAACAAGTTGAGTAAATATTTGAAATTGAATTCAAATCAAACTGAAGAAGTAGCTAGCATCTGCGATTATTTCTCTAATCAAATGGATAAAGCTGCTAATTCATCAAAGAAACAAGATGAATTATTGAAGAACGCTGTTTACGGCAATCTCAAACTGATGAAACAAACGCTTTCTCCAGAACAGTACAGCAAGTACAATACAGTTTTGAACATCACTTTGCAGAATAAAGGTATTGAGCTGAAATAAAGATCTCAAATAAGATCTTCCTTATTAATAGATGCACCGAAAAGCCGAAAAGAAATGGCTCTCCGGTGTTTTATTTTTTTATAGCACAAAAACATCATGATAGGTAAAACCTTTAATAAGATTACAATTTGATGACACATCAATCCATTTATGATCATAAAACCTCATAAATAGTTGATCTAAATCAAAAAAGGACGCTAAACAATAAAATAGATGCATTTTAATTTTTATGCTGTAGAACATATGATTATCTTTGCATCAGTAAAAAGAAAAAGCTAAGCGCTTAGACAAAATTCAATAGATATTAGATTATTAAAGTTTTTAGGTATAACAAATTTAAAAAGTAGGTATTATGAAACGTTTAGGATTAACATTAGTGGCAGTATTCTGCTTGGCTGCCAGTTCTTTTGCAGCAGGAAATCAACCTACAACTGCAAAATGGGAAGGAAACATCAACGTTAATAAGTTGAGTAAATATTTAAAGCTCACTTCTAATCAAACAGAAGAAGTAGCCAATATATGCAATTATTTCTCTGAACAAATGGACAAAGTGTCTAACTCTTCAAAGAAACAAGATGAATTAATTAAAAATGCTGTATACGGTAACCTAAAGTTGATGAAAAAGACTTTATCACCTGAGCAGTATGCAAAGTACAACACCCTTCTAAATATTACTTTGCAAAATAAAGGGATTGAATTGAAATAAAAAGTTTCAACTATATAAAAAAAAGGTATTGCAGTTTTAACCTGCAATACCTTTTTTTTGTTTCAGCCATTAAATTGTAATCATCGTAGCTCCAAAACCATATTCCTGAAAAGATGCATCTTGATAGCGACACTTATTATATTTCTTTCTAAGTTCATCTAGTAATGCTTTACGCAACACGCCATCACCTTTACCATGAATAAATACTATTTTTTGTCCCGATTTACTTTTATAAGACTCCATTACTTCCCTAAATTTATCTAGCTGATAATTCAGCATCTCACTATTTGACATGCCAGCAGTAGAATCGAGCAACTCATTAATATGCAAATCAACCTCCACCACATTATTTTTAATAACTTCTCGGCGACCGGCTTTGTTTTTAGGTTCTTCCAAATCTTTCTTCTGCAGCAACGCCGATTTAATATCATCAGCAGAAACCAAAACTTGTCGGCCCGGCACATCAGCTTTAACTATATCATAAATGAGAACCGGTTCTTCAAAAAAGACAGACTCACTAAATGTATGTAGCTTGTAAAATTTGACTGTATCAATACGGAACTCTACAGAAACAGCTGGCTTCTGAGCAAAAGTTTTTCCATCCTTAAAAGCAATTAGTTGAATGGCCACATGCTCTATTTCATTAAGGACTTCACGACCAAATTCTTCAAGCAGCAATTTAGTATTAGGCTCTAATAAACCGTGTGAACGACTCTTCCACGCCTTACCCTCCGCACTTAAATATTGGTAATACATAAAGTAGTTACTATCATTCACTAAATAACTAGCAAAAGAAGTATTGCTGATAACTTTGATGTCATCGGGCACAAAAGCCAAAAAGACATTCAATTTATCCCCCCCACTCAGTTCAACCGGACGTAGTGTTATTTCGGGTTTATTGATTTTCTTTTCAGGCTGAACAGAAACTGGGCCTGACGAAGATTTACGTTTTATATTGTAATCATCCGTTTCAATTACGACGCATTCGCGAATTAGCATAGGAAAATCAAAACCGTCTGCATCTTCTACCAAAACGATGTCTTTTCCTTTAAAACCTGTCACAATTCCCCCACCCACTTCATTAAGGAATCTGACTCTATCTCCTATTTTCATAAGCACATATACAAATTAATTCTTTATTTCAGCAAATATCGCTACTTTTGCGCAAGAAAGAAAGAAATCATGCAAGAAAACCCAAAACATATCAAAATAAGCGAATATAACTATTCGCTTCCAGAGGAACGCATCGCTAAATATCCGCTGACAGTAAGAGATGAGTCAAAACTACTCATTTACAACCGAGGCGAAATTACTCAGGATCACTTTTTGTCTCTACCGAATTATATTGATCCAAACGATTTAATGATTTTCAATAACACGAAAGTGATTCAGGCCAGACTTCATTTTCGTAAAGAAACAGGCGCATTAATTGAAATATTCTGCTTAGAACCTATATCACCTAACGACTATGTACTCAACTTCCAACAAACGGAACATGCAGCTTGGTTGTGCATGATTGGAAATCTCAAGAAATGGAAAGAAGGAGCTTTACATAAAACAATTATTGTAAAAGGGACAGAAATTATGCTGACCGCTACACGCGGTGCAAATCACGGAACAAGTCATTGGGTCGATTTCAAGTGGAACAATCCAGGGATAACTTTTGCGGATATACTGGAAGAGTTCGGAGAGTTACCCATTCCTCCTTATCTTAACCGTGAAACAGAAGAAAAGGATAAAGAAACATATCAAACAGTTTACTCAAAAATAAAAGGATCCGTTGCGGCACCTACTGCAGGACTACATTTTACGCCACGTGTATTTGAGGCCTTAGTTAATAAAAAAATAGAATGCGAGGAATTGACCCTTCATGTGGGAGCAGGAACATTTAAGCCTGTAAAGAGTGAAGAGATAGAAGGGCATGAGATGCATACAGAATATATTTCTGTATCACGAACCACCTTGAAGAAACTTATAGAACATCATGGAAAAGCAATTGCAGTAGGAACTACCTCAGTGCGCACATTGGAAAGTTTGTATCATATTGGCGTGAAATTATATAATAATCCGAATGCACAAGAAGAGGAACTACATGTACAACAATGGCAGCCATACAATAAAAAATCAGAAGAAAATATTTCTGCCACTGAAGCATTGCAATGCATTGTAGACTACTTGGATAAACATCAGATGGAAGCATTACATAGCAGCACTCAGATTATTATTGCTCCAGGTTATAACTATCGCATTGTAAAAGCTATGGTGACCAATTTTCACCAACCACAAAGCACTTTATTACTTCTTGTTTCAGCGTTTGTGAAAGGTAATTGGAAAGCCATATACAATTATGCCTTGAAAAATGAATTCCGTTTCTTAAGCTACGGAGATTCTTCACTACTAATTCCTTAAAATAAAAATGAACAAAGATAATAATGAGGAACTATTTCCTTTAGTCGACGAAGAAGGCAACATAATCGGTGCTGCCACACGTGGTGAATGCCACGATGGGAGTAAGAAACTACATCCGGTTATTCATTTGCACGTTTTTAACTCAAAAGGAGAACTTTACTTGCAAAAACGTCCCGAATGGAAAGATATTCAGCCCGGCAAGTGGGATACTTCCGTAGGCGGACATGTCGATCTTGGTGAAAGTGTTGAAATAGCGCTCAAGAGAGAAGCGCAGGAAGAATTGGGTATCAGCGATTTCAAACCAGAAACTCTAGCACATTACATATTCGAATCAGAACGAGAACGAGAATTGGTTTTTGCGCACAAAACCATATATGACGGAGTTATAAATCCCAGTGAAGAACTTGACGGTGGTCGTTTCTGGAGTATTGATGAAATCAAAGAACATTTAGGAAAAGGCGTATTTACTCCCAACTTTGAAAGCGAGCTTCAGCGAATAAAACTTTTCTAAACAAGACAACCATGCGATTGTACAATAGGATCAATGCTATTAAACGTATCAATCAACTTGCCGGAAAAGGTGTTCCGTTTGTTTTTCTCATCAACTTTGAACATAATTGTTCATACATTGAAGAAACAAACGCAATAGATACCGACGAACTGTTGTATCAGTTTGGTACTAAAACGAATTACCAGCATACAAATACACCAGTTAAACCTCATCCTATTGTATGGAATCCTAGTCCAATACCTTTCGAAGAATATCAAAAAGCATTCCATCAAGTGAAAAACAACATCTTAAAAGGAAATAGCTTTTTGGCAAATCTTACTTGTATAACACCAGTGGAATCTAACTTAAGCTTAGATGATATTTTTATTCATTCTGAGGCAACCTATAAAATCAGGTTAGCTAACCATTTTGTATGTTTCTCACCAGAAACTTTCATTAAAATCAATAACGGCATTATTAGTAGTTACCCCATGAAAGGAACGATTCGAGCTGACCTTCCCTGCGCAGCCGAACAGCTATTGGAAGATGAGAAAGAGATGGCCGAACATGCCACAATTACTGATCTCATCCGTAATGACCTCAGCATGGTTGCTCACAACGTTTCAGTGACCCGCTACCGCTATATTGACAAACTCACAACCAACAGCGGAAAGATCCTACAAACCAGCACGGAAATAACAGGTAGATTACCTGATAACTATCATCAAAATTTAGGAAACATATTATTTAAACTACTCCCTGCTGGTTCTATTACCGGTGCACCTAAAAAGAAAACAACCGAAATTATAAAAGAAGCCGAGAATTATGATCGAGGATTTTACACCGGAATAGCCGGTTATTTTGACGGTTTTTCTTTAGATTCAACAGTTATGATTCGCTTTGTTGAATTGCAAAACGGCAAACTTTATTTTAAAAGCGGAGGTGGGATTACTTGTCAAAGCAATGCTATAAGTGAATATCAAGAAATGATTCAGAAAATATATGTGCCAATTTATTGAAACCATACGAATTGAAAATGGAGTTATTCATAATCTTGAATATCATAATCAACGATTTAACTCCACACGCCGACACTTTTTTCCGCATGCTATCGACCTTGATTTAGGTACTTCTATTAAAGTACCTTCTGAAGGAGGAAGAATAAAATGTCGTATTCTATACAACGAAGAAATACGTGAAATCACATATACCCCTTATACATTACGACCCATACATTCATTACAAATGATTCATTGTAATAGTCTGAATTATCGATATAAAAGTTCTTCTCGAGATGAATTAAACGCTTTATTTGCTCAGCGTAATAGCTGTGACGATGTGTTAATTGTGAAAAATGGTATGCTAACTGACACCTCCATTGCCAATATAGCAGTCGGTAATGGATCTCAATGGTTTACCCCCGCTAAACCTATATTAGAAGGAACACAAAGGGCGTTTCTTATTAACAAAGGAATAGTTATTCCCAAAGATATTATTGTCGAAGATATTTTTTGTTATAAAAAGATAGTCCTGTTCAATGCTCTAATCCCCTTCGGAGAATTAATCATCCCTATTACTCCTCAGACTATCATCCGTAGCTCAGAAAACAATAGGGTATCTGAATAAAAAAAGGTGCCCATTATATGGCACCTTTCTATTCAATCAATTGTACGTATACAGATTATTTAGCTAATTCGTTTATGACATTCATGATTTTCTGCCCAATTTCTTCGGCTGCTTCCATCGTAGAGCCTTCGCTATACACTCGAATAATCGGTTCAGTATTGCTTTTGCGCAAATGCACCCACTTATCTGCAAAATCAATTTTCACACCATCAATATCATTTATCTCCTCGTCACGATATATCTCTTTTACTTTAGCCAGAATAGCATCTACATCAATTTCCGGAGTAAGGTCTACCCTATTTTTAGCAATAAAGTAAGGAGGATACGTGGCGCGTAGTTCACTAACTTTTTTCCCTTCATGGGCCAGATGACTAAGGAACAACGCAATTCCTACCAAAGCATCACGTCCATAATGACTTTCCGGATAAATAACTCCGCCGTTGCCTTCACCTCCTATTACAGCATGAGTTTCCTTCATCTTAGTTACCACATTCACTTCACCCACTGCAGATGCATAATATTCCATTCCATATTTGCGGGTTACATCACGTAATGCTCGAGTTGAACTCAAATTTGAAACCGTATTACCGGGGGTATGCCTCAATACATAATCCGCCACAGTAACTAACGTATATTCTTCTCCATACATAGTGCCATCTTCAGAAATCATAGCTAATCTGTCAACATCAGGGTCAACGACAAAAGCCACATCCGCTTTTCCTTCTTTCATCAGATTCATTATGTCGCCCAGATTCTTTTCTAGCGGTTCAGGGTTATGGGCAAAGTGGCCAGTAGGATCGCAATATAATTTTTCAATTGACTTGACTCCCAACTGTTCAAGCAACTGAGGTAGGATAATACCCCCAACCGAGTTTACACAGTCTATCGCCACCCGGAATCCAGCCTTTCTGATAGCATCAACGTCTACTAACTTCAACGCCAACACACTATCAATATGTTTTTGGTTATAAGTGAGATCCTGTCTGTAAGTTCCCAGTTTATCTACTTCAGCATAACAAAAATCTTCAGCCTCAGCCATACGCAAGACCTCGCTTCCTTCCTCCGCATTTAAGAATTCCCCATCTTCATTAAGTAATTTCAAGGCATTCCATTGTTTGGGATTATGCGATGCAGTAAGAATAATACCGCCACAAGCTCCTTCCATGGTTACAGCTAACTCGGTCGTTGGAGTGGAAGCCAAATCAATATCAACAACATCCCAGCCCATTCCCATGAGTGTCCCTACAACCACATTCTTCACCATTTCCCCCGAGATACGGGCGTCACGTCCTACAACGATTTTATTACTACTACCCTTACAAGTTCTTCGAATTAAAGTAGCGTAAGCCGAAGTAAATTTAACTATATCAAGCGGATTAAGTCCTTCACCTGTTACCCCGCCAATGGTACCTCGAATACCGGAAATTGATTTTATTAATGTCATAGTTTATCGGTTTTAAAAAATTAGGTCCTTAGTAAATTTGGAATTTTCTGATGTCATAGAAATAGGGATATACATATCTTAAAGAGGCATCATGTCCCATTTTGGAAGGAACAATTAGCTTCACATGAGCGTAATCGGTCACGTACTTCAAAGCCAATAACCATCCTGAAGGAACAGCAGTCCCATATGCGGTCAACATGCTGCCGTAGGTAAACAGACCTGAAGCTGTAGTACCCGAAAGAGAATATCGAAATTCATCTACCCATCCGTCAACGTCATAGTTAGACACAGATGTTGTATCCTGAGACATGATATCATATTCCATGAAACGAACCAGTACTATATCATTATTTTTAATGGAATCTCCGGTTCCTTTATCAACAATTTGCATGTACACACCACCTGAAAGAGCCACATACTCGTTCGTTTTCAAATCCGTTGTATTGCCTTTAGCCTCGAAATCAGCCAGCGAAAGCACTTTAATATTGTTTTTGGAAATAAAATCCTTGATGGCATTATCCTCATCTTCAAGCTGTTCTGCGTAAGTTTTGGTATCATCGCACGCCTGAAACATAAATCCCAAACACAATAAGGTAACAAATAACAAAGTAAGTTTTTTCATTTTCTCTATATAATAAGTAAGGCAAAAATATTCTATTTTAATTGAAAGTTAAAAATATCGGCATAAACTTCTGAAATATTAACCTTTAAAGCAATACTTTTAACCGTTGCGTTGCTAAATATGCAGTTTAAGCGTTGAGCAACTCCTTGTATCTTTCCAATCCATCTTCAAAGACAGCTCTCGCCTCTTCCAACGTTCCGCAGAACTCTCCTCCCGAAGCGTTCAAATGACCGCCCCCATTAAAGAAATCGGCCGCAAATTTATTGCAAGGAAAGGTACCTACAGAGCGCAAAGATATCTTAATCATCTGCTTCTCAGTATCTTCACGCAAGAAACAAGTAAAACAAACATCCTTAATCGACAAAGGAATATTAACGAAACCTTCGCTATCACCCTTTATGTAGTCAAATTTGCCTTGCTCTTCTTTTGATAAAGAAATAAGAGCGGCATGATGTTCTTTGTACACATGCATATTAGAAAGAATATATCCCATCAGTCGAAGCCGACTTTCGGAGTACGTATTGTACACTTTACGGTAAATATCATCCTTATCTATTCCCTTTGACAGCAACTCACTTATAATAAAATAGATCTCTCTGTTATTAGAATTATAAGTGAATCCTCCCGTGTCTGTCATCATTCCCGTATAAATACATTCGGCTCCTTCCAGAGTGATATCTTCAAAGTATCCCATGCGACAAATCAGACGGAATACAAGTTCGGAAGTAGAAGATATCTCAGGATGAGAAATAACGATCTCGCAAAATGATTCGGGATGTAAATGATGATCAACCATTATTTTCCGTGCTTTGGAAGCCAACACAACATCACCTAACTCTTCTATTCGTTTGATAGCATTAAAATCCAGACAAACAATGACATCAGCTTCCGTTATAAGGCGATCAGCAAAGTCTTTATAACGATCATAAAGCACAACCTCCTTGGCTCCGGGCATCCATTTCAAGAAATCAGGAAAGGTATTAGGGACAACAACATGCACCGTTTTCTCTTGTGACTCAAGAAAATGCATCAATCCCAATGAAGAACCAATAGCATCTCCATCCGGTGAAACATGTGATACAATGACAATACTCTCTGAGCGTTCAAACCACTTGGTAAAATGATCTATTTTAGTTTGATCTATAATTTTGCTTAGCATACTATTCTTATAAATGATTGGCAAAAGTAACAAAATATTTCCTCAATCAGATCAAAAAGGTAACAGAACCTTTCTCAGCCAAAGAAATAAAGTGAATTCCCAATGCGGTACATTCATCAGCGAGAGTCTTTTGACGAGAACCAGCCAAAGAACCATCAATCAATACAACGCTAACCTTAAATAGTTCTGTTAGTTCTTTTATTGTCCCTTTATAACCTTTACAAAGGTATAGATAATCAATTCTAAGTCGGCTATCAGCAGATGAAAGCGTCCAACCGCTAGTGCGCATGAAGCAAATCCTTTTCCCGCAAAAATGGTACATTCGATTTGGCAAAAAAACGTTTTGATTGATAGGAGTCTCACGCATAGCAACAGGCGTTTCCAGTTGCAACCGGCTCCAATGACGGTTCATAACTTGATGCACTCGCTTGTTAGTTGGCACAGTATCTGCATGAGCAAGCAGTGAACTACCATCGGACCTGATAATATGTGCAGCGGCACAACCCGGTATGTTGTAAAATGCAATACTGTTTCGGGGGTGGTCTTGCAAACGCATCACGAAATGATAACTACACAAAGAAAGCAGTAAAGTTAATGCGCAAATCAATGTTTTAGCCTCTTTGTTATAAAAGAAACGTACTCCGAAAAAAAGTAAAAGATAAATAAGAGGTACTTCCAATGTGTAAACCCATACCGACTCTAGTGAAGAGTAAGGCAAATGTTCCACCCAGCGCACCGAACTATTGAGAAAGTCAAGTGCTTGTTTCAACAGCCAAACAATCCATTGTTGGATGAAAGGTAGCGGAATAAAAAGGAAAAAGGCAATTGACAAGTACATTATAACGGAGGCCAGAGGTATCACCAGCAAGTTAGTCAATAAGAAATGGGTAGAGAAGCGTGAAAAATAATAAAGTACCAAAGGAGCGGTACCTATCTGAGCAGCTAGCGAGACCGATAGTATACCCCATACATAACGTAGCAATTTATGTTTGGGGGTAATTCTATTATATATTAATGGGTGAATAAACAAAATAGCAGTAACTGCTACGAATGAGAGTTGAAAGCCAACATCGAAAAGCCAGCAAGGAGAAACCAGTAACATCATAAAAGCCGCTGCCGATAGGCTATTTAGCGAAAACAGGCGTCCGTTAGCCAAAGTAGAGAGAGCAAAGAAGGAAAACATGACAGCCGATCGAACCACTGAGGGAGACAAACCAGCTATAAATGCAAATAGCCATAACACAGCAATGATAACTACAGCACGTACTATTTTCAATTTAAATGAACGTGAGAATCCCCGCATTAAAAACAATAGCAAGCCATACAAGAATCCCACATGCAAGCCTGAGAGCGCAAGCACGTGACTGGCTCCAGAAATAGAGAAACTCTCCCGAATACCATCACTCAAATCATCTTTGTAACCAATGGTTAGTGCTGAAAGAACAGCATACTGATCTGATAAAAAATTCTGTTGGTGATAAAGGTTCAATAAGGCATGTTGCCAATCGGAAGCGATCTGTCGTAATGATCTGCTATCCGTATGCCCGTTTTTCTTCCAATTGCCTGATGCAATAAATGCTGTACCGCTAATACCTTGATGCAAGAGATAGCGAGAATAGTTGAATTCATCAGGATTCCCATTATTTTTCGGTAGTGAAATCTTGCTGCGAATAAGTAGCTCATCACCACGCTTTAGCGTTTTGCTAAGTGAATCTTTTGAAAAATACAAAAGTATTTTTTCGCCGGTCGGCTGTAAAGAGGCCGAAAACAAAAGGCTTTTTTCCTTTTCCTGTACGTGATTCGTTAACACAACACGAGAAGTAGCTTCTTCTATAGGAAATGCAGCAACTACCTTCTCTAAATGAAAACTACAGACTGCCATTCCTAACGTCAGGAAAAAGACATAAACGCCTGCACCAAACAACCAACGAAAAGTGTACTTCCGGTAAAAGAAGCCTGATAGTAACAAGAACAAAGATAGAAGAAACAAACAGAAAAGAAGCCCCAACAACACAGAACGGTGAGCCTCAAAGAGATAATCGGCCATAGCTATCCCACTAGCTAGCGGAATAAACAAACGCAGAAAAACATGTTGATGCAAAAAAGCCAGCTGAGGAACCACAGGCTTATATTATAGATTCTTTAAATCAACAATCATCCTTCTGGGATCGGGTGCACTAAAAATGGCACTTCCGGCAACCAGTACATCTGCTCCTGCCTCAACTAACAGAGCACCCGTTTCTTTGTTGACTCCACCATCCACTTCAATCAAAGCTTTTGAGCCAGTTTCTTCAATCAATGCACGTAATTCTTTCACTTTATCAACAGAGTGCTCAATGAATTTCTGTCCACCAAAGCCCGGATTTACGCTCATAATGAGTACCATATATACATCACGAATAATATCTTTCAGCAAAGAAACCGGTGTGCCCGGATTGATTGTTACCGCAGGCTCCATGCCCGCTTCACGAATCTGCTGTATCACCCGATGGATGTGGGGACATGCCTCGTAATGCACATTCATTACATGTGCACCCAGTGCCTTTACCTCATTGACAAATTTTTCGGGATTCACAATCATCAAATGCACATCAAGCGGTTTCTCGCTCAATTCGGCAACAAACTTCAACACAGGAAAGCCAAAAGAAATATTGGGAACAAAAACTCCGTCCATTATATCAATATGTATCCACTCTGCTTCACTGTTATTAATCATTTCAATATCTTTTGCCAGGTATGCGAAATTCGCCGATAAAATAGATGGGGCTATAATTGGTTTCATAATTGCAGTTGTTTTTAATTTTATAAATACAAAAATACATGATTGTTTTTAGATTACGACATGAAGTAAGACAAAAACACATAGTAAACCTCAAAAAGAATGAACTTAGCTAACTTAGCGCACATGTAACTCCGCCAACGGATACTTGCACAAGTGTTGTTTTGCCTCATAAAAAGTATGAAATAAAGTATCACCAAGTATCACCAACCTTGCAATGCCTTGATTATCAGTTTTTTATGTGTGACACTTGGCTAAAAAAAAGCCTCACCAAGTATCACCAAGTATCACCAACTTTTTTGGTGATTATTCCTTATAAGCATCTATCTGTTTATTGTTTGTATATGGGTGTTTTCGTTGGTTTCTTTATGTCTTTATTTTGCGGATTGGCTGTTTTCGTTACATTCGAAACACCACGGTTTGTGCCCTAATAATAACCTGATAAAAGAGCCACAATGATTTGGAATTGACAGTATAATGTATTATCTTTGTACTTATAAGCTTATAGTATATTCAAATTATTATAGGCGCAAAGGCAGGAGTTCGTACTCTTGCCTTTTTTTATGTCTTGACGGTTTATGATTGCATTCATACGGTGTCTCGCGCCGGTTTGCACGGTAGCAAAAGACCCCTGAGCAACCGTGTTACAGTCGTAAGACGGTTGCTCAGGGGCCAAAAGACGGTTTACGATTTAAAATTGCTCGTTATCTTTTTGAAAAAGTCGGTTATGTTTTTCAAAAAGTTGGTTATGTTTTACCAAAGTCTTGCTGATGATTGTTGCTCCCTGCTTTATTAGTTAATAATACATAAAACTACTCTTGACAAGATTCCTTTGATTCATGATGTAAAGGGAGCAATTTGTAAAATTAGTTCTACCCGTTGGCTGAATTAACTTAACGCGTGTTTAACTCTACCAATTGGTTTTTCATTCATGTGGTTAATATATGGATTAATCCACCTTCATATAAAAATGATTAGTCAGCTTGAATCCTCTCAATAGTTCATCCGTTTTCAAACGTTTCTTCCCTGGCAATTGCAATTCTTTGATAGCAAGGAAACCATCAACCACAGCAACATGAATAAATGATTTGCCATCTGTGCGGATTGTACCCGGCTCAAAACGATGCTCTTCTATTATCTTTTCCGAATCAAATATCTTCACGACCATTGATTCGTCGGCAGGAGATACCCATTCCGCCCACGCGGCCGGATAAGGCGAGAGTCCTCTGATGAAGTTATACACCGATTTAGCCGACTGCCTCCAATTTATCCGGCAAGTATCTTTAAAGATTTTGGGAGCCGGACGCAGTTCGCCTTGTACGGCCATTTTATCTTGAGGCATAGCTTTAACTGTTCCTTGCAGAATAGCATCAACCGTTTCAATAACCAACTTACCGCCTAACACCATCAACTTATCATGTACCGTTCCTACATTATCGGTTTCCTCAATAGGCACACTTACCTGTTGAATCACCTCTCCCGTATCAATTTCATGCTGTAAGAAGAATGTAGTTATACCTGTTTCTGTATCTCCATTTATCACCGCCCAGTTAATGGGAGCTGCTCCACGATATTGAGGCAGCAAAGAAGCATGCAAATTAAACGTGCCCAAACGAGGCATATTCCACACCACCTCAGGCAACATACGAAATGCAACCACTATTTGCAAGTCAGCTTTCCATTCGCGCAAAGCTTCAATAAATGTCTCCTCCTTCAGTTTTTCGGGTTGTAATAAAGGTAAATTATTCTCCAGAGCAAACTCTTTGACAGGAGAATACTGTATTTTGTGCCCTCTTCCTGCGGGTTTATCGGGCATGGTAATCACCCCTACTACGTTGTACCCTCCTTTAATCAGGCAACGCAGAGGCTCAACAGCAAACTCCGGAGTGCCCATATATACTATTCTTAAATCCTTTTTATCCATCATACTAACTTAACTAAAAAGATTAATCTTCCGAGAAATGAACCAATACTTGTCGATACGAATTAAAGATTTTCGATTTCGAAACAAACCCTAAGTACCGACCATCTCTATCCACAACCGGCAAGTTCCACGCCTTTGTGTCATCGAAAGTTTTCATCACCTGCTCCATGCTATCTGTGTCAAATAAACGAGCTGGCACAGAAGTCATCAGCTTATTAACCGTAAACCGGTGATACAACTCTTGACGGAACATAATATTACGGATGTCATCTAACAATACAATACCCAACAACACTCCATTCTTATCAGTTACAGGAAATACATTGCGGTGAGAGGTTGAAATGGCTTTAACCAGTTCGCCCAAATCCATTTCAGGATGAACCGTCACAAAATCTTTCTCTACCACATTTTCCATTTTCATCAACGTGAGCACTGCTTTATCTTTATGATGGGTAAGTAGTTCTCCTTTTTTGGCTAAACGCATGGAGTAAATACTATGAGACTCAAACACAATGATGGTAAGATAAGAACTTACGGCCACAATCATCAATGGAAGGAATAAATCATATCCTCCGGTCAGTTCAGCAATCAGAAACACACCCGTCAACGGTGCATGCATCACCCCACTCATTACGCCTGCCATTCCCATAAGAGCAAAGTTTTTCTCGGGCAATCCGGGAAAAATGCCTAGTTCGTTACTGAAGTGAGAAAATATAAAGCCAGCAATACAGCCCAGAAAAAGTGAAGGGGCAAAAATACCTCCGCATCCCCCGCCTCCATTTGTAGCAGCCGATGCGAATACCTTAAAAAGGACAATAAGCAACAAGTAAACAAGGAGTAAGTTACCGTATCCGTAAAACAGAGAATTATTCATAACGGTATCCCATTCCATATTGCTTATTCCGTTGAGCAATAATTCTATGGTATCATAACCTTCACCGTAAAGCGGAGGAAAAAGGAAGATTAGTATACTCAGCATGACACCTCCCAAAACTAATTTGCTGTACACACCCTTGAAACGGGCATAGAAATTCTCGACCACATTCATGGCTCGGGTGAAATACAAAGAAACCAGTCCGCAAAAAATGCCTAACAAAATAACATACGGAATACGTTCCAATAAAAACGGTTGATCCATGTGGAACTTGAACATAGCTTCTTGTCCGGTAACAACATAAGAAACCGTCGCAGCAGTAACCGAGGTAATAAGCAATGGCAGCAAAGAACTCATGGTTAGATCAATCATCAATACCTCGATGGTGAAAACGAGTCCCGCTATTGGTGCCTTGAAGATGCCCGATATGGCTCCGGCAGCACCGCATCCCACCAGTAACATCAACGTACGTTGCTCCATTTTAAAAAGACTTCCCAAGTTAGAACCGATAGCAGACCCCGTCAAAACAATCGGCGCCTCGGCTCCTACTGAACCACCAAAACCAATAGTAATAGCACTGGCAATTGTTGACGACCAGATATTATGTCGTTTGATGCGTCCCTGCCTACGCGAGATGGCATAAAGAATCTTTGTAACTCCATGACTAATGTCATCTTTCACAATATTACGGACAAACAAACCCGCCAAAAAGATTCCCACTACCGGATAAACCAAATACAAATAGTTAGCTTCAGTTGAATCGAAATTGTCGGTAAGGAAGTTTTGAATTAAATGAATAAGATACTTTAATATTAAAGCAGCAAAGGCTGTAAACAAGCCTACCAGAAAACTTAACATCAGAATAAAATGCTTCTCCTGAATTTCGTTTTCCCGCCAAATAATAAAACGCTGAATGATACCTATGTTTATTTTTTCCATGATAACTGTTTATTCCCAAGCCCTTGGTTCGGAATCTATTCTCTAATAATTTTAATTACGCCACCCTTGTCAAGTTTAATAATACTCGAAGGCTTGGGGCGACTCATTTCATTTTGGCGATACGTAACCACATAATCCACCAACGATTTAATTTCTTCACTGATTTCACTGAAGTTAGCCGGCGAAGGCTGTCCGCTTATATTAGCTGAAGTTGACACAATAGCTTTGCGAAAGCGTTGACACAACTGACGCGAAAAATCTTCGGAAGTAACACGTATACCTACACTACCGTCTTCCGCCAATAAGTTTTGAGCCAAGTTCCGAGCGCCAGAATAAATAATAGTCATCGGTTTATCTGCCAATTCTATTAAATCCCACGCTACAGATGGGACTTCATCCACATAGAAATCAACTTTCACAGCAGAATCAACTAATACGAGCATCGCTTTACTATCAGCCCGTTGTTTGATTTCATAAACTTTACGTACCGCATCGGGGTTAGTGGCATCGCAGCCAAGTCCCCAAATGGTATCAGTAGGATAAAGAATCACACCGCCTTCGGCCATTACCTGGCAGGCTTTTTTAATATCTTCAATCATTTCTTTGCCTATTGTATAATGAATAACACACAAAAATAGTACTTTTGCCCGACAATAAAAAGTTTAAGAGAAAACATAATGGAAGAAATTGAATTTCACCATACACTGCCCATACAGCTTCGTTTCAATGATGTAGACAAGTTTGGGCATGTGAACAATGCTGTTTATTTTACCTTTTATGATTTGGGAAAGACAGAATACTTCGCCTTTGTGTGTCCGCATGTCGACTGGAGTAAAGATGGAATTGTAGTTGTTAACATCGAAGCCAATTTCCTCTCGCCCGTATTTTCATCTGATAATGTGGCTGTGCAGACCGCCGTATATGAAATCGGCAAGAAAAGTTTCCATCTTATTCAACGTGTGGTCGACGTTGATACGGACGAAGTAAAATGCATCTGTAAATCGGTTATGGTAGCTTTTGATCTCGAAAAGAACGAATCTAAAGAACTGGAAGAAGAATGGAAAGACGCCATCTGCCAGTTCGAAGGTCGTGACCTGCGAAAAAAATAATCGTTAAATTTCTACGTGGGCTTTCGTTTTTTTTCGTACTTTTACCAATCAATGGCGAAGCACAACAAGCCGCCATTCCTTTGAAGCAAAGAAAGAAAAAAAACAATATATAAAATGAATCACAAATGGAATTATCGACCCATAACACCAGAAGAAGAACAAGCGAGTGAGCAATTGGCCCGGGAACTGGGAATTAGTCCTATCCTGGGTCGTCTATTAATACAACGGGGAATAACAACAGCAACTGAAGCTAAGAGTTTTTTCCGTCCGCAACTGCTTGATTTGCACGATCCATTCTTGATGAACGATATGGATATTGCAGTGGAACGCCTGAACAAGGCGATGGGAAAGAAAGAACGCATACTGATTTACGGAGATTACGATGTTGACGGAACCACAGCAGTGGCTCTTGTTTACAAGTTCATCCAACAATTTTATTCGAACATTGATTACTACGTACCCGACCGGTACAATGAAGGCTACGGAGTTTCTTTCCGAGGCATTGATTATGCAGCAGAAACCGGCGTGGGATTAATCATCGTACTCGATTGCGGTATCAAAGCTGTCAATGAAATCACTTACGCAAAAGAGAAAGGGATCGATTTCATTGTCTGTGATCACCATGTGCCCGACGACATACTGCCACCCGCCGTAGCCATCCTTAATGCCAAACGAGCCGACAACACTTATCCTTACACACATCTTTCGGGATGCGGCGTAGGATTTAAGTTCATGCAAGCATTTGCCCTCAACAACGGTATAGAATTTCATCACCTGATTCCGTTACTCGATTTAGTTGCTGTGAGTGTCGCGTCGGACATCGTTCCGATTATGGGCGAAAACCGCATCCTGACCTACCATGGACTTAGGCAAATAAACAGTAATCCCAGTGTGGGATTGAAAGCCATTATCGATGTATGCGGACTAACTGAGAAGGAAATTACCGTCAGTGATATTGTTTTTAAGATCGGACCGCGCATCAATGCATCGGGACGCATACAAAACGGGAAAGAGGCGGTTGATTTGCTGACAGAGAAGGATTTGTTAGCCGCCCTGGAAAAGGGTAACCAAATCAACCAGTACAATGAAACCCGAAAGGATTTGGATAAAACAATGACAGAAGAAGCCAATCACATCGTAACAGAGCTTAAAGGATTGGCGGACCGTCGCTCCATTGTACTCTACAACGAAGACTGGCACAAAGGAGTTATCGGAATTGTGGCTTCTAGATTGACTGAAGTTTATTACCGGCCCGCCGTAGTACTTACACGTACTGATGACATGGCAACAGGATCGGCTCGTTCTGTTTCCGGATTCGATGTATATAAAGCCATTGAACATTGTCGCGACTTGCTTACCAGTTTTGGCGGCCATACGTATGCGGCCGGCCTATCAATGAAAATTGAACAAGTACCCGAGTTTACCCGACGATTTGAAGAATTCGTATCGGAACATATTCTGCCCGAACAGACCTTTGCGGTGATTGATATTGATGCTGAAATTGACTTCAAAGACATCAACGCCAAGTTCTCCAGTGACCTGAAGAAGTTCAACCCTTTTGGACCAGGAAATAACAAACCCATATTTTGTACGCATCACGTTTATGATTATGGTACTAGTAAAGTGGTAGGGCGCGATCAAGAACACATCAAGTTGGAGCTGGTGGATAATAAATCGAATAACGTAATGAACGGCATTGCATTCGGACAAAGTTCTCATGTACGCTATATCAAAACCAAACGTTCTTTTGATATCTGCTACTCCATTGAAGAGAACTCCCATAGAAAGGGCGAAGTGCAATTACAAATTGAAGATATCAAACCCGCAGAGTGAGCCTTTATCACGAAATACTCAAACGCTATTGGGGGTATGATGCTTTTCGCGATTTGCAGGAAGAAATTATCACCAGCATTGGAGAAGGAAAAGATACCCTCGGGCTAATGCCTACCGGTGGAGGAAAATCTATCACCTTTCAGGTACCGGCATTGGCAAAGGAAGGAATGTGTCTGGTTATTACCCCGCTCATCGCATTGATGAAAGATCAGGTCGAAAACCTAAAGAGCAGGGACATAAAGGCCATAGCCATCTATTCGGGCATGACCCGTCAAGAAATTATAGTTGCATTGGAAAACTGCATCTTCGGGAACTATAAATTCTTATACATCTCACCGGAACGACTTGACACGGAAATATTCCGTGTCAAGCTCCGCTCCATGAACATCAGCATGATTACCGTTGACGAAAGTCATTGCATCTCGCAATGGGGTTATGACTTTAGACCGGCTTACCTGAAGATTGCCGAAATCAGAGAACTTCTACCAGACATTCCGGTACTTGCTCTCACAGCAACAGCTACTCCCGAAGTAGTGAAAGACATTCAACAACGTCTTCATTTCAAAAAGGAGAATGTATTTCGAATGAGTTTTGAGCGCAAGAATCTGGCTTATATTGTGCGCAACACTGACAATAAGACCGGCGAGATTCTGCACATACTGAACCGAATGCCCGGAAGCTCCATCATCTACGTACGAAATAGAAAACGAACCAAAGAAACCACACTTTTCCTTCAACGTGAAGGTATCACAGCCGATTTCTATCATGCCGGCCTGAACAATGACGTGAAAGACCTTCGCCAAAAACGATGGCAATCCGGTGAATGCCGGGTGATGGTTGCCACCAATGCCTTTGGTATGGGAATAGACAAACCCGATGTCAGGACCGTTATTCACTTAGATTTGCCCGACTCTCCCGAAGCTTACTTTCAAGAAGCAGGAAGAGCAGGAAGAGATGGTGAAAAGGCATACGCCATTATCTTGTATGCCAATTCGGATAAGGCCGCTCTTAAAAAACGAATATCAGATACCTTTCCCGAAAAAGACTATATAAAGCAGGTTTACGAGCAACTGAATTACTATTACCAAATGGCAATGGGCGACGGATTGGGGTGTATGTTCGATTTTAACCTCGAGGACTTCTGCCGAAAATACAAACACTTTCCTGTGCCTGCCGACAGTGCCCTAAAGATCCTGACCCAGGCAGGTTACATTGAATACACCGACGAACAAGACAATGCGTCACGACTACTCTTCACCATACACCGCGAGGAACTTTATAAACTTCGTGAAATGGGTGAACAGGCAGACTTATTGATACAAACCATCCTTCGTTCATACACAGGCGTATTTACCGATTATGCTTATATACACGAAGATTCGTTGGCTATGCGCACAGGCCTTACCCGCCAACAGATATACGATTTACTCATCGTATTGGCCAAACGAAGAATCCTCGATTATATTCCACACAAAAAGACACCTTATATTATATATAAAAGAGAGCGAGTGGAATTGCGGCATCTTCAAATCAGCAAAACCGTATACGAAGAACGCAAAGAGCGTTACGAAGCCCGTATCAAAGCCATGCTGGAATATGTAACATCAGAAACGGCTTGCCGCAGCAGGATGTTGCTGCATTACTTCGGAGAGAAGAACGAACACAACTGCGAGCAATGCGACACTTGCATCAATCGAAAGAAAAGCAATGGGGTGACCGATTCATCTTATAATGTGTTACGCAGGCAGATTCTGGAGATGCTCAGTGTGCAACAACGCACACCTGCCGATCTAGCCCGACTCATTGAGGCCGATAAAGAAGAGATTGCCGCCGTTATTCGCTTTCTGCTTGACAAAGGAGAAATTCAAATGGAGGATGGTATGCTTCAAACAAAAAATACTACTTTTGCAAATAACTAAAAAATAATCAAACATGGCCAGTTTCTTTAAATCATTCTTTTTGGGAAAGACAGAGACTCCCGAGGAAGCTAAAGCAAAAAATGAGAAGAAAAACTTCGATATATTAAAGTTTGACGGGCTACGTGCTCAACGTATGGGACGCACCGATTATGCATTGTCATGCTTCACGCAGGCATTAGCCATTGAAAAAGAGTTTGAGACCATGAGTTATCTTGCCCAACTGTATACGCAACTTTCCGAATTAGAAAAAGCACGCGAAATACTCGAGGAAATGGCTCAAATGGAACCTGAAATCATCAGTACCTTCTTTCAACTGACTCATGTATGTTACATGCAGGAAGATTACGCTGCCATGAAAACGAATGCACAGAAAGCCGTTGAACTGGAGAAAGAAAATGCGACCGCCTACTTATGGCTAGCCAAAGCGGAGCACGGATTGAAGGATCAAATGAACACGATTGCCCATCTCACCCAAGCCATTGCTTTAAAAGAAGATTATACCGAGGCTTTGCTTCTGCGGGCAGAAGAGTTGCTATCCATGCAAGTATATAAAGAAGCGTCTGAGGATATAGAAACGATATTGCAACAATCACCCGATGATGAAGCCGCTTTACTTTTAAAAGGAAGATGGGCCGAGGCAACCAATCAGATTGTAGCGGCAGAAGAAAGCTATAAACAGGTTTCGGAATTAAACCCATTCAATGAACAAGCGTACCTTCTCCTAGGCAAACTATACATTTCGCAGAAAAAACTGGTGGAAGCTATAGCCACATTCGATGAAGCCATAGAACTAAACCCCAACTTTGCCGCAGCGTATCACGAACGTGGTCGCGCCAAATTATTAAATGGAGATAAAGAAGGTTCTGTAGAAGATATGAAAAAGTCATTGGAGCTTAACCCTCGCGAAGAGGCAGCCCTAAGCGGTCAGTTCGATAACCAAGGAGAGAAATTCGACAACGTACTGGGTTTTGTGCATTAAGCAAATTACCTATAGAATTTCTTTTCTTCCCATCATCCCCACATAAATAAATCAAAGGCTTTAATCCTTCTCTTCATCAGGATGGATAAAGCTTATTCTCCCGGGTCTACCTATAGCTAGATTCGGGCATATACAGCGTTGTATATTCTAGTATAAGAAGCAAAAATAAACTATAAAGTCATCTTGATTCAGGTAGAAATAAAATTGCAGTTTATACCTTAATATTTACCGGATATCCAAACTTACTACCAGATAACCGCTATCCTCAAATTTGTCGTTTTTTTCTCTAAAAATCAACTTATATCTTTGATGCGAGACAATTGTTTTTAGCTCATAGAAGTCTCAACGTTACATTACACATCTTAACCAGTTATTTATAAATTAAATTACAGTCTTATGAAAAAGAAACTCTTATTCGCAGCAGTAGTCATCGGTGCACTATCACTAGGTTCGTGTGTGGATGACAATGAATCGGCATCAGTTGAAGCCGTACGAAATGCCAAAGCTGAGCAGCTTAAATCAATTGCAGCGATGAATAACGCGCAAGCTGAAGCAACAAGATTATTGGCCGCAGCCGAATCAGCCTTAAAAGCTGCACAAGCAGAAGCTGAAAAGACTCAAACGGAACTCGAGAAGGTTTTGATTGACATTAAAAAAGTTGAGTTAGAAAAAGCACAACTTGAATTAAAGCTCCAGCAAGACAAATACAGTCAGGAGTTACAAGTTGCATTGAAACAGTTAGAGAACCAGTTAAGCAATCTTGAGAATGAGAAAGCACGTTTGGAATTGCAAAAAACAGCTATTGCCAAACAGCTTGAAATACAAGAAGCTCAGCTTGCGAGTCAGTTATTGTATGCTCAAACTGAAGTTTTGAATGCTCAACAACAACTTTTGAACAGACAAAACCAAATGGAAGCAGCCGAAAAGGCTAAACTTCAACAATTGGTAACTACTTATTCAAATGCCATTGCCACATTAAACAATTCAAAACAGTATCTATTTACTCTTCAGTCAAACCTGACCCGTGCTGAGAACAATCTTGCAAATTACAAAGAATTAAGAACAGATTTACTAGAAGCTAATCAAAAACAAATAGCAACAGATGAAGCCCAGATAGCTTCTTACAAGAAATATAGTAATTATCTGTCTAATTATGATGAGCTGGTAGCTGAATACAATGCAAAGTCATTAAGTCGCAACGAAGCAAATGATAAGTTAAACGCATTGTGGAACTCTTACAGTCAGCTAATCTCTAACACAAGTGCCCCCTCGATGAACGCAGTTAACCAATCGGCTTTTATTCTTGCATATTATGATTTTGGTTATAGAGTGGGTCTTTATTCTGCTCCTTATAGCAATGTTGGCACTACAATTGAAAAAACAGTTGGCAATCGTACTTTCCAATTCTATATGGAAAAATACGAGCCCATTACTTTAAACACTGAAAGATTAAGTACGTACATTCCTCAATATGAACAAAACATCAAGTCAGCCAAAAGTACGCTAGAGTCAGTAACCACTGCATACAATAATTATGTGAAAGCTGCTGAAGATGCTAAAAAGGCTTGGGATGACGCTAAAGCTGCAACCACTCCTGATGATGCTGAAATAACTACATTAGCTGGAAGTTACAGGGTTGCATTAGAAAATGTTGAAAATTACAAAGCAACTTTGACCTGGGCACAGGAATATGTCGCTCAACAAGAAAAGAACCTGAGTGATCTAAAAGTTTTGATCAGTACTGAAGCATATACTCTATTCACGACTTTGTTAAGCGAATACAATCAGACAATTGTTGAAACATACAAGCCTGTAGTCGATGCTTATTTTGCTTACGAAACCCATCTCTATCAGGAGTATATTCCTATTCAGGAAGCTTATAACAGTTTAAGTAACATTTTGTATAATAATGGCGGTTTAATGACAGCTGAAGGCATTGATAATTCAATCAAAAACTTAGAAGATCGCATTGAAGCTTTGAAAGAAAATCAATCTTATATTTCCGACATTACATCTGCCGAGCAGGCCATTGAGCTATTGAAATCGAACATAGAGGCAGCCAAAGCTGAAGTCAGTGTGAATCAAAAATATGCAGATGACGCTAAAGTTGCATTAGATGCAGCCATGGCAGAGTAATGCTTCTGGAATATTAACGGTAATAAAAAACAATATGAAAATAAAAAAGATTTTATTGTTGGCCGTTACATCCATTATATGCCTGACTATAAATGCACAAACCAGTGTTGATAAAGACTATACTCCCCAAAAAGGAGACATTACACTGGCAGCAACAGTAGGCTATAACAGTTATACAAGTATCACAGCTCCATCGGGTTTGCTGACGGATTATGAACTTGCTGCAATATCTACCAATTGGTCGGACAAAAAACTCATGGTAGGTTTTGAAAGTGGCTGGTTCTTCAGAGATACCTGGAAACTAAATTTGGGTGGCGGAATCAACTTTACTAATAGTCCGGGATATACGGCAGTACCGGGGACCATCGATGAAGATTCGGAAATCGGAGACGGCTCAATCCCTAATTACAGAGCAGTAGCAGATTCCTATTCGTTTTCTTACAATGTATTTACAGGGATAGACAAATATTATAAAATAAAAAGTGTTCCCAACTTAATGATGTACAGTGGTATTCGAATAGGCTTTGCATACGGATTAAATGAAATGAAATATGATGAACCAGAATCAATGGGCAAATCAGATGCAGAAACATGGAACTTGCGCGGAGGGCTTACATTCGGTTTAGATTACTTTCTGGCCAAAGGGATATACGTTGGTTGTCAGGTAGATCCGTTCTCCTACACCTACAACATGACTTCTGTAAAACCCCAGGAAGGGCTGAGTGATTTATCGGCCGACAGTCACAATTACAGCATCATGTCGGCTCCCACAATCAAGATAGGTTTTAAGTTCTAACATACAGTTAATTCTCTCTTTTGCTACACCTCTGAGGTATTTCCTCAGAGGTGTTTTTTGTGTCCTGACGCCGAAATAATTATTTATTTAAAAAGATAGTTTTGTAATATAAAAAATGATCTTTTAATTTATTATAATCTAAAAAATATTATACTTTTGCAAAAGCTCTTCTGATAACAAAAAGCATTAAATCAATCATGAAAAAACAAACAATGCGAATAAGATGCATCAAAAAGAATCTCCTATATTCTTTTTACATGACATTATCCTTATCAACACTTCTTATTTTAGGTTCGTGTTCGGATAAGAATTCGTTAGAAAACAAACAAGAACAACGTGTTGACTCGCTAATTGGCGCTGGCAGAGACTCTCTTTTTTCAGACATACCTGCTGCAAAGAAATATTTGCAAGAAGCAATGAACCGTACAAAAGATAGTATGAAATACTATGATGCATTTGAAGCTTACTCGAGTATTTACTATCTTGAAAACAAGTATGATTCCGGGTTATTGATGAAACAAAAAACACTTGCATTTCTAGAGAAACAACCTAAGGCAACGAGAAGGCAAGAATTGATGGCATCAGTCTACAATGCTATTGGAGTCTATTACGCACAAATGAACAAGCCCGATTCTGCCATTATCTTTCTACAAAAGTCACTTCAATGTCCGCCATCTATAGAAAGCAAACCAGATCTTTATATTAACCTTTCCGATCAATATAAGTTTAAAGGTGATCTGCCTACAGCAACCTATTATTTGAGACTGGGCTTAGCTGTAAGCGATTCTTTCGACCTTGATAAATTTAAATTTCCTATCTATTTGGGGTTGGGAGATATCTATTTGGGACTTAGAGATTTCAAACGGGCAGATGAATATTACCTACGGGCAGAAAAAGACTATCCCAACAGAAAATTTAATGAAAAAGTCATTTTCAGTAATAACCGTGGCAACTATTATTACTATAAAAAAGAATATAGAAAATCTCTTGCTTGTTTTAAGCGAGCCGAAAAAGACTTAGAAAGTACAAATTATGACTTCTTCAAAAATATGGTATATGGTAACATATCTGATGTATATCTGAATCTTAACCAACTAGATTCCTGCAAGTATTATTATGAGAAAGCGGAACCTTACTTCAAAAGCATTGATCATAAAACCATTCTTTATTTCATTAACGCAACAAAAATAGGAGTTGCGGTTGCTGAAAATAATTTTGCTTTGGCACGTAAACTGCAACAAGAGATTAAGAGCGATAAGGGAATTGAGCCCAATATCTTATCCGTCCGCACGGAATATCTGGAAAAACTAGCACTGAAAACCAACGATTACAAAAGTGCTTATCAGTATTTGAAAAAGAGAATGATTGTGAACGACTCGCTACGCGACGATGCAACGCAGCAACGAATTGCCGATTTGGACATGCAATACAAGCAAGACAGCACGTTGATGAAGAAGGATTTACTCATACAAAAGAAAAGCGCAGAAGCACAAACCTTCAAATTGAGCACTTATCTTTGGATACTCATCTCTTTAGTCGGCTTGATATCGGCCATCTTCGGTTATTATATAATCAAAAAGAGGAATAACATGCAACGGATGAAATTCATTGAACAGATAAGTAACCTCAGAATTGGTAACATCCGTAACCGCATATCGCCTCATTTTATGTTTAATGTGCTAAACAACGAAATGCAAGGTGTGGATGAAGAAAAGAAGCAACGGTTGTTCACCCTGATACATTTATTACGAAAGAGTTTGGAAATGACTGAAGAAACAAGCATCATGCTCGTAGATGAAATTGATTTTGCCAAGGCTTATATTGAGTTGAACAAACAAAAAGTGGGCGATAATCTGACTGTCAGCTGGGACATTAGTGAGCATGTCGATCTGAACAATGCCCGCATCATCCCCATGATGTTACAAATACCTATTGAGAATGCGTTGAAACACGGTTTCCCCGGCATGGAAGGTGAGAAAAAACTTTCTATAAAAATACTTCGTGAAGAGGAAGGTATCCGCATCTTCGTAACCGACAACGGCAAAGGATATCACCCCAACGGAGTATCTTCACCAACAAGTACAGGCACCGGACTCAGGGTCTTGAACCAGACTCTACAACTATTAAATGCCCAAAACCGCCAAAAGGCCGTTTTCCTCATACAAAACATCGGAACGCAAGGAGAGACGGGTACCAAAGTCGAAATATTCATTCCTCACCATTATAAATACGAATACAAATGAAAGACAAATATACAGCCATTGTTATTGACGACGAGCCGTGTGGTATTTCTAATTTGCAGACTTCGTTGCAAGGAATCAACGAAATGGAGTTGGTGCAGACTGCACCAAACGCAGCAAAAGGAAAAGAACAGATCTTAAAGCACAAACCCGATGTGCTGTTTCTGGACGTTGAGATGCCAGAAACTAGCGGACTGGAGCTGTTGCGAGAGATAAAGGATGCCGTTAACTGGCCTATGCAAGTGGTTTTTTATACGGCTTATGATAAATATTTGCTGGAAGCCTTGCGTGAATCGGCGTTCGACTATCTGTTGAAGCCATACACCGAAACAGAGTTTCTACTTGTTATTAACCGGCTTTTAAACTACATGCGTTCCGAAGAGAAGAAAGACTCTCTGCAAGAATCACTTTCAACATTGAACGGCAAAGACAATTCACACGTACTGATTACTACCGTAAGGGGATATCAATCACTCCGCTTTGACGAAATAGGCTATTTTGAATATGCAAAGGAGAGCAAGCACTGGTGCGTGATACTTGAGAAACAACGCATTCAGCTGAAACGAAACACAACGGCCGATGACATTGTGAGACTAGCCGCCTCTTTTGTACAGATAAACCAGCAACAGATTATCAACATATCTTATTTACGAGCCATTGAAGGGAAGAAGTGCCTGATGCTTCCTCCCTTTGACGAAACTGAAAGTCTGTTGATATCACGCAACTTTTTCAATTCGGTACAAGACCGTTTCTTTATGCTTTAACGCGGCAAAGATTTCTTAATATAGTTCGCAATTAAATAGCAAGCGGGAGCTGCTACCTCACCATGATCAAATCCTTGCAGCTCGTACAGCGTGATTCGTTTGTTACCGGTATTTTTTAAGACAGATGCCAGCAAAGCATTCTCCTCGTATCTGTCGGCCATTTCCAACTGGCGGTCGCCCGTGATGAGAACAATAGGAGCCGTATCTTTGCGCGCCTTGTTAACGGGAGCAAACTCGTCGACCACGGGAATACCCGCAGGCAAGCCCCGCTCCTTTCGAATGGTAAAATGCGTCACCGTTTGCCCGCTCACGGGAAGATAAGCCGCTACTTTATCGGCATCGACACCATAAGAACTGAGATACTTTTTATCCAGAGCCAGCATCAACGTCAGGTATCCACCGGCCGAATGACCTGAAACAAAGATGCGTTCTTTGTTGCCACCATACTTTTCAATGTGCTGAAATACCCATGCCACTGCCGCCGCTGCATCTTCCGTGTACGACGGATTCTTGGCGCGCGGACTTAAACGATAATTAACCGTCACCACCGCAAAACCTTTTTCCTTAAACTCCTGAGGAATATATTTATGTCCCCCTTCCAGTCCGCCACCATGAAACCAAACAATGGTAGGACAATTCGTTGCTCCCTCGGGGTAATACACATCGAGTGTGCAGCGTTCACGACGGTAAGCATCACTCTCATCGGGCGACACATAAGACACATCAGTCACTGTTTTATAAGAAACCTGAGCATGCAAAACCAGTGCCGCATGCAATAAAAGCAAAAGTAAATAGTATTTTCTCATGGCTCTATATATAAATAAGCGTAAGCGTTATTTCGTTACCTGATTGAAATAACGGAGTGCAAATTACACTAAAATCATATTATTTGGTGACTAAAAACAAAAAAAATATCATTTTTCATTTGCATTTAAGAGAAATGTATTACTTTTGCCCCGTAATCAAAAAACAAAGAACGATTATATGAAATCATTTACTTATACATTTTCCTTCTTTTTTTACTTTTACTTTAGCCAGAAAGTAGAGCGGGAATTTGTATGTGTCAAGTAATGATAAAGCGAAGACATCAAGACGAATAAATAACAAGAATCCCGCTCCCACATGGAGGCGGGATTTTTTTGTATCAGACAATAAAAGAATATGAGAAAGATAGCAATTCAAGGAACATTAGGCTCGTATCACGACATAGCCGCTCACAAGTACTTCGAAGGAGAAGAGATTCAACTAATCTGCTGCGCCACTTTCGAAGATGTTTTTGCAGCCGTAAAAAAAGACAGTGATACCATTGCCATGCTGGCCATTGAAAATACCATTGCGGGTAGTTTGTTACAAAACAACGAACTGCTTCGTCAGAGCGGTGCGCGCATCATCGGTGAATACAAGTTGCGCATCTCGCATAGTTTCGCCTGCCTGCCCGATGAGGACTGGGCGGACATTAACGAGGTAAACTCCCACCCCATTGCGCTGATGCAGTGCCGCGATTTCCTCAATCACCACCCGCAAATAAAAGTAGTGGAAACGGAAGACACGGCACTAAGCGCGGAGATGATTCAAACCCAAAACCTAAAAGGAAGGGCCGCCATCTGCTCCAAAGCTGCTGCCGAACGCTACGGATTGAAGGTGCTGCAAGAAGGCATCGAGACAAACAAACACAACTTCACCCGTTTCCTTGTAGTAACCGATCCCTGGAAAGCCGACGAACTACAGCAACAACAAGCCGAAATCAACAAAGCAAGTATGGTTTTCACTCTCCCACACACCGAAGGCAGTCTTTCTCAAGTTCTATCTATTCTTTCGTTCTACAACATCAATCTAACCAAAATACAATCGCTCCCCATCATAGGCCGTGAATGGGAATACCAGTTTTACGTTGACGTGGCTTTTGGCGATTACCTGAGATACAAACAGGCTGTTGCAGCCATCACTCCATTAACCAAAGAACTCAAAACATTAGGCGAATATGCAGAAGGAAAATCAAGCATCTAAATATGCTCCGGCCAACCGGCTGACCGGCGTAAGCGAATACTATTTTTCAAAGAAGCTGAAAGAGGTAGCGCAAATGAATGCCGAGGGAAAGAACGTGATCAGTCTGGGAATAGGCAGTCCGGATATGCCTCCTTCGGAGCAGACGGTGAACACGTTGTGCCAGGAAGCGCAAAATGCCGACGGACACGGATACCAACCTTACGTAGGTATTCCGGAACTTCGCAAGGCGTTTGCCGGATGGTACAAGCAATGGTACAACGTGGAGCTGAATCCGAATACGGAAATACAACCGCTTATCGGGTCGAAAGAAGGAATTCTGCACGTAACGCTGGCGTTTGTCAACCCGGGCGAACAGGTTTTGGTTCCCAATCCGGGCTACCCCACTTACACGTCGCTGAGCAACATTCTCGGTGCGGAGGTGGTGACGTATAATCTGAAAGAGGAAAACGGATGGATGCCCGACTTTGAGGAGCTCGAAGCTATGGACTTAACCCGCGTGAAGTTGATGTGGACCAACTACCCCAACATGCCCACGGGTGCCAATGCAACACCGGAACTATATGAAAAGCTGGTCGACTTTGCCCGCAGGAAGGGCATTATCATTGTCAATGATAACCCGTACAGCTTTATATTGAACGATAAACCGCTGAGCATTCTCTCCGTTCCGGGTGCCAAGGAGTGCTGCATTGAGTTTAACTCCATGAGCAAAAGCCACAACATGCCCGGATGGCGCATCGGCATGTTGGCGTCGAATGCCGACTTTGTGCAGTGGATTTTGAAAGTAAAAAGCAACATCGACAGCGGCATGTTCCGCGCCATGCAACTGGCGGCAGCCAAAGCGCTGGAAGCCGGTAAAGACTGGTACGCAAGCAACAACCAAAACTATCGTAACCGCCGCCAGCTGGCCGGAGAGATTATGGAGGCTTTGCAATGCACGTACGACGATCATCAGGTGGGCATGTTCCTCTGGGGAAAGATACCGGCCTCGTGCACGGACGTTGAGGAACTCACCGAAAAGGTATTGCACCAGGCACGCGTGTTCATCACGCCCGGATTTATTTTCGGCAGCAACGGTGCGCGCTACATACGCATCTCTCTTTGCTGCAAAGACGAGAAACTGGCGGAAGCACTGGAAAGAATTAAAGAAATGAATAAAAACAAATAAAAATACATATTGAAATTATGGAACTAGAATCAATTTTATTACCGGGTGTTGAGGCAAAAAGACCCATCGTTATTGCCGGTCCTTGCAGTGCCGAGACAGAAGAACAAGTAATGAGCACGGCCAAGCAACTGTCCGAGCGAGGCATCAAAATATTCCGCGCAGGCATTTGGAAACCGCGTACCAAGCCGGGCGGCTTCGAAGGCGTTGGCGTTGAAGGTCTTTCATGGTTGAAAGAGGTTAAGAAGGAAACGGGCATGTATGTTTCGACCGAGGTGGCTACTGCCAAACATGTGTACGAATCATTGAAAGCCGGAATAGATATTTTATGGGTAGGCGCGCGCACAACCGCCAATCCGTTTGCCGTTCAGGAGATTGCCGATGCGCTGAAAGGGGTCGACATTCCTGTTTTAGTGAAGAATCCTGTGAATCCGGATCTTGATTTGTGGATTGGCGCCTTGGAACGTATCAACAACTCGGGGCTAAAACGTCTGGGAGTTATTCACCGCGGGTTCAGCAGTTACGATAAGAAGATTTACCGCAACTTGCCGCAATGGCACATTCCTATTGAGCTGCACCGCCGCATTCCTAACTTGCCCATCTTCTGTGATCCGAGCCACATCGGCGGCAAACGCGAGCTGATTGCACCGCTTTGTCAGCAAGCGATGGACCTCAATTTCGACGGACTCATTGTGGAAAGTCACTGCAACCCCGATTGTGCATGGAGTGATGCCTCACAACAGGTAACACCCGACGTGTTGGATTATATCCTCAACCTGCTGGTTATCCGCAAGGAAACGCAGACTACCGAAAACCTTGCTGCATTGCGCCGCCAAATTGACGAGTGCGATAATAACCTGATGGAGGAACTTTCCAAACGTATGCGTATTGCCCGCGAAATTGGTACGTACAAAAAGGAGCACGACATGCCCATTCTTCAAACCAGCCGTTACAGCGAAATTTTGGAGAAAAGAGGATCACAGGGGGCTTTGTGCGGACTCGATGCGGAGTTTGTCATGAAGATATTCGAAGCGATTCACGAAGAGAGTGTTCGCCAGCAGATGGAAATCATCAACAAATAAAAGGACAGGACGGTAAATCATGAGGATATTAATTCTTGGAGCCGGTAAAATGGGCTCCTTCTTTACGGATATATTGAGCTTTCAGCACGAAACGGCTGTGTACGATGTCAACCCGCATCAATTGCGTTTTGTGTATAACACGTATCGTTTCACCACGCTCGAGGAGATTAAAGACTTCGAGCCGGAACTGGTGATTAACGCTGCAACGGTGAAGTACACGCTCGATGCCTTCAAGCAAGTGCTTCCCGCCTTGCCTAAAGATTGCATCATCAGCGACATTGCTTCGGTGAAAACCGGACTAAAGAAGTTTTACGATGAAAGCGGTTTCCGCTATGTATCCACTCATCCGATGTTTGGCCCTACCTTTGCCAGCCTCAGCAACCTGAGCAGCGAAAGCGCCATTATTATCAGTGAAAGTGATCATTTGGGGAAGGTGTTCTTTAAAGACTTGTACAACGGCCTCAACCTGAACATTTTTGAATATACGTTCGACGAGCACGATGAAACGGTGGCCTACTCGTTGTCTATTCCGTTTGTGTCGACCTTCGTTTTTGCGGCGGTCATGAAACACCAGGAAGCACCGGGCACTACCTTTAAAAAGCACATGGCCATTGCCAAGGGTTTGATGAGTGAAGATGATTACCTGCTGCAGGAAATACTATTCAATCCGCGCACCCCGGCACAAGTGGAAAACATTCGCCGTGAGCTGAAAAACGTTCTCGAAATCATTAGCAATAAAGATGCCGAGGCCATGAAAAAGTACCTGACCAAAATCAGGGAAAACATCAAATAAAAACGAGTAAAAGCTTGACTTTGTGTTTGTAATGTTGTATATTTGTAAGCGTAAAGTTAAACTATATTCTATTTATACTGCACGTAAAAGGAGAAGCCGGCGCTTCTCCTTTTACGTTTCCGCGCCCGTCTGCACTTCCCCCAAATGCCTTGTTCCGACTCTTTGTTTCTTTCATTTTTGCCAATTGCTACCTGCAATGTACCTCATTGCTCGTGGCAATCACCTCCATTGGTCGTTGCAATTCGCCCAATTGCTCGTGGCTTTAGCGAAAAAGCTCGTTATCTTTTCAAAAAACATCAAGGACTTTTTTAAATTCCTCTTTATGTTTTCCAAAAAGTTGGGCGGGGATTTAAAATCGTTGGGCAGCTATTCAGGAAAGTCGGCCCGGCTTTCCAAAAACGTGGTCGTTGCTCCCTCAAAAGCTGGTGGTAAGTGAGGCATCGCCCGCAAGCGTTAATAATATATAAATCAGCACTTGACAAAAGCGGGTTGAATGATCGTTTTTTGTCCGTTATATTCAAGTGAAAGGCTGGCAATCAAATGATATTCAGGCAGAAAGGCTCTATTCACCTGCCATTGGCAAACAACCCGGGGCTCGCTTTGTGGAATAACAAATTAGGTGTACATTTGTGATGCTTAAAACCATTCGTACATGATAGATCAGGCAACCATAGACAGAATACTCGATGCGGCACAGATTGTTGATGTGGTATCGGACTTTGTTACGCTGCGCAAACGCGGGGTAAACTATGTGGGGCTGTGTCCCTTTCATAACGAGAAAACGCCTTCTTTCAGCGTGTCGCCCTCCAAAGGTCTTTGCAAATGTTTCAGTTGTGGCAAGGGGGGCAACGCGGTGCACTTTATCATGGAGCACGAGCAGATGTCTTATTACGAAGCGCTCAAGTTCCTGGCACGCAAGTATAGCATTGAAGTGAAGGAGCGCGAGCTGAGCAACGAAGAGAAAGAGGCTCAGAGTGCGCGCGAAAGTATGTTTATCGTCAACGGTTTTGCGCGCGACTATTTTCAGAACATACTGAAAAACCACATCGACGGCCGAAGCATTGGTATGGCTTACTTCCGTCAGCGTGGTTTTCGTGATGATACGATCGAGAAGTTTCAACTGGGTTTCAGCTTGGAACAGCACGATGCGCTGGCACAAGAAGCCATGCGAAAAGGATACCAGAAGGAGTTTCTGGTAAAAACGGGTTTGTGCTACGAAACCGACGAGGGAAAGGTGCGCGACCGCTTTTGGGGACGTGTAATGTTCCCGGTGCACTCGCTCTCGGGCAAGGTGGTGGCTTTCGGCGGACGTGTGATGAGCACCGAAAACAAAAAGCTGGCCAAGTACGTAAACTCGCCCGAATCTGAAATTTACCACAAGAGCAGTGAACTGTACGGCATTTACTTTGCCAAACAAGCCATTGTTAAACAGGATCGTTGTTTCTTGGTGGAAGGTTACACCGACGTGATTTCCATGCACCAGTCGGGCATTGAAAACGTGGTTTCTTCGTCGGGAACTTCTCTTACGCCGGGACAAATTCGTCTCATTCATCGTTTCACGAACAACATTACGGTACTGTATGACGGTGATATGGCGGGCATCAAGGCTTCCATCCGCGGTATCGATATGTTGCTCGAAGAGGGCATGAACATCAAGGTGGTGCTGTTGCCCGATGGCGACGACCCCGACTCGTTTGCCCGCAAACACAATGCGACCGACTTTCAGGCGTATATCTCAGCTCATGAGGTGGACTTCATTCGGTTCAAGACCAATCTGCTTCTCGACGATGCGGGCAAGGATCCCATCAAGCGCGCCGGACTCATTGGTGACATTGTGCGAAGCATTTCGGTTATTCCCGAAGCCATTGTGCGCTCGGTGTACATGAAGGAATGCAGTCAGCTGCTCAAAGTAGAAGAAAAGTTATTGGTGGCCGAAGTGGCGAAGCTGAAGGAAAAGATGGCCGAAAAGGATGCCAAGCCCGGAAGTTATAACGCCTCCACACCGCCTCCGGCCGAGAACGGCATACCGCTTCCCGGCGAAATACCTCCTCCGTATGAATCGCTCATTCCGCAGGAGGGCAAAGAGGGACAGGAATTTTACCAGCTCGAACGGCTTATCATACGAACTGTTATCCGCTACGGCGAACAAATTTTGTGTGAGGTGGCCGATGAGAATGAGAATCCTGTGCCGGTAAGTGTCATTGAGTATATTGTGGGCGATTTGAAAGAAGATGATCTATCGTTTCACAACCCGCTGCACCGCCGCATTTTGTCGGAAGCTGCTGCGCACATGCACGATAAAGATTTCAAGAGCCGCCGTTATTTCCTGGCGCATCCCGATCAGGAAATCAGCAGGTTATCGGCCGAGTTGCTCAACAATCGCTACCAGCTGAGCAAATACCACACCAAGGGACAGAAGCTGCCTACCGAGGAAGAACGGTTGCTTGAGGTGGTGCCTAACTTAATGATTAACTTCAAGAATGCCATTGTTGAAGAGGAATTGAAGCACATTATGTTTGCCTTGCAGAACCCCGAAAATGCCAACAACGTTGACAAGTGCAACGAGTTGATGGAGCGCTACAAGGATATGAAACAAATTCAGAGCGTCATGGCTAAACGTCTGGGCGACCGCGTGGTGCTGGTACGCTGACTTATTTGTGCATGATGAGGTTCATAAACTCCTCACGCGTTTTAGCCTGATTGAATGCTCCCGTAAAATCTGAAGTGGTTGTGATGGCATTTTGTTTTTCAACACCGCGCATTTGCATGCACATGTGCTTGGCTTCAACAACGACCATCACCCCTAGCGGGTTTAGTGTTTGCTGAATACATTCTTTGATTTGAAGAGTCATGCGTTCCTGCACCTGCAAACGGTGAGAAAAGATGTCGACCACACGGGCAATCTTGCTCAATCCCGTAATGTATCCGTTAGGAATATAAGCCACATGCACTTTGCCGTAGAAAGGCAACATGTGGTGTTCGCAAAGCGAGAAGAAGTCTATGTCTTTCACAATCACCATCTGGCTGTATTCTTCTTTGAACTTGGCAGAGCTCAGTACTTCGTGCGGGTTCATGGTGTAACCTTTTGTTAAGGTAAGCATGGCTTTGGCAACACGCTCGGGCGTCTTCAATAATCCTTCACGTTGCGCATCTTCGCCCAGCAGACTGATAATACTGTGGTAGTGCCCCATTAATTCCTCCAGATGAGGTGAATTTACTTCTTCTTTATCTAACATGATCTTTATAATGGAATATTAACTTGTTCTTTGACAATGGAAACTTCTTTGAAAACACCTGTTGATCTCAGCTGACGCATGGTAGCATCGGCTTCTTCGATAGTGCGGAAATCACCTACACGGCACAACCATCGGGGCGACGTAAAGGTGGTGTAAACCTTCAAATCGGGAAAGTATTCTTTTACTTTGTAGCCAATGTTCTGTGCTTCAGTGCGGGCAGCGCGCGAATTGTTTCCGGCATATACCTGAACCCTGTAACCGGCTACTTTAATGAATTGCTGTTCATCGGTCATCCCTGCCGAGGCGGGCTGTTTTTCTTTTCCGATAGCTGCATCCAATCGTTCGTCCTGATGAATGGTTACCTTACCTTGGCCGGGCACATCGCGCTCCAGGCTCTTGACAATGTTTTGAGCATTCGCCGTAGTGGCGGCAAACAACAGAAGTAACAAACTAAAGTAAAACGAATAAGTCTTCATACGCACAGGTTGATAAATAAAAAAAGATTTGCGAACCGGCGGTAACCGGTTCACAAATCAGCATGTTTTTGTTATGCATTAAATGCATCGATAATACCTTTGAAATCGGCAACGCTCAAAGCAGCACCACCAATCAAACCACCGTCAACGTCAGGGTTGGCGAACAGTTCTTTAGCATTTGATGGCTTGCAGCTTCCTCCGTAAAGGATAGACGTATTGTCGGCCACTTCTTTTCCGTATTTTTCAACGATTGTTGAACGGATGTAAGCATGAATTTCCTGAGCTTGCTCAGCAGTAGCAGTCTTACCTGTACCGATAGCCCAAACTGGTTCGTAAGCCAAAACGATCTTCGAGAAGTCTTCAGCAGAAAGGTCGAACAATGAGCCGGCCAACTGAGCGTAAACTACTTCGTTTTGCTTGTTAGCTTCACGTTCTTCCAACACTTCGCCGATGCAGAAGATAGGAGTCAATCCGTTAGCCAAAGCCAATTGTACTTTATCTTTCAAGATAGCAGGTGTTTCACCGTAGTAAGCACGACGCTCAGAGTGACCCAAGATTACGTATTGAGCACCTGTTGATGCTACCATAGAAGCAGAAACTTCACCGGTGTAAGCACCCGATTCTTTATCGGCACAGTTTTCTGCACCAACACCAATCTTAGCAGCGTCAACAATCGGAGTAACCGATGCCAAGTGAATAAACGGTGTGCAGATAACCACATCACAGTTTTGTTTTTCAGCAGCCAAAGCTTCGTTTAATTCTTTAGCCAAAGCAATACCCTCCTGGAGGGTTTTGTTCATCTTCCAGTTTCCTGCAACAATGTTTTTTCTCATTTTGTTATTTGTTAAAGGGTTAATTAAATTTTTATTTCGATTCTTTCTTTTACGTTCACTACGGCGGATAATCAAGATGTCGAGGCCCAGCACCAGCAACAAAGGCAGTATGTACCACCCGAAAGTAAGCTGCATGGTTCGGTTGTCATTTTCCACCTTCTGCTTGCCCAGCTCCAACGTGTCCAACGGTCCGGTTAGTTCATATTCGTCGGGCAAATTATTATCGCTCCATTTATTCAGTATCACTCCGTTTTTAATCAAGATCACCCCGGGATTGGAGCGAATCATGGTTTTGAGTGTTATGTTGTCCATCAGGCAGAACGGATATTCCGCTCCTGTCTGATCGCGCCACACGTCAATCTGTTTCTCTTCGGATGAGGTAAGGCAATAAAACTTATAGCCATACTCTTTGGAGTAGTCATAGAGTTCGTTGATCAGATCAATGTTGCTGTCGTCGGCTTCTTCCATGCGATGCGCCACCAATAAGAAGGTGTAACCGGAATCTTGCAATACCTCATCGGTAATGTCATTGCCGCTGGCCAGCTCCTGCATGGAGAAATCATGAATGGCAGGCTCATATCCTTTCTCTTTGAGTATGCTGCGCGAGTCAATGAACGTCCAGGTACTATCCGGATAGTTCTCCAACGTAAATTCCTTTCGCTCACCATTCTTCTCAAGTATAAAACGAGTTTCAAAAACACTGGGCTTCGCCCCGGGAGGAATACTCATTCCCTCGGTAATGCTCTTCCCAATCTTATACGGACGGAAATCAATAACCGGAAGGTTTCTGATGCAATAGGAAGAAAATACCAATATGTACAAAACCGTATAAAGAGAGACCAGCCATTCGGTCTGAGCGGTCACAAACCTGATAATACGGGCTCGTCCTGCAAAAACGGAAGCGGCAGCCACGAGTAAAACCACATTCTTCCAAAATGTTTGCCAGTTGGTCAGCACCCATGCATCGCCAAAACATCCGCAATCGCTCACAGGGTTTGTAACTGCAAGGTAAAGGGTAAGGGGAGTCATAACCAGCATCATCAGAAATGCCAGCGTAGTAGAAGCCCTTTTGCGCACACCGAAAAATAGAAGTACGCCAACAGAAAACTCAAGCGTGGAAAGAATGACGGAAAATAATAAGGGGAAGAATGCCGGAAACCAGTCGGTCATGCCGAACGCGCTCAGGTAGTCTTCAATCTTATATTGGGTGCCAAGCGGGTCAACAGCTTTCACAAAACCGGAGAATATAAAGAGCCCGGCCAGCAGAAACCTGCACAAATTTACCCAAATGTGCTTTGCAATATGTATTCTGTTATTTTTCAAACTCAAGTTTAATTAATCCGAATACAGAATAATTAATCATATCCATGTAATTGGCATCAATTCCTTCGGAAACGAGTGTTTGTCCCGATAAACTCTCTATCTGCTTGGTACGATGTATCTTCATCAAAATCAAATCCGTATACGAAGTTACGCGCATGCTTCGCCAAGCCTCATCGTAATCATGATTCTTTGCCTGCATCAGTTCAAGTGCCTCGGTGGCATACTTGTCATACAAAGCCAAAGCTTGTTCGTTGGTAATATCTGTCGACTCCGAATAACCCAGCTCTAGCTGAATTAAACCGATGATTCCGTAATTAACAATCGCAATAAACTCAGAGCGTATGCCTTCATCCACCAAAGTAACTCCTTTGGTTTCAATGCTCCTGATGCGATTGGCTTTAATGAATATCTGATCGGTAACCGAAGCCGGACGAAGAATACGCCATGCAGCACCGTAGTCATGTAACTTTTTGGCGAACAAGTCGCGGCACAAGGCTATGACATGTTCAAATTGTTGCTTAGTATCTTTCATTTGTTTACGAATAGATCGCAAAGGTAGCAATAAATAAAGAAAAAAGAAAAGAGGGCACTCTAAATTATATTTAAAGTGCCCTCTCCAAGCAAATTGTTTGTATATTCTTTAAGAACAACGAAGAACCTGTCCCGGTCTGAGTACCGTTCTTCTGCTTATTCTGTTCAGCTTGCAAAGTCTGTCGATTGACACGCCTCTTTTAGCAGCAATCCTCGACAATGTATCTCCTCTTTTAACCTTGTGGTATCTGATAGCACCTTCGCTGGCCAGTTCGCTGTTCGAAGAACCAACGCTTTCATGCCCTCTGATCTTTCTGAATGTATACGTATCGGCTACTACGTCTTGCTTGGGAAAGTCAAACATGTAAGCAGGATTGATAGCAATTCCTAATAAACGGGTTTCGAAGTGTAGGTGCGAACCGGTAGAGCGTCCTGTATTTCCACCCAAACCAATAGGTTCACCGGCTTTTACCGTTTGGTTTTCATCAACCAGTTGTTTGGACAAATGGCCGTATACTGTTTCCAAACCGTTTGCGTGACGAATAACAACATACTTACCATAACCACGGCGTTCAAAATTAACAATGCGCACTTTGCCGTCGAAGGCAGATACAATTGTGTCTCCAATGTTGACCTTGATATCAAGTCCGTTGTGCATTCTTCTCCAACGAGGACCAAAAGGTGAGGTAATACGTGTGTTAGGGGTTGGCATGCGGAAACCGGTCAGATCAATAGTGAAAGATTCCGGAACAATGGCGTCTTTGCCATAAGCGTGTACGTATCGGTTATCCCAATTAGGATAAAGGCTCAATGCAGGATATGCAGCTTGCTCTGCACGAATCTGCTTTTGAAGGGCCAGCGAATCTACGCTTTTAAGTTTTCGATCAATTGGGGCTTGGCGCGCAATCAGGTCCTGAGAAAAAGAATTCAGGCTGATCATAGCAGTTGCGGCAATCAATACTGTTTTAATACAATTAAAATTCATTCGTTTCGTCAATTCGTTAATACTCATCACAGGCATAAATAAAATCAAAAGAAGCCTGCTTATATTCGAATATTTCTTCTGGTTTAAAAAATCTATTTAATTCGGTGGCAGCAGTTTCAGGAGAATCTGATGTATGAACTATGTTTTCCTGATAACTCATACTGTAGTCTCCACGTATTGTACCGGGCGTTGCTGCACGTCCGTTTGTAGGACCAGCCAAAGCATGTACAACCTGAATTGCATCGACACCTTCCAAACAGCAAACGATAACGGGAGCCGCCATCATTGAATTTTTCACGCGCTGAAAAAACGGCTTGCTGCTTAAATGCGAATAATGCTCGCTTAAAATTTCATTTGTCAACTGTACCATTTTCATTCCTGTAAGGTGTAAACCCTTACGTTCAAAACGATTTATTATCTCGCCTACAAGTCCCCTTTGCAAAGTGCAGGGTTTTAATATGACTAACGTTTTTTCGATCATAAAAATAGTACGGTTTCAAAGGTTTTAAGCAATCATTTCTTTCAAAATTCTCCCAAAGATAGTATTTACGATTTAAAAACCAACCACCTGCTTAACTTTTTTTCGTACAAAGTTGGTTATAGATGAGACTTTTTGCGCCCTAAACCACTATAAATAGGGAAGATAGCGGCAAAATATGTTTTTGAGCATATTTCTGCAAACAAACTGCATGTTTAACCGATTTTTAGCTTATAGAAGCCCAGTTAACGTTTGTTTTGCGTAGCGCTTTGAGTTGTTTCCAGAGAACTTCGTTTTCCGGTAAATTGGCATTCGGGTCGCTATCAACAATAGAAGTTGCTATTTCGCGAACGTACTGCAACAATTGTCCGTCGCGCGCCAAATCGGCAATTTTTAAATCGAATGCCATACCACTTTGTTGCGTACCTTCCAGATCGCCAGGGCCCCGGAGTTTTAAGTCGGCCTCTGCAATCTCGAATCCGTCATTGGTACGCACCATGATTTCAAGACGCTTGCGCGTATCTTCGGCCAGTTTATAACCCGTAACCAAAACACAGTATGACTGATCAGCGCCACGCCCTACCCTTCCTCGCAACTGATGCAGCTGCGACAACCCGAATCGTTCGGCATTCTCAATGACCATTACCGAAGCATTAGGCACATTAACACCTACTTCAATGACAGTGGTGGCAACCATGATCTGTGCTTGTCCCGATACAAAAAGTTGCATTTGCGCATCCTTTTCAGCAGCTTTCATTTTACCGTGCACCTTACATACTTGGTATTGAGGAAACTCTTCGCGTATGTGCATAAATCCTTCTTCCAGGTTTTTCAGGTCAATCTTTTCACTTTCCTCAATCAGTGGGTAAACGATGTAGATCTGTCTACCCTCTTCAATCTGCTTACCGATGAATTTGTATAGACTTTCTCTACGATTATCAAATTGATGAATTGTTGAAATGGGTTTTCTGCCCGGTGGCAACTCATCAATCACGGAAACATCCAAGTCTCCGTAAAGAGTCATGGCAAGTGTTCGTGGAATAGGTGTGGCCGTCATCACCAATATGTGCGGAGGGCGTTCGTTCTTTGTCCACAAACGGGCGCGCTGGGCTACTCCAAACCGGTGCTGCTCGTCGATAACAACCAACCCCAGTGAAGAAAAGCGAACGGAGTCTTCAATCACAGCATGCGTTCCTATCAGAATATGAATGTCGCCCGTTAGCAAAGCCGACAAAATCTCTTCCCGTTTTTTCCCTTTCACTCTTCCGGTAAGAAGTTCCACGCGGAGGTTCATTCCGTACAGCATCTCTTTGATGGTTTCAAAATGCTGATTGGCCAAAATCTCCGTCGGTGCCATCATGCATGCCTGATAACCATTGTCAAGAGCCAATAACATGCTCATAAGGGCCACCAATGTTTTACCGCTTCCCACATCACCCTGCAACAATCGGTTCATTTGTTTGCCACAGCCTACGTCTTGTCTGATTTCTTTCAACACTCTCTTCTGGGCACCGGTTAGTTCAAAGGGTAAGTTCTTTTCATAAAACGTATGAAACACGGCACCTACATTCTCAAACACGTAGCCGCGATATTTCCGCTGCCTATCCTTTGAATACCTCAATATATTCAGCTGAACGTAGAAAAGTTCCTCAAACTTAAGTCGATATTGGGCTTTGCGGAGTAACTCGGGACTTTGTGGGAAATGGATGTTTCTCAAAGCCTCCGTCAGCGACATCAGGTGATAGGCAGACACAATGCCGGGTGATAATGTTTCGACTAACGGTTCTTGCAATTGCTGCATCACAGTAGCCATCATCTTCTCAATGGCACGTGAATTTAAGAACCCCCGTTTCATTTTCTCCGTCGTATTATAATAAGGCTGCATGCCCATGGAAGAAATTACTAATTCCGAAACGGGATCAACATCGGGATGAGCCAAGTTGATTCGTCCATTGAAAACGGTTGGTTTCCCAAAAACGATATATTCTTGCTGGACTTTATACTTTCCGACGATAAACTTAATACCCTGAAACCAAACCAGATCAACCACACCCGTTCCATCTGAAAAATGAGCAATAAGCCGCCTTTGCCGCCCTTCGCCAATTGTTTCAAAGCTCAGGATACGGCCCTTCAACTGAATGTAAGGCATGTTCCCATCAATTTCGCGTATCTGGTAAACTTTGCTACGGTCAACGTATTTATAAGGAAAGTAATATAGAAGGTCTTGAAGCGAAAAGATATTCAGTTCCTTGTTCATCAACGAGGCACGTTGCGGCCCTACGCCCGCTAAATACTTAATATCACGTGTGGTTAAATCGTACATTACAACAATGCTTCGGCTACCTTCAAATCGAAAGGAGTAGTTAGTTTTATATTTTCACGGTTTCCGGGCGTCAGCGTCACTTTCACACCCATTGCTTCGACTACGGAAGCGTCATCTGTAAACGCTGAAGAATAAGGTTGTTCATATCCTTTGAGCAATAAATCGGCGTTGAAGACCTGGGGCGTTTGCACTAATTTATAAGCAGACCGATCGACCGTTTCACTACCGTTATTAGTTATATGACGTACTGTGTCAACCACATCCACAACCGGAACAACGGCTTCTTTTGTTACTGCCAACTCATAGCAACGGTTTATCACATCAACAGAGACAAAAGGACGTACGCCATCGTGAACGCCTACGATGGAAGGGGTTTCAATTAAGCTCAGACCGTTCTTTACCGAATAAAAACGGCTTTCACCTCCATCGGCAACACGATGTTTGATAGTAAAATGGTATTCTTCACACAGCTGCTTCCAATAGTTTTGTTGTTCGTGCGGCAGCACAAGAATAATTTCCATCGCGACATCACTGCGATAAAACTGTTCAAGGGTGTGCATCAAGACCGGCCTACCTTTCAAAGGCAGAAATTGTTTGGGTTGTTCTCCACCCATACGCAACCCTTTGCCACCGGCAACAATCAAAACGTACTTCTTCATCAACTAGAGTTTCACTCCCATTCCTTTAATTAATTCTTGCATTTTGGCTTCGCCGACCAGCTCATGAACTAATGCAAGCGAGAATGCCATTGCTGCTCCCGGCCCATTACCGGTAGTAATGTGAGCATCTTCAACAACCGGTGCATTCACCAGCTGAGCACCCGCCAAAAAGCTTTCAAAGCCGGGGTAACAAGTGGCTTTTCGACCTTTGAGTAAACCTAATTTCCCTAAAGCCATAGGGGCAGCACAAATGGCTGCTATTTTTTTCTTATTAGCATCTTGCTTCAACAACAATTCATTCAGGCCTTCGTGTTTGGACAAATTGTCTGCACCGGGCATGCCTCCGGGCAACAGTAAAAGCAGTGCATCACTAAAATCACAATCTTCAAACAAACTGTCACAGATCAATGAAACTCCGTGAGCACCAATTACAACATCTTCCGATGTAATGCTTACCATCTCCACTTTCAGTCCGGCACGTCTCAATACATCTACCGGCGTCAGCGCTTCGATTTCTTCAAATCCATTGGCAAAAAAAACATAAACAGTTTCCATAATCTATCATTAATAGTGATTTATCTCAAATTGAAGTAATAGGTAATGGTGCCGGTTTGATTATTAACCCCGTCAACGGCGTTGAAGCGGGCTTTCTTTGCAGCATCTTCGGCTGCTTTTCTCAAAGCCGGATTAACCGTGTTGGTCAGTCTGTTAATACTCGTATTAATCACAACGCCGGCAGGATTTACAGTAATGGTAACAACAACCCTTCCTTCATCTTGTACATTGTACTGAGGACGTGGCAGTCCACCTGCACCAATAGAGCGTCCGCCCAAATCAAAGGTACCATACCCTCCTGTTCCGGTAAGAGCCCCTGTAGAAGAGTTACCGGATTTACTTCCCTGTGTTCCTTCGCCTGATGTAGTTCCCCGGCTACCCATGCCAACTCCTTTACCGAATGCACCGGCCACACGTTTACTTGCTAACTCTGCTGCAGCCTTTCGTTCGCGTTCAGCTTCTGCTTCAGCAAGTTTGCGAGCCTCTGCCGCTTTTTCAGCCGCAGTTTTTTCAGTGCGCTTCACTTCTTTTTTCTTACTTTCTGTTTTGCGCTCTACTGCCACGGTCTGCTCGTTGGCTTGGGTTATCAAATCCGGTACATCTGCTGATTCGGCTGGTTTAGAAGACGCTGCTGCTTCCTCCGGCATAATGTCGACATCAACCAAAGTTGACGGGTCGAATTCACCTTGAGCATCAGCCATTTCACCCAGCATAACCGGTACACCGCTCTCTTCTGTGGGAACAGGCACTGAGATGCCTAGCAATACCAACAGAATGATAAGAACCAGATGAACCAGAAAAGCACCAAGTGCAGCTATGTATTTTCCTTTTTCCTCTTTATTCATTCCAATCACTTCTCCTCAGGGGGGCGTGTAGCCAACACCATCTTAAAATGGTTTTCATTGGCAATATTTAATATTCTTACAATTTCACGGTAAGGAACTGATTCATCTGCATAAAGCGCCACATACATCTCGGGTTCCTTATCAGCACAAGCCTGTAAAAAGGTTGTTAGCTCAGCCAACTGTAAAGGTTGCTCCTTTTCGTTTCCAAAACCGGCATAAAAGTTCAAGTCTTTATCAATAATGACCCGGGTAAGCGGTTTGGCAGAAGTTTGCTGTTTCCCTTGCGGTAACAGCACTTTGATTGCATTGGGCGACACAACGGTTGAAGTTATCATAAAAAAGATAAGCAACAAGAAAATAAGGTCCGTCATGGAAGCCATACTAAAATTAGGTGATATTTTTGCTCTACGCTTTAACATGCCGTTCTATTATTAGATTATTTCTTTGCGGGCTCGTTTAGCAAATCCATGAATTCCATTGTACGGGATTCCATCTTATTCACTACTCCATCTACCAACGTAACTAAATAATTGTAAGCAAACATGGCTATGATACCCACAATTAAACCACCTACTGTGGTAATCATTGCTTCGTAAATACCACCCGACAACAAAGTGATATCAATATTATTGCCGGCATTGGCCATTTCATAAAAAGCTCGTACCATACCGGTAACCGTTCCTAAGAATCCAAGCATGGGAGCGCCTCCTGATATGGTTGCCATAATAGTAAGTCCTTTCTCCAATTTGGCCACTTCCAGATTACCCACGTTTTCGATCGCAACTTGTACATCGTTAACCGGGCGTCCCAAGCGACTGATTCCTTTTTCAATCATTCGGGCCGAAGGCGTATTCATAGAACGACAATAACTCAGTGCCGATTTTATTTCGCCACTCAGAATGTAGTCTTTGATTTTCTCCATAAACATAGGGTCTTCTTTGCCTGCTTTACGAATAGCATACATCCTTTCAAACAGGATATAAAAACAAACAACAGAAAATATTCCCAATATAATCATGATCCAACCTCCCTTGATAGCCATATCCAGCATATTCATCTCGGCCGGTGCTGCAACAGGAGTTAATACCGGATTTGACGTGGCAAGTGAGTCTGTAAGATTGGTGGCCGCTTGTGCCAGTAAATTCATTGTATCCATCAGCGAAGACAATTTTTATATTCATGAATCGTTTTTTCTAGTCCCAGATATAATGCATCACTAATAAGTGCATGTCCTATAGAAACTTCGTCCATCCAAGGAATGTTTTTATAAAGGAAGTTAAGATTTACTAAGCTCAAATCATGACCGGCATTGAGTCCCATGCCCATACTACGAGCGACCTTGGCTGCTTCTACAAATGGCAATACGGCCTTTTCGGGGTTGTGTATGTATTCCGTAGCATACGGTTCAGTGTATAATTCAACTCTGTCGGCCCCTGCTTTAGCTGCATATTCAACCATCTCAATATCTGCTGAGACAAAAACAGAAGTGCGAATACCTGCATTGTTAAACTCATCAAGCACTTCCGAGAGGAAATCAAAATTCGTTTTAGTATCCCAACCTGAATTGGAGGTTATCTGATCAGGACTATCAGGTACCAAAGTCACTTGATGTGGCTTTACCCGCAAAACCAAATCTATAAAATCAGGCGAAGGATAGCCTTCCATATTAAACTCTGTTTTCAATAAAGGCCTCAGGGCATATACATCTGCTCTTGTGATGTGCCGTTCATCCGGCCGGGGATGAACAGTAATACCTTCAGCACCAAACTTCTCACAATCCAAAGCCACTTTAACAACATCCGGAACATTGCCACCCCGCGCATTGCGCAATGTAGCGACCTTATTTATGTTCACACTCAATTTAGTCATATTTCTATAATTATTGCGGAATAAGATACCGCAGTCGTTAACTCAATAAATAAAATAATAAGAATAAAATAATAGTGATCTGAGAAAAAAATCCCATTTTTGCAAAGGTATCTATTGTGCAAATGTAATATTTATTAAGTAAACAGCCGACTTTTGCACATAAAAGATTCCTAAAAAGAGTTGCAGGAACAGACTAATTCGTATTAATTATGAAATTTGCTATCTTCGGAAATACATATCAGGCAAAAAAATCATCGCATGCCAAAGAGTTGTTCAGGTTACTAGAAAAGCACCGGGCAGAGCTATATATATGTCGAGACTTTTACCATTTCCTAACCAATGATTTAAAATTGGAAATAAAAGATGCCACCCTTTTTGATGGAGATCATTTCGAAGCCGACATGGTCATCAGTATCGGTGGTGACGGTACCTTCCTAAAAGCAGCCGGCAGAGTAGGAAGGAAAAACATTCCCATTTTAGGCATCAACACCGGGCGACTGGGCTTTCTGGCAGATGTATCCCCGGAAGAAATGGAAGAGACTTTCAATGAAATACATAAAGGTCAGTACAACGTGGAAGAAAGAAGTGTATTGCAACTTAGCAGTAACAAAAAGAAGATGGAAATACTCCCCTATGCACTCAATGATATTGCCATATTGAAACGTGACAGTTCTTCCATGATTACCATTCATACTTCTATAAACGATGCATATCTGGCTACTTACCAAGCCGACGGATTAATCATTGCTACTCCAACAGGTTCTACTGCTTATTCATTAAGTGTAGGAGGGCCTATCATTGTGCCTCATTCCAATACAATAGCCATAACACCGGTAGCCCCCCATAGCCTGAATATCCGTCCCATTGTTATCCGCGATGACTGGAAAATCACACTTGATGTTGAAAGCCGAAGTCACAACTTCCTTGTTTCCATAGATGGCAGCAGTGAGTCATTCACAGAAAATGATCGTATTACGATTAATCGTGCAGATTATACAATAAAAGTAGTAAAACGTCTTAATCACGTATTTTTCGATACATTAAGAAGTAAAATGATGTGGGGAATAGATAGTCGTAAATAGTAAACAAGAACTTCGACTCTGGAGATAGAATAAAAAAAAGACCGGTTCAAACGAACCGATCTTCTTTACTCTAAAGGATATATATTTAAAAATTAAGTTTACTCAATTAAAGAGCACCAACTTCTTTTAATGCACCGTTCACTTTACGAACTGCATCTGCACTAGCTTTGAAAGCAGCTTTTTCAGCCTCGTCCAAAGGAAGTTCCACGATCTTCTCAATACCGTTCTTACCTAAGATTACAGGTACTCCACAGCAAATATCAGTTTCACCATATTCACCTTCCAAAGAAACAGAACAAGGTACCAACTTCATTTGGTTATGAAGAATAGCTTCAACAACAAATGCTCCGGCAGCTCCGGGCGCATACCAAGCAGAAGTACCTAGCAAGCCAGTCAGAGTAGCACCACCTACCATGGTAGACTTAGCCACTTCTTCTATTTTCTCAGCAGAAAGGAAGTTGCTTATAGGAAGTCCCTTGTATGTAGCAAAACGAGTTAAAGGAATCATAGTTGTATCGCCATGTCCGCCAATTACCATGCCCTCAACTTCATTGGCATTGCAACCCAAAGCCTGAGACAAGAAGTATTTGAAGCGTGAGCTATCAAGTGCGCCACCCATACCAATGATACGGTTTTTAGGCAATCCCAAAGATTTCAATGCCAAATAAGTCATTGTATCCATAGGGTTAGAGATAACCACAATAATTGCATTGGGAGAATACTTCAAAAGATTCTCAGCTACAGATTTAACGATGCCGGCGTTCACACCGATCAATTCTTCACGAGTCATACCCGGTTTACGAGGAATTCCAGAAGTAATAACTACTACGTCAGAATCAGCAGTCTGAGCATAATCGTTTGTGCAGCCAGTCAGTGTGGTATCAAAGCCTAACAACTGAGCTGTTTGCATCATATCCATTGCCTTACCTTCTGAAACGCCTTCTTTAACGTCCAGCATTACTACCTCATCGGCTACTTCATTAAAAGCAAGTACATTTGCACATGTAGCACCTACGTTACCTGCGCCTACTACGGTTACTTTTGACATATTACTATATTTTTAAATTGATAATGAATATCGTTATAACGAGCACAAAAATACAACCTAAATAACAATTAAAGAAATATTTCCATAATAATTTTAGTTAAAGAGTTCTGCTCAATCCATCTGAAAACATTATTTTTGCAGCAGTTAATAACTTTACTTTAATTATGAATAAAAAATCTATCGGGATCATTGTCGCTTTTGGCGTATTGGTAGTAGCTATATTATCTGTAGCATACCTATTATACACAGAGAAACAAACCAATAAAGAGCTTGTTCAAGAGTTTAGTCTTGAGAAGGAAGATCTTGAAAATGAATATACACGTTTTGCCACGCAATACGATGAATTAAAACTAACTGTCTCCAACGATTCACTAGCCGGACTGCTTAATCAGGAACAAGTGAAGGTGCAGCGTTTGCTGGAAGAACTACGTACTGTGAAAAGCAGTAACGCCACAGAGATACGCAGGTTAAAAAATGAATTGGCCTCTCTCCGTAAAGTAATGATCAGCTACATCAATCAAATTGATTCGCTCAACCGCTTAACAGCCCAACAGAAGCAGGTTATTGCCGAGGTTACTCAGAAATACAACGATGCATCTCGTCAGATATCTAATTTATCTGAGGAGAAAAGTCAGCTAAACAAAAAAGTAACACTCGCTGCACAGCTTGATGCAACCAACATTTGGGTTGAGCCAAAAAACAAACGCGACAAACGAGCAAAGAAAGTAAAAGATGTGGTTAAATTTAATATTGGATTTACAGTCGTTAAAAATATCACTGCTGAAGCTGGCGAACGTACCTTATATATACGTATCACCAAACCAGATAATGATGTCCTTACAAAAAGTTCCTCAAACACATTTACGTACGAGAACCGTACGCTGAATTATTCGATCAAAAAATACATAGAATACAACGGAGAAGAACAGCAAATCGTGGTTTATTGGAATGTAGAAGAATTCCTGTATGCGGGCAACTACAGAGTTGACATCTTTGCCGATGGTACATTGATTGGGTCACAAAGATTCGCACTTGAATAAGAAATGATATAAAAAGTAGTTTCGCTGTTTTAAGAAAATCAGTGGTTTATAAAGGGATTACGGTTATAAACCACTGATTTTTTTATAGTAAAACAGGCTACCCTTTCTTGAAAAGACCAAAGCTTTAAAAAAATATTAAAACATTTTGCCTTATCACCCAAAGTCGCTACTTTTGTCTCGTTGTTTATGCAATTATAAATAAAGGCATTTTAATTGCATATCAGCTTGTTAAGATGAACAATGTACAAACCAAGGTTGTTGGCTAAACTATATACGACCTTAATTATATTAATGCAGTGAATACAATGAAAAGATTAGTAAGCATCACGCTTTTTGCCGGCATTACTTTTTCACTTCAGGCACAAATAGCCTTAACACTCGACAGTTGTAGGGCGCTGGCTATGGAAAATAATAAGGAGTTACTCATCGGTCAAGAGAAAATTAAGGCTGCTCATTATCAAAATAAAGCAGCATTCACCAACTATTTACCTAAATTATCAGCAACAGGTACTTACATCCGTAATCAAAAAGAGATTTCTATCCTTAACGACGAACAAAAGGCAGGGCTTAGCCAACTGGGAACAACAGTGGGTACACAAGTGAAAGGTTTTGCTCAACAACTTGCTGTTGCCCATCCGGAACTGGCTCCCTTAATTGCTTCATTGGGTAACTTCGACATAGCAACTCCGCTGAATGCTGCAGGTAATTCAATTGTAGATGCTTTCCGAACAGATACCCGAAACATGTATGCCGGAGCCATAACGCTTACCCAACCACTATACATGGGCGGTAAAATCAGAGCATACAACAAAATAACACAATATGCCGAAGAACTAGCCCGCCAGCAACACCACACAGGAATGCAGGAAGTAATACTCAGTACGGACCAAGCATATTGGCAGGTTATTTCTTTGGTGAATAAGAAGAAACTGGCTGAAGGATACTTGAAATTGCTGCAAAAACTTGAAAGTGATGTTGATCACATGATTGCCGAAGGAGTTGCCACCAAAGCCGACGGGCTTTCTGTGAAAGTCAAGGTGAATGAAGCTGAAATGACTCTCACCAAAGTAGAAGATGGATTAAGTCTGTCGAAGATGTTGCTTTGTCAACTATGCGGACTTGATTTGAGTACCAATGTCGTACTTGCCGATGAGAACATGAACGATCTTCCTATACTCTTAAAGGAAAATAGCGAAATCAATATGGAAACAGCATATGCCAGCCGACCCGAATTAAAAAGTCTGGAGCTAGCCTCTTTAATATATAAACAGAAAGTTAACGTAACTCGCGCTGAACATCTCCCCACTGTGGCGCTATTGGGTAACTACCTAGTCTCCAACCCATCTGTATACAATGGTTTCGAAAATAAGTTCAAAGGGATGTGGAACGTCGGCGTTATGGTACAGGTTCCTATCTGGAACTGGGGAGAAGGCGTATACAAAACTAAAGCGGCTAAAGCAGAGGCACAAATAGCCAAATACCAGTTACAAGATGCTCGTGAGAAAGTAGAACTACAAGTAAATCAAGCCGCTTTCAAAGTTACTGAAGCAAAAAAGAAACTGATAATGGCCAGCAAGAATCTAGAAAAGGCCAATGAGAATTTACGATATGCAACCCTTGGTTTTGAAGAAGGTGTCATTGCGCCGGCAAATGTACTCGAAGCACATACAGCCTGGCTATCTGCACAATCGGAGAAAATCGATGCACAGATTGATATTAAACTAACGGAAATCTATCTGCAAAAATCTCTAGGTACATTAAAATAATAAGGATACATAAACCATTCACTAAAACAAAAAAATAAAAATATGGCTTCTATAAAATCACAAAACAGTAACATGCTGCTTGCATTTTTAACGATGACGGGAATCATCGTTGTTGTAGCAATCGCCGGTTTTTTCATGTTAAGAAAAGGTCCGGAAATAATTCAAGGGCAGGCTGAGGTCGATGAATATAGGGTTTCGAGTAAAGTTCCCGGACGTATTCTGGAATTCAGAGTAAAGGAAGGACAATCTGTAAATGCGGGCGATACGTTGGCCATTCTTGAAGCTCCGGAAGTTCAGGCTAAGATGGCTCAGGCACAAGCTGCTGAAGAGGCGGCTCAGGCTCAAAATGAAAAAGCCATAAAAGGAGCACGCCAAGAGCAAATTCAAACAGCATACGAAATGTGGCAAAAAGCGCGTGCCGGAGTAGAGATTGCGGAAAAGTCATACAAGCGCGTTAAAAACCTTTTTGAGCAAGGAGTTATGCCTGCACAAAAGTTCGATGAAATAAGTGCGCAAAGGGATGCGGCCATTGCAACTGAAAAAGCAGCAAAAGCTCAATATACAATGGCTAAGAACGGTGCTGAAAGAGAAGATAAAATGACTGCTGCCGCTCTGGTGAACCGCGCTAAAGGTGCTGTTGCCGAAGTGGAATCGTACGTAAAAGAAACCTATCTGATTGCGCAAAGTAAGGGAGAAGTTTCAGAGATATTTCCTAAAGTAGGTGAACTGGTTGGTACAGGTGCTCCGATTATGAACATAGCCATGCTCGATAAACTTTGGGTCACTTTCAACGTAAGGGAAGATTTATTGCAAGGACTTACCATGGGCAGTGAATTTGAAGCAAGCATTCCTGCATTAAATAACAAAATCGTCAAACTCAAAGTATATTATCTCAAAGACGTAGGTACTTATGCAGCTTGGAAAGCAACTAAAACAACCGGACAGTTCGATTTGAAAACATTTGAAGTAAAAGCAACTCCGCTTGAAGCAATAGAAAATCTTCGTCCGGGAATGACTGTTATTCTTAAAAAGAAATGAAATACACCGCCTTATATCACGTAGCCAAAAGAGAGTGCCACCGTTTGGTGTCAAGACCGCTTTACCTGTTTTGCATGGTAATAGCGCCGCTTTTTTGCTATGTATTCTTTACCACACTAATGGCATCCGGACTACCAACCGATTTGCCTGTAGGGGCAGTCGACTTAGACAATAGTAACACATCAAGGAAACTTCTTAGAAATTTGGACGCCTTTAGTCAGACAGGAATTGTAGAGCAGTACAATAGTGTAAACGAAGCGCGCCATGCCATGCAACAAGGCAAGATTTACGGTTTCTTCTACATACCTGCTCACTTATCGGCTGAAGCCCAGAGTCAGCGCCAACCTACCTTGTCTTTCTACACCAACAATTCATACCTCATTGCCGGATCACTTTTATTTAAAGACATGAAAATGATGGGAGAATTGGCATCAGGTTCTGCGGCACGCTCTGTTCTTTATGCCAAAGGAGCTACAGAATCACAAGCCATGGCCTTTTTGCAACCTATCGTTATTGACACCCATCCGCTCAATAACCCGTGGCTAAACTACTCCGTTTATCTATGCAACACACTGTTACCCGGAGTATTGATGCTGATGATATTCATGATTACAGTTTATTCCATAGGCGTGGAAATCAAAGACCGTACAGCTCGTGAATGGCTTCGTACGGGAAATAATTCCATTTATATTTCATTAGTAGGCAAATTACTACCGCACACTGTTATCTTTACCATAATGGGAATATTCTATAATGTATACCTGTATGGATATCTTCATTTTCCGTGTAACAGTGGCATATTCTCCATGATTTTTGCAACGCTTTTCTTGGTGCTGGCTTCGCAATCATTGGGGGTAGTTATGATTGGCACCTTTCCATCCCTACGATTGGGATTAAGTTTTGCTTCACTATGGGGAGTCATCTCGTTCTCCATTTCCGGATTTACATTTCCCGTGATGGCTATGCACCCGGTTTTACAAGCGTTAAGCAACCTCTTCCCATTGAGGCACTATTTCCTTATTTACGTTGATCAGGCGCTGAATGGTTATAGCATGGCTTACTCCTGGATCAATTACATGGCTTTGCTTATCTTCATGATGTTGCCTTTCCTGGTTATTCATCGGTTGAAGAAAGCTTTAATTTACTATAAATACATGCCCTGATGAAAAATATAAAACTTAAAAACATCTTATCCGAAGGAACAGACGACTTGTTTTATATTTGGAAACAAGAGTTTAAAACCACTTTTCGTGATCAGGGGGTATTGATATTCTTTATATTAGTACCCATACTTTATCCGCTCCTATACGGATTCATTTACACGAATGAAGTGGTACGTGAGATACCTGCATTAGCAGTAGATCATTCGCACACCTCGCTAAGCAGAGAGTATTTGCGAAAAGTAGATGCAACAGCCGACGTCAAAATAGTGGCCTATTGCAGTAATCTCGAAGAAGCCAAACAAAAATTAAAAGAGAGAGAAGCTTACGGCATCATCTATATCCCATCGGAATTTAGCGACAACATAGCCAAAGGCATGCAAAGCAAAGTAAGCCTTTACTGTGACATGAGCGGACTACTCTATTACAAAGGTTTGCTGATGGCTAACACGGCGGTATCACTGGACATGAATAAAAACATCAAAGTAGCTCGGACCGGAAACACCACGCAACGGCAAGATGAGATTACGGCGTATCCCATTGAATATAGAGATGTTGCCATGTTTAACCCCACCAATGGCTTTGCTGCGTTTCTTATCCCTGCCGTACTGGTGCTTTTGATACAGCAAACCTTGTTGCTAGGTATAGGTTTGTCAGCGGGTACAGCGCGCGAACACAACCGTTTCAGAGACCTGGTTCCTATCAACAAACACTACAACGGCACATTACGTATCGTACTAGGGAAAGGACTCAGCTACTTCATGGTTTACGCTTTTATGTCCACCTACGTATTGTTTGTAGTCCCCCGCTTGTTCAGCCTCAACCAAATAGGACATGCTGACGACTTGATTCCATTTATACTGCCTTATCTGGCAGCTTGTATATTCTTTGCTATGACCGCATCTATAGCCATCCGCAATCGGGAAACTTGTATGTTGATTTTTGTATTTACTTCTGTTCCGTTGCTCTTCATATCGGGAGTATCATGGCCGGGAGCTGCGGTTCCTGCCTTTTGGAAGTATTTTTCGTACCTATTTCCTTCTACCTTTGGCATAAACGGTTTTATACGGATTAACAATATGGGAGCCACATTGAGCGATGTAGCTTTCGAATATAAGGCACTTTGGATACAAGCCGGTGTTTATTTCCTGACGACTTGCTGGGTGTACCGTTGGCAAATCATTACAAGCAGGAAACATGTCATTGAAAAGTACAAAGAGCTGAAAGCCAAGCGAACAACTGTTCTATAGTCCACAAGAATTGATCTTAAAAGCAGTTTTTTTAATGGCCATGTGGTTATTAACAGATTATCATGTACATTTGTAGCTTAAAATAATTTAGAAAATCCAATGAAAGAATTTATTCGAGTACTCAGACGTTTTGTACCCCCTTACAAAAAATTCTTATTCCTTAGTATCTTATTCAATATCCTGTCGGCCATATTGAATGTTTTCTCCTTCACGCTGATTATCCCTATCCTTCAGATACTTTTCAAAATGACGGAAGCTCACTATAGCTACATTGCCTGGACCGACCCGGCCGTTGGTTTGAAAGATATTGCGATTAATAACTTTTACTATTACATAACCGATCTAATCAATCAATACGGACAAAGTACCACGTTGCTCATCTTGGGAATCTTCCTGGCAATAATGACATTCCTGAAAACAGGTTGCTATTTCCTTTCGTCGGCCACAATGATACCCATCCGGACCGGTATAGTGCGCGACATACGCAATAAGTTGTACCGCAAGATTCTGTCCTTACCGCTCGGCTTCTTTTCCGAGGAAAGAAAAGGCGATATCATTGCCCGTATGAGTGGCGATGTACAGGAGATAGAAACGTCCATCATGAGTTCGCTCGATATGCTTTTCAAAAATCCCATATTGATTTTGGTTTATTTCGGAACCTTAATCGCTATTAGCTGGAAACTGACTTTATTTACGCTGGTCGTATTACCTATTATGGGATGGGCCATGGGAAGCGTAGGAAAAAAGTTGAAGAGAAAGTCATTGGTAGCCCAAGGGCAATGGAGTGATCTGATGTCTCAGGTAGAAGAAACATTAGGAGGTTTGCGCATTGTAAAGGCGTTCAATGCAGAAGTCAAAATGGATAAGCGTTTTACTCAGGCCAATGATGATTACCGAGATACCATCAGCCGCGTTAACACACGTCAGCAACTGGCGCACCCACTGAGCGAATTCCTGGGAACTATACTGATTGTCATCGTATTATGGTTTGGCGGCACCCTCATCTTAAACCACAACTCAACCATTGATGCTCCTTCGTTCATCTTCTATCTGGTAATGCTTTACAGCCTTATCAATCCGCTAAAAGAATTTTCAAAAGCAAGTTATGCCATCCCCAAAGGACTCGCTTCCATGGAACGTGTTGACAAAATATTGCTGGCCGAAAACACCATGAAGATTAGCGAAAAGCCGGTTCCCATTCACGAATTAAAAGAACAGATAGAGTTTCGTGATGTTTCTTTCCAATACGAAGCAACTCCCGTGTTGAAACATATCAATTTGGTCATCCCCAAAGGGAAAACAGTAGCGTTGGTCGGTCAATCGGGCTCGGGTAAATCTACATTGGTCGACTTGTTACCTCGTTTTTACGAAGCAACCGAAGGAGAAGTTTTAATTGACGGAATCAATGTGAAAGACAGCACACTGACTGACCTGCGCAGCATCATGGGTAATGTCAACCAAGAAGCCATACTCTTTAACGACACCTTCTTCAACAACATCGCTTTTGGTGTGAAGGGAGCAACGAAAGAACAGGTTATTGAAGCTGCCAAGATAGCGAATGCACATGACTTTATCATGGCCAGCGAGCAAGGATATGACACCAATATCGGCGACCGCGGCGGAAAACTATCGGGCGGACAGCGTCAACGTATCAGCATTGCTCGTGCCATATTAAAGAATCCACCCATACTGATTCTGGACGAAGCGACTTCCGCACTCGATACCGAATCGGAACGTATGGTACAAGAAGCACTCGAAAACTTGATGAAGAACCGCACCACCATTGCTATTGCCCACAGACTGTCGACCATACGCAATGCCGACGAGATCTGCGTTCTTCACGAAGGAGAAATTGTTGAAAGAGGTAAACATGAAGAACTATTTGCGCTAAACGGATACTACAAACGCTTGTGCGACATGCAAAGCTTCTAAGAACAAACAAAAAACAAGCAGGCTGTTAGGACGGAATCACCCGTTTTTAACAGCCTGCTTCTTATATAAAGTGATCTTTCAATTACTTATGCATTTCCACTATCTGAGTAGGCGCCATTTCCACATTACGCTTATCGACCTGGCGTACCAAACTAGCTGCCAATGATAAAAATGCACGACCGGTAATAGAATCCTCATCGAGAGCCACCGGACGACCATTATCACCACCTTCCCTGATACTCTGAACAATAGGAATCTGTCCCAAAAGCGGCACATTCATTTCCTCAGCCAATCTCTTGGCACCTTCTTTTCCGAAGATATAATATTTATTTTCGGGCAATTCGGCAGGCGTAAACCACGCCATGTTTTCAACTAACCCCAGAATAGGCACATTGACCTTTTCGTTGGTGAACATATTGATACCTTTACGTGCATCAGCCAATGCCACATCTTGCGGCGTACTTACCACAACCGCACCCGTCATTGCCAAGGTTTGCACCACGGTAAGATGAATGTCACTTGTTCCGGGAGGCAAATCAATCAAGAAATAATCCAGCTCTCCCCATAACGCATCACCTATGAGTTGTTTCAACGCATTACTGGCCATACCACCACGCCACAAAGTAGCCTGATCGGGGTCAACAAAAAAGCCAATTGACAACAACTTCACACCATATTTCTCAACCGGAACAATCATTTCACGGTCATCAACCTTCTCTGCATAAGGACGGGCATCCTCTACCTGAAACATCTTAGGCATAGACGGTCCGAATACATCGGCATCCAGCAAGCCCACCTTATAACCCAGTTTAGCCAAAGCAACGGCCAGATTAGCAGAAACAGTCGACTTCCCTACACCGCCTTTTCCTGACGATATACCAACGATGTTCTTCACCTGAGGCAATAACTGAGTGACCTCGGGACGAGGAGTTTGTACAGTCTTCACACTGATATTCCCCTGAATCTCAACATCCCTGCTTACATAAGTCAATATAGCAGTTTCGGCCGCTTTGACAACCGATTTCATAAACGGATCAGTCGGCTTCTCAAAAACCAGTGAAAAAGAAACCTTCATTCCCTCAATACGAATGTTATCCTCTACCATACCGGCCTCCACAAGGTTTTTACCGGTACCGGGATAACGCACATTGGTCAGTGCATCCAATATTAGTTTCGGATATAGTGTCATCCTTTTATTGATTTATCCTCTTCGCCTCCCACAAAGAAGAATGATTTAAATGAATAATAACCTCTCCCTCTCCGGGAGGAGAACGGGAGAGAGGTACTACTTGCTCGATTGCAGACCACTACGCTTGCTGCGGTTGTAGCTGCGATACGAATCCAGTTCGATCTCCACATCGGGCTCTTTTAAAACACCATCCTGCGGCAATGCAAACTTAATATATTTAATACTTAAACCACGATCCAACCATTGTTGTTCATAGTAAGTCTTAATTCCTAGAATATCATCGACCAAATTCGAGTGATACAGATCCTCGGTAATAAACAAAACCGGCAATTTATTTTCTTCAATCATGTATCGGGTATAAGTGAACATGAAATTACTGTCGGTCTTCACGTGAATGATACCATCCGGCTTCAGGAACTGTCGGTAACGATTCATGAAATACGTAGAAGTAAGTCGCTTGGTAGCCTTCTTCATCTGCGGATCCGAGAACGTAAGCCATATTTCGCTCACCTCACCTTCAGCAAAGAAACGCTCAATGATTTCAATATTCGTGCGCAGGAAAGCCACATTTGTAAGCCCCTCACTGATAGATTCCGTAGCACCGCTCCACATGCGTGCTCCTTTAATATCAACAGCAATAAAGTTCTTATCGGGAAACATGCGTCCCAGTCCAACGGTATACTCCCCCCGGCCACATCCCAGCTCCAGCACAATGGGGTTATTGTTCTTAAAAAAATTCTCGTGCCATTTTCCTTTCATCTCAAAAGGAACATTTTCCGCTACAGAATAAGGATATTCGAATACATGCGGATAAGCTGCCATGTCGGCAAACTTCTGTAGTTTATTTTTTCCCATCGGGATTCCTTTTAAATAGTTTCTACCCAACCGGTGTAATTATAGAATACACGGTCATTGAATTGTTGACGGAACATAGCATATTTATCTACCCCTGTGCAATGACAAACGCCCAATCGTTTAGGCAAATTCACACCCAGAAAAGCAGAAATAGCATTGAACTTATCGTTCTCAGCATTATGAATGTGGAAACCTCCCAGCACCAGTTTAAAAGACATGCCCGGAAAAACCTCCTGAACAGTTCGCATCATGTTAGTAATTCCTCTGTGCGAACAAGCGCTTAATAAAGAAACAGACTTCTCCTCCTTCAGAACCAAAGCCAGTTCATCGTTAAAAGAATCATCCACCTTCTCACCATCCACTTCCACAAAGAAACGTTCAAAATGAGTATCCACCTTATCGGTTATTTTAATCTCCGGAAACACAAAAACACCCGGCACGATTTCCGTGCATGTATCAACAAACCAAAAGCGTTTGTCATCATGTACATCGGCATGCATCATACCGTTTTCTCTTTCCTCCTTGTATTTTGGTGCAAAAATATCCTTTTTGCACACAATCCGCGCCCGGCTATTCAACTTTAGGAAATGATGGAGTCCGCCCGTGTGGTCGCGATGCCCGTGAGACAGCACCACCAAGTCGACTTCAGCCAAATCAATTCCCATCAAACGGGCATTACGGATAAATAAATCCGAAGCACCGGTATCAAAAAGAACCTTATGCTCCGCTGTTTCAACAAGCAGGGAAAGCCCATGCTCTCCCTGTAGCCCCTTACCATAAACACAGTTCTCGGCAAGAGTCGTTATTTTATAATTCATTCTGAATTTATTATTCAACAATAGTTACCCAACCGTGCGCATCCGGTTCGTCGCCGTACTGAATAGCTCTAAGCTTATTGTACAATTTGGTGCACACCGGACCCGGTTTCCCGTCTTTAGAAAAGACATACGATTTATTATTTTCAACGTCATCAATGCGTTGTATCGGACTGATAACTGCTGCCGTACCGCAAGCACCTGCCTCCTCAAACGTGCTTAGTTCCTCTTCTGGAACAGGGCGTCTTTCTACTTTCATGCCCATATCCTCGGCCAATTGCATTAAGCTCTTATTGGTGATAGAAGGTAAAATAGAAGTTGACAAAGGAGTAATATATGTATTGTCTTTGATACCAAAGAAATTGGCAGCGCCACATTCATCAATGTATTTTTTCTCTTTCGCGTCGAGATAAAACTCACTGGTATAACCCAAATCGTGCGCCATTTTATTGGCACGCAAGCTGGCTGCATAATTACCACCCACTTTGTAAATACCGGTACCCAACGGTGCCGAACGGTCAAACTGACGGAAAATTACATAAGGATTAGTAGAGAAACCACCTTTAAAATAAGGACCAACCGGAGTGACCAATACCAGAAACAAATATTCATCGGCCGGATGAACACCAACCTGCGCCCCCGTCCCAATTAACAGCGGACGAATGTAAAGCGATGCTCCACTTTCATAAGGAGGCACAAAACGTTCGTTCAGCTTAATCACTTTAAGAACAGCCTCACGAAAACGCTCCGTAGGAAGTTCGGCCATCAAGATACCGCGACAAGTATCCTGCATACGTGCTGCATTATCTTCCAAACGGAACACACGAATCTTACCATCCTTACCACGAAAAGCCTTTAACCCTTCGAAAGCCTCCTGACCATAATGTAAACAAGTAGCTGCCATGTGCATGTTAATGTACTCGCTGCTGCTTACCTCCAGCTCGCCCCAGGCTCCTTCACGAAAATTGATTCTCACATTGTAATCTGTCTTCATGTAACCAAAAGACAAATTCGACCAGTCTATTTCTTTCATTTTATTCAGTAATTAGTCATTTTCCTTTCAACGAACAAAAATAACCTTTATTATTCAGATTGCCGCTTTTCTTGCAGTAATTTTTCTATTTCCGCATCCGCTTTCGTTAGTTTGTCGGAACAAAAAGCTATAATTTTGTTTGCTTCCTTTATTTTATCAGCCAAAACATCCAGCTCCAATTCGTTGGCATCAATTTGTCTCACTATCTCCTCCAAACGGGCCATTGCCTCCGTATACGTTTCCTTTTTTGCAGCCATATTCTTTTATTTAACTGTTAACTTTACTAATGACAGAATCTACCTCCCCTTTTGCCAGACGCGTAGTCAGCCGGTCGCCCTCACGCAAGCTCGTTGCATCAGTAACCACCTTACCCTCTTTGAGCGTTAAGCTGTACCCCCGTTGCAACAAACGCTCCGGCGAAGCCCCTTCTACCCGTTGCGCCACCAGTTCCAGCCGATGTTTCTGCGCGGTAAGCAACACCTGCACGGCACGATGCATATCCTTGCGTGCGGTAAGTAATTGCATTTTGGCAGCCGACAAACGGGAAACCACTGCCGAAGGAATGCGCCGTTGCAAGTACATCAATCTTTGCTTTTCCTCTTCCATCCGGTTCAAAGCCACATCCCTGAGCTGCTCGGCCCAATGAAGAAGTTGCGCGGCAGCATCACTCATCCGCGCCACCAAATATTCCGCTGCTGCCGTAGGCGTTTTCACACGGGTATGCGCCACAGAATCGAGTACGGTATCGTCTCTTTCATGACCGATGCCCGTTATCACAGGCAAGGGAAACTGAGCACAAGAAGCCGCCAGAAGATACGTATCAAAGCCCGACAAATCGGATGTAGCTCCACCTCCCCGAATAATAACCACCACATCGAACTCATCTGTCCGGGCATGAATCTTATCGAGCGCCTGCAAAACAGAGTCTTCAACCTGATTGCCCTGCATCAGGGCCGGAAACAGCTCCGTATAAAAATAAAAGCCGAAAGAGTTACTTTGTAATTGATGACAGAAATCACCGTAACCGGCAGCAGTAGGCGACGAGATTACAGCAATACGTTGAGGCAGCAAAGGCATGTCTAACTCCTTGTTGAGCGTTAGCACACCCTCCTCCTCTAGTTGTTTGAGTATCTCACGACGGCGCCGCGCCATATCGCCCAACGTATACGTGGGGTCAATATCATGCACAGTAAGGCTGTATCCGTATAACTCATGAAACTCTACCGATACCTTTACCAGCACCTTGATGCCCGATGTAAATGCCTGACCGGTAGCCTCTTCAAAATAAGGTCTCAGTATGCGATAAATGGTTGCCCAAATAGTACCTCGCGCTTTGGCCACCAGATTACTGCTACGCGGATCTTTCTGAATAAACTCCAGGTAACAATGCCCCGTGCTGTTTGAACGCACATCACTCAACTCTGCCTGCACCCAATATTCGTCGGGCAGGCATTGCGACAAACTGCGTTTTACCAATGCGTTCAGCTCAAAGAGAGAGAGACTTTCCATTTATTTTTGTTTATTGGTCCATTGATACGCCTTCCAAAGATCAGGCACACCGTAGCCGTAAATATTATCCGGGAAAGATGCCCTGTCGCCCGAAGTCCTCACCAAATCGATCAACTGATGAGCCGTGAGCTGCGGACAAGCCTGCCACAGGCAAGCGACCATGCCGCACATGATGGGTGAGGCAAACGAAGTACCGTTTGCATTTCCCGCAACACCGTCGGTTCCCATTACATCGGCAGCCATACCTACCGCCACCACATCGGGTTTAATGCGGTTATCGGCCGTATTGCCTATGGAAGAGAACGGAGCCAGAATGCCCGTTTTAGCAATAGCCCCCACCGTAATAACATGTTCAGCATCGCCCGGAGGAGTTATCTTTTTCCAAGAACCACTTCCCGAATTTCCGGCACTACACACAACCACCATACCCTTGTCGGCCGCTTTGGAAGCCTGACGAGACATCAAGGCATATTGTCCGTTGAGGTTGCGGTATTCGTAATTTTTTGATTGATCATCGAAAGCATAATACCCCAGCGATGTATTGACTAGATCAACGCCAACACTATCGGCAAATTCAATAGCCGCTGCCCAATAATCTTGTTCCACCAGATTTTCAGAATATTCATCTTCGCTGCGAAGCAACCAGTAATCAGCTTCGGGAGCCGTACCCACCATTACATAAGGCTGATTCATGCCCATGCACGAAAGCACCTTCATACCGTGACTGCTCTCAGCATAAATATCGCACGAAGAGTTTACAAAATCCTTCACACCTACAATATGTATATTCTGCATCGCTTTGATACGATCGGCATTGTGAAAGCCCGCATCAATGACTGCAATGGTCATTCCCTTGCCCCTGAACCCGGCTTCATGCAACTTATCGGCCTTACTCATTTGTATCTGACGATAAGATTTCCCATAGTAAAGGCTGTCCACACGCACCACCTTATCCGTTATAGAATCTCTTTTCAACGCCTTGTCTTTGTTCTTGCGGGTAGGTTGTTGCCACACCTTCTCCACCGACCGAACAAAAGGCAGCCTACTGATGCGAGCCATGCGCGAGCTGTCGTTGCAAGAAACCGTCACAAAATTATCCCATTTGCCGGTTACTACAATCCTCACCCCTTGTTTCCGAATAGCCTCAACATACTTGGCGCATACGGGCAAGTCGGTCGAATCTACCGATAACTGCTGGCGGGCACGACGCGCCAATGCCTTTGCCGATAAAAACTCCTGCGGCTTGCTGAGCGAGTAAGTCGTTGCTGCCTTATCGGTTAAACTCACCCTAAATTTTAATGTATCTTTCTGTGCTGCGACTGTAATCGATACAAACGCAAGCAGTACCATAGCAAATATTCTCATAAAAACTCTTGTTGGCCGGCCACCATTACCAGCCCTCTTTCTTATCATTAATAATTAAGTTGATTCCTCTTTGCGAAGCGATGTATGCTCCTCCTAAAACCCGGTTTCCGTCGTAAAAGACAGCCGATTGTCCGGGTGTTACCGCCGACGCTTCCGCCAAAAAGCGAACCAGCCACCGCCCGTCGCCCAAGTTCAATACCCGGCAGGGAATAGCCTGACTTCGGTAACGAATGCGCACTGCCAGATTACTGCACGAAAGCAATTCAGCCTCATCCGTTATCTGCGCCTGTTCAAGCAACATATACTCCGTTTTCAGTTGTTCGGCCTCACCCAACATCACTGTATTCTTTTCCGGGTTGAGTTTGAGCACATACATGGGTTTTCCCAAAGCGATTTCCAGTCCTTTTCGTTGTCCGACGGTGTAATAAGGAAACCCTTTATGGCGTCCCAACTTCACCCCATCGTGACTGACAAACCATCCTTCGCCAATCTCCTCATCAATCTGAGGGTCATACTTCCGGAGAAAATCGCGATAATCACTCTCAATGAAACACACCTCCATGCTTTCACCCTCACGTGATTTTGCAACAAAGCCTTTGCTATTGAGATATTCGCGAACTTGCAATTTATTGTAACCCCCTAACGGAAAAAGACAACGCCTCAACACCGCCTGTCCCAGTCTCCACAAGAAGTACGACTGATCTTTACCTTCATCCTCACCGCGCACAATGTACATCTGCCCGTTCCGTTCCTCCAATTTAGAATAGTGCCCGGTTGCAATGTACTGACATGCTAATTTATCGGCCCACTCCAGCAATATGCGAAATTTAAACAGCGGATTGCATAACACACAAGGGTTAGGCGTACGACCGTGCCTGTATTCATCCATGAAGTTTTTCACAACGACTTCCTTGAAGGGCACACGTTCATCGACCACATAATGCTCCACCCCTATTTTTTGCGCCAGCTCCTTGGCATCGGCAATAAAATCATCTTTCTCCCAAACACGCATGGTAAGTCCTACCACCTCGTATCCTTGTTCCTGTAGCATCAAGCAGGTAGCCGAACTGTCTATCCCACCGCTCATCCCAACTAAAACTTTCTTTTTCCCTTCTTTCATGCAACAAATAAATGGATACTGCAAATTTACATGATTTTGAGGAGATTACCAGCTTCGCTACATAAAATGCATGAAAAAAAGTATCACCAAGTATCACCAACGACATAAATATCTGATAACCAAACGATTGCGTGTGATACTTGCCTTAAAAAAAGCCTCACCAAGTATCACCAAGTATCACCAACTTTTTTGATAGTAATTCATTACATGTTTGCTGCTATTTATTCTTTCTATATAAGATCTTTAGTTAGCATGCTTCTGCGATTTATTTTGCAGGTGAGCAATTTTCGTCTACACCCGGATGTACACAGTTTGTACACCCCCATGTATACGGTCTGTAGATCCGGGTGTATAATACCGGTACACCCGGGTGTATGGAGAGTTTTGCAAGGAGAAGATTAAAAAGACAAAATAACTTATATCTTTGCAGAGAGTGAGTTCATCGCAATATTTGAGCGGTATAGATAGATTTGACTTTATGAAAAGATGTATAAAGTAAAAGGTACAAACGATGAAGAATACAATATTATGTTACATTGCAATATTAATGTGTGCATGTAATCAATCAGGTATTGATAAGAAACATGAGAACAATAAGGATTTAAAGATTCTGAACGACTCTGTTATTGAATTAATTTTAACTTTCCAGAGTAACCAAGACTCTATACTCCTAAATCATGCTTTAGTCTTAAATAATAAAGCAATGGCTTTAGATTCCAGTAATAGCAATTTGTTATACAATTTAAACGTTAGAGCTCAGATATTAGCATTACTAAATAAGAAAAAAGAGGCTTTCTTGCTAAAAGAGAGAACACTGAGTAAGGATAAATTCAATATTGACAGATTGATATATTATGGACAAAAAAACAGGTTAATAGGGCGGATGGATTCATCTGAAATATATTTTAACGCTGCATTAATACAATGCGATAAATTATTAGAAGACACTCTCAATATTGATGTAATAATCAAAAAAGCAGAAATCTATATGTATCAGAAAAAAAAGAAAGAAGCATTAAGAATAATAAATCAAGCATTAGTAAAAAGCCCTAAAAACATCGTTTTGAAAACCTTTAAAGAAGATCTTGACCAATATTACGAATTTTCAAATATTTTTTTTGATGATATACAATTATAACAAAGAGAGTATAAAGGAACTATCTTACTAATATTAATACCGGGGATATTTCTATAACTCTTGAATATAATGATCTTTATAAAATTTCTTTTTATAAAAGTTCTGTAATAACCCAATATAGGTTGACTAAACGCCTCTGTAACACCCTAATTTCCGTACCCAAAACAAGCTATTAAATAATTGCTTAGGAAAACCATACAAGTTGTTGCTTTTTTAATATCTTTGTACATTATGTCAATAAAGCATCATAAATAAAAGAGCTAAACAGATTGAAAATAGTGCTAGTAGAGCAGAAAAGAAGTGGTAAGTGGCTAAGGGAACAACTTAAAAAAAAATCCTGCTACAATTTTTTGATGGTGCAATAATCATGCTCAACCATCGATTGAGACTCTGGATAAAACAGCTGAAATATTAAATATTGACAAAATATAATCACTGAATAAGAACAAATAGAAATATGAGTGTTGAACAAAATAGCTTTATCACCAACCGAGATAGGTTTCTTTCCGAAGTTATCAATGGAATACTGCCAAAGTGCAACTCTGTTGATATTTTGGTTGGCTACTTCTATTATTCTGGATTTGACCTGATTTGTAAAAATATCAAAGACAAGAATATTCGTATTCTTGTCGGATTGGAAGTTGATGTTCAAGTGGCTAATAGAATATAAGGAAATAGATAGATTTCTGAAAATAAACCAATCAAGAGGATTCATGATATGGCAAAAGAAATAATAATAAACGATAGCGAATACGCTCAAATATTACAGCAAGCAGTTTCTGAGATTCAAACTGCTCGCACTATTGTTGCCCGACAAGTAAACACAACCGTCAATTCTGTATATTGGAATATCGGGAAGCTACTCTTTGATAGGAATTTAGAGAGTGGATATGGTAGTGGCGTAGTTAAGCGTTTATCGGTGGACCTGAAAGAACAGTTCCCTGATATGGGATTGTCTCCTCGCAACCTTTGGGATATGAAGCGTTTTTATGAAAGATATAAAACGGGTGATTCAATACTGCGACAAGCTGTCGCAGTTTTACCTTGGGGGCACAATCTGCTATTAATAAACAAGATAGATAGCAATGATGCTGTGAAATTCTATGCCCAAGAGTGCTTGCAAAAAGGTTGGTCGAGAGATATGTTACTCAATGCCATCAATATGAATACCTATGCAACTCGTCAGACACAAATCAAAACGAATAATTTCGATTCGGTCTTACCTGTGGCGCAGGCCGACTATGCAAATGAGGTCTTTAAAAGCTCATACAACTTAGGATTTCTTGGAATAACAGAACCTGTTAAGGAATTGGAATTGGAAAAGCGATTAGTTGCTAAGATCAGATCGTTTATATTGGAATTAGGCAAAGGATTCTCTTTCATTGGTAACCAATACCGTCTGGAGTACAATAATAAGGAATATGTGGTGGATATGCTTTTCTTCCACAGAGGCTTGCGGTCGCTCGTTGCTATTGAACTGAAGATCGGTGCTTTTAAGGCAGAATATGTGGGCAAAATGAATCTATACCTTTCACTCCTTGACCGTTTAGAGAAAGGCGAGGACGAGAACCCGTCAATCGGTATCATTCTTTGTGCCGATAAGGATCACTTAGATGTAGAAATTGCTTTGCAAGATATAAACAAGCCTATCGGCGTAGCTGAGTATCAATTGCTGTTACCCAAAGACGAACTTCAGGCATTACTTATTCAAGAAATCAATTCTATTGAAGAAAACACAGATTCTAAAGAGGAGTAGCGACATTTGTTTTGCTACTCCAAAAACTGTCATACCTTTGTGTTCGAGCTAAAGAACTACTCGAAAAATGAAGAGTTTCAACGAAGATCGCTCGTTGCAAATCCGTTACCTATTCCGTTCTTCCTTTCTGCCTATTCAGCACAATCCACAAAATTCCATCTTCCTACCGTTGAAAATTAGAGTGTTCACGATACCGTAAATCGATACAATTAACACCTGTAAATACACAGAAAACAAACAAATTCCAAATAAAAATCCATGTAGCATGTTTGCAGTGTACCTGCATCAAGCGTTCAACCTCATCCGTCGTGGGCTATGGACGTTTAGGCATTATTTTATTCAGACACATAATCAAAGAATGAGTCTTGTCGAATAAGTCCCTTATGTTTTGCCTTTGTAATATAGGCTCGCAAGGGAATCAAATTGTATTTGACTGTTTTTGGAGTCATTCGTAGTTCAAGTTTTAGATAGAGCAAATAGGCTTCGATGAATATAATATCCACTTTTCCGAATGGAATATTCGTCACATTGTATTTAGTTGCTAGAAAATCTTTCAGATGCCTATAGGCATATCTACATATACTTTATGTCTTATATGAAATATGACAACCTCCCAAACCACACCATCATACATGTCGGGCTTGAGAGGTTGTCTCTATAAATACTATAACAATCCGTTATCTGTTAGGAGTCACCCATTTTTTGGTTTCCGAACAAGTAATGTTAACCAACTGGTTACCGGCTTGAACACGGAAATCTCCTTTTTCCAATACCCATTTGCCATCGTAACCCACGAAAGCAAGGTCAGAAGCCTTCACCTTGAGCGTAACGGTTTTCGTTTCACCGGGTTGTAACTCTACTTTCTCGAAAGCGCGCAAACGTCTATTGTCGGGAGTCAGTGAAGCCACCAAGTCACTGCTGAATAACAAAACGCTTTCTTTTCCCATCTTGCTGCCTGTGTTCTTTACATCAACCGTAAAAGTAAGCACGTCATCGGCAGTAAACTGAGACTTGTCAACACGGAAGTTACTGTATGCAAACGTAGTGTAACTCAATCCGTATCCAAACGCCCACTGCACGTTAACCACGGCATCATAGTTGTAGGCACCCTCCATTTGTTTCCCTATATGTTCGCTGGGTTTGTAATCATAGGTAACCAATGAATTGATCTCTTTAGGATATGTATAAGGCAATTTCCCGCTAAAGTTGGCATCACCGGCAACCAGATTAGCCAATGCGTCACCGCCATAATTTCCCGGCAACATGATGTTTACCACTGCTCCCGAAAGGGGTTCGATATCGGCAATCAAGCGGGGGCGACCTTCGTTCAGAATCAACACAACGGGTTTACCTGTCTTCGCTAGGGCCTTAACCAGATTTCGCTGATTCTCAGTAAGGAATAAATTAGTAAGGTTACCCGGCGTTTCGCAGTATGAATTTTCACCAATACAAGCAACAATATAATCCACACCGGCAGCAGCGGCTACGGCCTTCTCTATTTCGGGCTGGTTTTCTTCCCACCAGTTGCCTTTGTCATTATAAGTAACTCCCGGCTCGTAAACAACATTCTCTTGACCAAATTTATTTGTAAAGGCTTCTAAAATAGTGTTGTAACTGTCGGACAAGGCCTCAGCATTGCTACCTTGCCAAGTGTATGACCAGCCTCCGTTAAGGGTACGCATGGAGTTTGCGTTAGGGCCCGTCAATAAGATTTTCTTACCCTTACTCAAAGGAAGCAAGTTATTGGTATTCTTCAAAAGCACTAACGATTCTTCCGCTGCTTGTAAGGCAGCTGCAGCATGCTCTTTGCTGCCGAAAAGTGGATAATCTTTTAAGTCATAGTAGGGTTTATCAAACAATCCCAGACGATACTTCAGACGCAGAACTCGGCGCACAGCGTCATCAATGCGACTCATGGGAACTTCACCTTCCTGAACAAGCTCTTTTAAAAGTGTGCAAAAATGCCAGTCGTACGGGTCCATCGACATATCGATACCTGCATTGATAGCAAGTTTTATCGCCTCTTTTTTGTTGGCTGCAATGTGGTCGCGACTGTATAGGTTATTAATATCCGCCCAGTCGGTCACAATCATTCCATCCCAGTTCAGGTCTTCTTTCAGCCATTTAGTAAGTAATTCATAGTTGGCATGGAATGGCAGCCCGTTGTTCATGGCAGAGTTTACCATAACCGAAAGCGCACCCGCCTTTACCGCTTCAAGAAATGGAGCAAAATGCTTCTCGCGCATATCTTGCACCGTAATGGACGAAGGAGTACGGTCTTTGCCACTCACCGGCACGCCGTATCCCATGTAATGTTTCAGACAAGCTGCTACATGGTTAGAACCAATCTGGTTAGGGTTTTCACCTTGGAAACCAAGAACAGACTCGCGTCCCATTTCGGCATTCAGGTAGGCATCTTCACCGTAGTTCTCCCACTGGCGAGCCCAACGAGGGTCGCGCCCCAAGTCAACCACCGGTGCGTAAGTCCACGGAATACTACCTGCCTTTGTTTCATAGGCCGATATGCGAGAGCCCTCACGAGTAAGCTGACGGTTGAACGCTGCTCCCATGTTAATACCTTGTGGGAAGAAGGTTCCGCCTGCCGTATAAGTTGTTCCATGTATTTGGTCAACCCCGTAAATGCAAGGAATACCTATCTCTTTCATGGATTTGTCCTGAATACGCTTAATGATTTCTTGCCATTTAGCGGTGCTTTGTGCCACTCCCCCGGGCACATTCAAGATAGAGCCTACTTTATATTTCGTAATGGCACTATCCAACTTGGCCTCGTCAATCTGGAAACCTTTTTTCCCTTCAATATCCTGAATGCGCATGTATATTTGCATGATTACATCCTGCGAAGGCATACCTTTTGAAAGGTCGTATTCTTTTTCGAGTTTATATTTTTGGAGGATTTTACGTAAATCTTTTACGGTGAACTCAGCGGGGTTGATGTTGCCGAAAGGGTTGACCCGCTTGCTGATCACGTCAATAGAAAGCTCGCACATCTGCCCCACTTTCTCATCAAGACTCATTTTGCCAAGCAGCGCTTCCACCTGCTGTTCTATCTTCTCGTCTCTGGGGATAGCTGGTTTAGCAGATTTTTGCGCCATTGCCGTACACAAGGTACCAGACAAGGCCAGAAATAATAACAACTTCTTGTTCATAGTATTCATTTTAATTTATTCGGATATAAAGATAAATACATCTTGCTATATCTGCAAAATATAACAAGATGTATTTTAAAATAAATAATTATCTCTTCAAGAGATCAATCGGCTCTTTTAGCTTTAAAATATCAGTTGCCTTTGCCGAAGTTGAAGCAACATTTGCGTCAAGTACCATCTTGATGTCACGAGATGAAGAGGCTATTTGAAATTGATACACCCCGGGAGTTACTATCCAGGACGATGATTGCTCATCGAAAGAGGCCAATTCTGAAGTGCCGACAGTTAAAACCACCGTAGCAGATTCACCCGGTTTCAGATTCTTGGTTTTCATAAAAGCCTTCAATTCTTTCTCGGGTTTATTGGCATGCATGCGGTCGGGAGCTGAAGCATACAGTTGAACAACTTCTTTCCCCGAATACTTTCCTGTGTTTTTAACTGTAACAGTAATAACATATTTGTCTTTATCTTCTTTGATACGTGGATTTTCATAAGAAAAAGAGGTATACGAAAGTCCGTAACCAAACGGATACGACACCTGCTTTCCAAAAGTATCAAAATAACGGTAACCCACATAGATGTCTTCTTCGTAATTGGTATAGTCCCACAATGGTTTATTGGTTTTCTTTTTAGGGTTCATAAAGTCCATATCTCCCATGGCACCTTCTGTGGGGAAGTTTTTGGATGATGCAGCATCTTCAAACTTTACGGGGAAAGTCATGGTTAATTTACCACTTGGAGAAACCTTTCCGCTCAGCACATCTACCACGCTGTTACCACCTTCCTGACCTGCCTGCCAGGCGCATAAAATGGCATCCGGCAGATTTTTCCAGGTAGAAGTTTCAATAACTCCGCCAATGTTGAGCACCACGACAACCTTTTTCCCAGCTGAGTGAAACTCGTTGGTTATGCTTTGTATCAAAGAGAATTCTTCTTTTGTTAAATTAAAGTCCGCCACGGTGCGATCCAAGAATTCACCGGAAGTGCGTCCTATTGTAATCAGGGCTACATCTGATCCGACCGCCATTTCTTTCAACAAAGCTTTTGAAGGAACCATTTCAGTGGGACGAGGTTTAGGAAGGAAAGCACTCATCTGATTTTTTTCTTTTGGTTCATTCCTCTTATTTTCAGAAATGATGTGCTGTTCGTACTGACTCTTCAAATTTTCATTTACCTGATAGCCTGCACGGGTAAGCCCATCTAATAAAGAAACAGTATAGGCACGATTCACGTTACCGGAGCCTGTTCCGCCGGCAATAAAATCATACGAAGTACAACCAAACAGGGCAATGTTCTTTACCTGAGAAGTGAAAGGCAAAGCTTCTTTCTCATTCTTGAGTAAAACCATTCCTTCTGTAGCCGACTGGCGGGTTATGGCTGCATGGGCTTTCAAATCGGGTTTATTTGAAAATTCGTACCCTTTAAATCGGGGAGTACGTAAAATCATCTCAAGAATGCGCTTCACATTTCTGTTTAAAACAGCTTCATCTAGTTTGCCTTCTTTCACACCTTTCACAATAGCCTCGTATTGCTTGTCTTGACCAGGTTGTAGCATGTCATTTCCCGCAATCATCTGTGCCACAGCATCCTTTCCGCCAAACCAGTCGGTCATAACCATTCCCTTGAAGCCCCATTCGTCACGCAAAAGAGCGCTGAGCAATTCTTTGTTTTCAGACGTATAAGTTCCATTTAAGTAATTATAGGAAGACATAACCGTCCACGGTTGTGATTCTTTGACTGCTATTTCGAACCCTTTCAAATAGATTTCTCTTAATGCACGAGGAGAAACGCGGGCATCATTTGCCATACGATTTGTTTCCTGATTATTAACAGCAAAATGTTTGATAGAAGTTCCCACTCCATTACTCTGTACTCCATTCACGTAAGCGGCTGCAATTTTGCCACTTACAACAGGATCTTCTGAATAATACTCAAAGTTTCGGCCACAAAGCGGATTGCGATGTGTGTTCAGAGCAGGTGCCAACAGCACGTCGGCACCATATTCTAACACTTCATTTCCGATAGCCTTGCCTACGCTTTCAACCAACTCTTGATTCCAGGTTGAAGCCAGCAACGTTCCGATGGGAAAATGTGTGCAATAGTAGGTTGCAGAATCTCCCTCACGTTTGGGATTAATACGCAATCCGGCCGGACCGTCCGCCAAAACGACTGCCGGAATACCGAGACGTTCAATGGGATATGTAGTCCCTGCTGCTCCCGGAACCAAGGCTTTTGTCTCACCGATTACGGCACTGTCGCCCGTGAAACCGGCCATGCCGGTTCCTATCACTAAATGCGCTTTTTCCTCTAAAGTCATGGCCGCAATTACATCATCCAGGGATGCTTTCCCAAGTTTTGGCTCGCGAGGAGCACAGGAAACAATCATCAATGATAGCAGGCAGACTGGTAGATACTGTTTTTTCATGGTATACTCTTTATTTATTTAAACAATAAAGGAGAGAATTCGGTCAGATAAATCCGCCAATTTTTCCAAATATGTCCTTCATCTGTCTCATAGTACGTGTATTTATAGCCTTTATCGTCCATCAACTTACGAAAATCTTCATTGGCTTTGTATAAGAAGTCAGTCTTTCCGATAGCAATCCAATAGAGAGCGGGCTTTTGAGCAAATTGAGCCTTAAGTTTACCTTCAAGATCTGCGTACACAGGAGACTTCACATTATTGTCGGGCATAATGGCAGCAGAAAAAAGACCTACGTAGTTAAACATATCGGGAAATTGCTTGGATATGTGCATGGAGTGAAAGCCTCCCATTGACAAACCTGCAATGGCACGTGCCTGTTTTCTTCTAATGGTACGATAGTTCTTGTCTATAAACTTCACAACATCGGGGAAAGCCATTTCAAAAGAGCCTTCCATGGTCTTGGGTAATTGCATATTGGGAGCAACAAACCCTAAAGAAGATTCACCGGGAGCCGCTTCCTGAGAAGCGTTTCCGTTCGTCATTACCACAATCATTGGTTTTGCTTTACCTTGGGCAATTAAATTATCAAGAATCTGAGCGGTACGTCCCAATGCAATCCAGGCTTCTTCATCTCCACCCATGCCGTGCAACAGATAAAAAACGGGGTAATTTTTTCCACTTGTTTCATAACCGGCAGGAGTGTAAACCGTGAGACGACGGTCCATTCCCAACGTGGGACTGTTATACCATACCCTGCTTACCGTACCGTGAGGAACTTTGTTTACTTTATACAAATCGGCCCGTCCACCACCAATGATAAAAACGTTGGTCACACTCACTACGTCACGAATCATATACACATTATTCGGATCATTCATTTTTAAACCGTCTACCAAGAAAGTATAACTATATAGTTCTGGTTTCAACGGTTGTGGGGTAGTATATTCCCATGTGCCATCCTTTTCAATCAGGTCGGCTGCTCCGGGCCCGTCGAAATCACCAAAGGGAGTCTTTATTTTTTGCGTAGGCAAGAAATCACCCGTAACTTGAACTTTGACGGCCTTAGGCGCTTTTAATCGAAAGGTAACCGTATTATTTTCATGAATTTCGGGTGAAACAATGGATGTCCCTCCCCAGAGAGCTTGTTGTGCAAAAGTAAAAGTACACACAAACAAGGCAAATGCTAAGCCAAAAGATCTTTTCATACAACTTTAATTTATTAATATAATATACAATAGAATTACCAATTTTCATTCTGAACCATATTGGGATTCAGCTCAATCTCTTTACGTGGAATGGGTAACAGTTTATGTTTAGTCTTGAAACCATACGTTGAGTTTTTAAACTGGAATTCAACGCCTGAGTTAGAGAAAGTCGGAATCTCTTTTCCCTGATCCTTCATTATGGTTTCAGCATCTCCCCAGCGAACAAGATCCTGATAACGAACGCTTTCCAGACAAAGTTCCAGACGTTTTTCTTTCTTCACATCATCCAATGTTACGGAAGACAAACTCTGCAAACGGGCACGAGTACGCACCTCATTGATGTATTTCACAGCTTTATCCATGCTGCCACCCATAACATGTGCTTCTGCTGCCAGCAAGAGTACCTCCGCATAACGCATCACACGCAGATTGATGTATTGCAACGCCTGGAAAAAAGAGGCATCGTACACGCAATCTTCTTTTAACGCACGATTCTTCCACATAAAGTAGCCTTCGTGGCCCACCATGTAAGCACCCGACTGCACAGATACGCCAATCTCCTTCATCTGTTGAGACGTGCGCATCGTCCCTTTCAAGCGATAACCATCAGTGCCTTCTTCCTCAACAAAGGCATTATACAGAGATTCACGGGGATTCAGAAATCCATAAGTTCCTGTTGCGATGTAAGTGGAAGCAGGTGTGCTCATTGTCAGTTTATCGGTACGCCAACCTTGCATAATAAAAGTCATTGTCATCTGATTCCAGGCTTGTTCTGTATCATTTCGTTTCTGCACCTCCAGCATTGATTCGCTGCATCCATTGGCTGCAACATGAAGTAACATATCGTATTCGCCACTGTAAAGTGCATATTTTCCCGATTCAATTACTTTATCGAGTATAGCAGCCGCCTCACTATATTTGCCTTGGAAGAGATAAGCCTTACCGAGCATAGCTTGCGCAACTTCTTTGGTAACGCGAATGCCCGTCTCACTATCATTCACATTGGCTTTTGAAGGCAATGCTCCGGAATTGATGGCATCATTTAAATCTTTTTCAATAAAAGTCCAAGTATCTTCGGGGGTGCTATTAGGCAAACGGTATTCACTAGGTTGGAGCAAATGGTCAACGATAGGAGCTGTTCCATAGAGTGTTACCAATTCAAAATGTGACCATGCTCTGAAAAATCGGGCTTCTGCAATAGCTCGTTTCTTTGCATCGGTATCTGAATCCAGTAAATCAATGATAAGATTTGCTTTGTAAATAACGCCGTACATACCCGAATACAGGCTTTGAACCATTCCATGATCCGTATCAAATGTATATTCGTTAAGCTGTTCCATACTTGAATTATCACCACGTGATCCACCTCCGCACCAAACATCGTCGGCTAACAGATTTTTCGTATAAAACCAATTATAATAATTACTGCCCCAACTGGTATACAACGAAGCCAGAGCCTGAGAAGCATCTTCATCTGTTTTATAAAATTCGTCCTGACCTCCCAAATTACCGTGTTTCGCTATATCCAAGCGATCTTCACATGCCGTATTAAATAGCGACAAGAAACCTGCTACCAACAGGGAAATATATTTTGTTTTCATTATCTGTATCTTTTTTATATTAATTAAAATTCAATATTAAAGCCCAATACTACCTTTTTGGAACTTGGATAAGAGCCTTTGTCAATGCCCATACCTGAAGTAGAGTTGGCTGCCGCTTCGGGGTCAAATCCCGGGTATTTGGTAAAAGTGAAGAAGTCATCCAGAGAAGCATAAATGCGGAAATTGTTCATGAAAGCTTTCTTCATCCAATTTTTAGGGAATGTATAGCCTAACTGAATTTGCTTGATTTTAAAGAATGAACCGTCGTACACTAAGGCATCCGATATTTGATATTTATCCATATTTTCGGCACCGGTACGAGGTACAGTTCCTGTCTTATTATCTGCCGTCCATCTGTTATCATAGAATACTTCTTTTAGTTTGTTGGAGGCAGCATAATCCGGTCGGTTAATACAATTGAAAATGTTATTTCCCTGTGAGCCGGTTCCAAAAATGGTAAGATCAAAGCCTTTCCATGCAGCAGTTAAGGTAATACCATAGGTAAAATCAGGAATCGCATCGCCTATATAATCCAAATCACCATCATTCAAGTCACCACTTTCGTCCAAGTCATAGAATGTAGGATTTCCCGTTTCAGGGTCAACTCCTTTGAACTTATATCCTCTGAAGTAATACACCGGATAGCCTTCTTCAAAATAAGTGATGGTACTCGTATGGAAATTAACTCCCGAGAGGCGGGTGATAGAAGGATCTATGTAGGTCACTTTATTTTTCAAAGTGGCTAAGTTACCACGAATTCCGTAACTAAAATCGCCGATGTGATCTCTCCATCCCAACTCGAACTCCCATCCTTTATTACTTACATCTCCTGCATTCATAGGAGAAGTTGTACCACCAATAATTAGAGAAGGAGTAGTTCCGGAAACCAATAAGTCTTTGGTCTTTTTATCAAAGTAGTCCAAGCTGAATGTCAACCGGTCTTTCAGAAAGCGGGCATCAAAACCTATGTTTATTTGTTCTGAGGTTTCCCATTTTAAGTCATCATTTCCCATGGTTGAAGGCGCAGCTCCTGTAACATACGTATTGCCTAATACAAAGGGATATATGGATCCGGACGCCATATCCGTACTGTAGGGATATCCGCTTAACGCTGCCAAACTACCATTTTGCCCCCAGCTGAGACGAACTTTCAGGTTGTTCACATAACTTTTCAAGGGAGTAAAGAATGGTTCTTCAGACATGGTCCATCCTACAGAAGCAGCAGGGAAGTATCCCCATCTGTTAGTTGAAGGAAGTTGTGAAAGGTCAGCTGCATCTGCACGAAGAGAAGCCTGAAGCATATACCTGCCTGCAAATTCATAACCTGCACGGGCAAAATATGACAGCTTAGCTTTACGCGTTTTTTCCCCTTCAACACTTTTAATCGCTGATGCCGAAGCATAATTTAAATAATAAAACAACGGATCATTTTTCTGCAAAGCATCTTCTTCATTGGCAGAGAGTCCGCCCGTAACGTAATCATAAGTCGATTCCTGATAAGACATACCTACCATACCGGTTACCGTATGCTGGCCAAAACTTTTCATGTAGTTGGCAAAATTTTCCCACTGATAATAAATGCTGGTAGAAGATGTAGAACTCTGACTCACATAATCCCTGCTTTGCACGGAATTGCCGTAAAAAGGAAGGGAAGTTGTAGAACTACGAGTTCCAGACAAACGGTAACCCAGACGGGAAGTAAAAGTAAGACCTTTAAATGGTTTGAAATCAGCATAAACCGATCCATTCACATTGAAGCCACTGTTTTTAGATATATTATTGTCACGCATAATCATGGGGTGATATTGTTCACCCGAATAAAACTTGGACACAGCATAGTAGTTGCCGTTTTCATCTTGCAACAAATGCTTACCGCTGTTGAGAGCGTTCAACATGTGTGAAGGAAGGTTTTCATACGTATATGTATCCGGAGTAAGCGGATCAAGCTGAAGGATAGAAGTCAATAAGCTACCATATTCGTTGTTTGTGGATACATTACGTACATTGTATTTTTCTATTTGGTTGGTGGTTCCCACTTTCAGCCACGATTTAATGTCGTATTCGGAATTAATGGTGGCAGTTAGTCGCTTATAAACATCCGCATCGCCTTTTACAATACCGTCATTATCAAGGTAAGTAAGAGAGAGATAATATTTTCCTTTGTCACCACCATTGGTAAACGAAACATTGTGTTTCTGCATCTGACTGTTCTCAAATGCTACATCTGTCCAAGACGTATTAGTCACTCCATCCCAATTATTGAGCAAATAGCTTTCCGTGAACGTGTTCGATTCAACCATATAATCGATGTACTGCTCAGCGTTCAGCATTTCAGGAACACGCGCTAAAGACTGCGTGGACCATTGAAAATCATAAGTAATCTTTCCCTGGCCAGCTTTTCCTTTCTTTGTAGTAATCAATATGACGCCATTTCCTGCTTCGGCACCATAAATAGCAGCAGATGCCGCATCCTTCAATACTTCCATCGAAGCGATGTCATTAGGATCTAAACCACTGATATCAGACAAACGAATACCATCGACTACATATAATGGGTCAGAAGAAACGTTAGATGAATAACCGCGCACACGAACTGTAGGTGATGCTCCCGGTGCAGCTGAAGTTTGAATAACTTGAACACCTGCTGTTTTTCCCTGTAGAGCTGCCGGAGCGTTACTGATGGTACGATTCTGCATGTCTTCTGCTTTTACTTGTGAGATAGCGCCGGTTACTGAGCTTTTCTTTTGAACTCCATAACCTACTACCACCACTTCTTCCAACGTTTTGGAATCTTCTTTCAGGCTAATATTCATTACAGGCGTTACTGCTTTTTTCTCCTGAGTAACGTAGCCAATATATGAATAAACAATAACGGTTCCTTCTTTAACGGATAATACATAGCTACCGTCAAGATCGGTGATGGTACCGTTTGAGGTTCCTTTTTCGAATACGCTAACGCCAATGATCGGTTCATTAAGCTCGTCAACTACTTTTCCGGAAATCTTAACCAGATTCTGTGCCAATGCGAAATGCATAGTCAGAATGGTGAAAAGGACTAATGATGTTAGTCTTCTCAATGAATTGTGCTTCATAACTTTTTTCATTCTTTTTACTAGATTAATAAGTATAACTTAAGGTATAATATAAATTGTGCTTTTGCTTAAAAACCCCGAGTTGGAAAGGTTCTCACCAGTTCTATCAGTTCTTTATCGTGATTGTATTTTATCTCTGAATCATCTTTAAACAACATGGTAGCGCCCTGATCTACCGTATAAGGATTCCATTGGGGCAGACCTTTCGCATTTGGATTTCCCGTTTTAGCAAAGTTTAGCCATGCATCGCTCATCTTCTCACCCAGTTGGCAAGCAGCTGTTCCGCCGCCGGTCATGCTGGCGTGACGTGTTACGTTGTTAAAAACAAAAGGAATTTCCATACAATGTGTACTGCGTAACATTCCATCTAAAACCGGAGACTCCCAAGCAAACAAATACATGTACACAGAGGCTCCTTTTTGAAGGGATTTTAGTTTGGCCTGTTCTATGGCACCCGGACGAAAAGTGAAATCAACATCAACCAAATCTTTAGGTTGATAACCGGGATAAGCTTTCTCAAAAGCCTTTAAAAATTCATCCGTACGGTTGCCATATTTATTTCGTAAGAAATCGACAGCCATTTCTTTTGTGGCCGAACGAAAAGCCGGTACATACGTACTCATTGTGAATTCATGCAAAGTCGTTCCTATAATTAAGGGTATATCTTTTGATAGTTCAAGGGAAGATGGCTCAAAAGGTTGGGCAGGCAAAACATGGCCATCTACAGTTGGTGTCCAGCCAAATATAAAGGAAGACACTCCATCTTTATCGGCCTCAGCACGGGCTTTCACAATTGCTTTTTCTCCCGCTGCAAGCAGTCGCTCATAAGGAATATTTTTTAGCTCGTCAACTTGAGAAGCGGTTAAGCCCAACTCTTCAACTGTGATTTGAGCTATGCAACGAGAATATTGAGACTCCATTGTACGCAACATGGAGCCGCTTTGCACAATGGCCTTATGAAACAAACCCTTTGCCGATGGGGTTACCAAAAGTGTAGAAACCTTTCCTCCCCCACCCGATTGGCCAAAGATTGTAACATTAGATGCATCTCCTCCAAAAGCTGCGATATTTTTATGAATCCATTGAAGTGCTGCTACGATATCAAGCAAACCGGCATTGCCGGATTGTGCATACTTATCTCCAAAAGAAGAAAGATCTAGAAAACCCAGTACATTCAAACGATGATTCAGTGTAACAACAACTACATCACCTTTTTGAGCTAAATTCGTTCCATCATAAGAAGGTAACTCTTGCCCCGAACCGGCCGAATATCCACCACCGTGTAACCAGACCATTACCGGCCGTTTGCGACCGTCATTCACACCGCAAGTCCAAATGTTCACTCTCAAACAATTTTCGTCAGGAAAACCGTCGTCCCAATGAAAAGCAAATGCATGTTCGTCACTATACCAACCCGTGCGTTTTCCTTGTGGACAGGTAGGGCCATAGGCACGCGAGCTACGAATTCCGTCCCATTTGTCGGGAGCAGTGGGCGGCATAAAACGTTCGGCCTTAGCATAAGGAATTCCCTTGTATATATACACGCCGTCTTTTACGTATCCGGCCACTTGACCGAATTCTGTCTGCGCTACGGCTCTGTCTGAAGAAGCTATTATCTCTCCAGACTGAGAAACTTTCTTTTCGGGAACAGCTGCTGCTACGTGCAGGAATACACAAAAAGAAACAATCAGTACAATTGATAAAGATTGGTTTTTCATAAACGTATTAGTTTTATAATTAACTCGGCTACAATATTAGTCTTCTTTTAGTTGAAGCATTTCTTTATTTATCCGAAAGATTTGTCTATTGGTTCAAAGTGGCTGTTCTGCATGTTCAAATGTTTGTCAATAAGTTCAAATCGCCTTTAATGATAGTATAAAAGACAATTTTTCTTTTTATTTTAGCACCGAAAACAAGAAAAACACTTTATACTCTTTTGGCATGAAAGCACCTTGGTTCATTCTCTTATTATATATATTGGTATCTTGTCACGCTGTTGATAAGAGCAAAGAAGAAGACTCCGAACTACAGAGTTTGGTTATTGCAGGTGACCTTTCAAATCAACAGATAAAATCCATTGCCGAAGATGCGCAAGGCCATATATGGATAGGAACATTTCGGGGGCTGAACAAATTCAATGCAAATGAGTATCACCAGTATTTTTGCGCAGATGACTCACTCGGATTACCAGACAATCAGATTCAAGACATCATGCTCGACTCCAAAAAACAATTATGGATAGCTACTGTAAACGGAATGTGCCAATATACCGACCAAGACAATTTTGTGCATATTCCGATAAACGCCAGCAACAAAAACGTGGTTCAACTGATAGAGAACAAAGAAGGGCGAATGTTTTTCAACGCTGTATTACAACTTTATGCTTATAATCCGCTAACAAAAAGTATTGATTGTGTAATTCCCAATCTGGACCCAAACCACACTTTTAACGTTAGATGTTATATAGACGATAATGATAAACTATGGGTTGTAAGTCCCCGTGCATTGGTGTGTTATGATTCATCAACCTTGGTATTAAAAGATTCTATTTCATTAAGAGGAACTCCTTCTTATTCTTTTATGCACAACAAAAAAGAGTTATGGCTTACAGGTAATCATACAATTGCAATCTTTGACACTCAAACTCATCAATTCAAGGAACTGCCTCAGGCGATTAAGCAGCATCCGTTACTTTCAAATGCAAATATAGAATACATACACCCGTATGGCGATAATAGCTTACTGATAAATACCTCCAAGCACGGAATGTTTTATTATAATTTCATTGATAATACGGTAACACATCAGGAAGAGGACGGATTCCCATTTGAGGTTCCTCCTTTTAAAATCAGTAAGATATTTACAGATTCGCAAAAGAATCTTTGGTTTGGTTCGCTCGACCAAGGAATTAGTGTGTCTTATTATTATAAAGAGCGCTTTAACAACAACAATTACCTACGCTCTGCTTTAGAAAATAAATCAGTTGTTTCTATCGCTGCTGAAAAGAATCACAATATATGGATCTCCACACTAATGAACGGATTATATGTATATGACATTCAGAATCAAAAAATGGAGAATATAGCTATTGAAAAACTATTTCCTCAAGAAAAACAAAGAGCTATTTATGTAAATCAGATTTTTGTAGATAACGCAAACGATATTTGGATGACCGCAACCAATGGCACCGTTTTAAAATGTAGCTATATCAATGGAAACTTAAAAATAAAGGCTCAATATAACGTTTTTTATCCCATGTCAATTACACAAGACCATTACGGAACCATCTGGATAGGAACGGCCAGCGTGTATCTTTATGCATTGAAACAAGGTGATACTGAATTTTGTCCTATTAAAATGTATGATACGCGGTTTACTTTTATTCCCAGTTTACTTCCGTTAAAAAGCGGAAGTGTACTAATAGCAGCATTCAATCAGTCGATGAAATTAATTGATTCAAAAAGTTTGCAGATAAAAGAGCTGGCTGTATCTCCTCAAGATATGAAAACAAGCATCCGTCGATCCGTATTTATTCCAACAGCCATTTATGAAGACACGCAGGGTGAAATATGGATAGGAACTGTAAGTAACGGCTTGTTATGTTATTCTCCTGAAACAGGTAAAATAAGACCGGTGCCGGGCACTGCATGTCTAGATATCTCGGGCATTGAGGAAGATAAACAAGGTCTTTTATGGATAAGCACTCAATATGGGTTGAGTAAATATGACAGAATAGCCGATAAATTCTCAAATTATTATGCTGCTGATGGAATTGGCGGCAATCAGTTCTATGACCGTTCGTCGTGCCCTTTACCGGACGGAACCTTATTATTTGGGGGAACTCACGGACTTACATTCTTCAATCCGGCGGATATTCCCATCAAACGAAATATTCCGATTTTGTTTCAAGACCTTAAAATTGATAACCGCCTAATACGTCCTGCTAAAGAAGAATGTATCGACAAACATTTATCTTATAAACCAAACATACAGCTAAAACATTATCAAAACAGTTTCAGCATTTCATTTGCAGCACCCGATTATTGCGAGCATGGGCGTGTGCACTACCATTACATGCTAGAAAACTTTGACAAAGACTGGATTGACGCCGGAAATAATCACGAAGCCTATTATGCTAATCTGCCATCAGGGAAATATTCTTTCAAGGTTAAAATCACAAACAACGATAAGAGTATTATTGAAGCCGAAGATGCTATTCAAGTAACGGTGAAACCGGCCCCATGGGCAACTTGGTGGGCATATTCCATCTACTTTATAATTGCTGCAGGCATCATCGGTTTATTTATTAGCATTTATTTACGCATTCGCTCTGAAAAAAAACTCGCACAAAAAGCGGAACAGGAAAAAGAGCAAGAACAACGCGTCAATAAGATGAATATGAGTTTTTTTGCTAATGTTTCTCACGAGTTTCGTACTCCGCTGACAATGATAGCCGGTCCTGTTAACCAACTGTGTAATAATCCCGAGATTTCAGGCGATAACAAAGCATTACTCTTCATCGTACAACGCAGTGTAGAACGCATGCTCAGACTCGTAAATCAACTGATGGATTTCCACAAACTGGAAAATGATACGATCAAACTGAAAGCTAGCAAAATTGACATTATCTCTTTCTTGCAACAATTAGTTGAAGTATACCGAACAAACGCAAAAGAAAAAGGTATCACTCTGAACACATTCGGACTGGAGGATTCTTTATTAGCATGGGTGGATGAAGATAAAATGGACAAAATATTTGGTAATTTAATGTCGAATGCACTCAAGTTTACTCCTGTAGGAGGATGCATTGAAGTACATTTGGATCTCGTAAACCGAGAAGAAGCCGGTCTTTGTTTTGCACTAACAGAAAAAGATAAGGATGTGCAATTCATTCAAATCTCGGTAAGCAACACCGGACAAACAATACCTGATGACAAATTAGACAAAATATTCGAACGGTACTACCAAATGACTAATCAGAATGAAGGTACATATAATTGGGGAACCGGCATTGGTTTGTACTATGCCCGTAGCCTCACTCAAATCCATCACGGATATATAAAAGCCGGAAAGTCTGATAACGGGCAAGGAACAGTCTTCACTTTTATACTTCCTATCAATGACATTTCTTATGAAGAAAACGAACGAAGCAAGAGACAAAAATCTCAAACGGATGCTTTTCCGTTGATTCAGGAAAAGACTGTTTATATGAAGAATGAAGATAGCGAAAATATTGAAAAACAAAATAGCATATTAGTCATTGATGACGACACGGAAGTGGTTCATTATTTAAAAACGCTATTATCTTCTTATTACAAGATTATCTACCGATTTGATGCCAACAGCGCACTGCAGGCATTGAAAGAGGATGCACCCGATTTAATTTTAAGTGATGTAGTAATGCCAGGCAAAAATGGATATGAATTTTGCAGGGAGATCAAAGACGACTTGCAACTTTGCCACATTCCGGTAATTCTGGTCACCGCAAAAGCTACGGTACAGAACCAGGTAGAAGGTCTAAATACAGGAGCCGATGCATACGTAACCAAACCGTTTGATCCCAGTTACTTGTTGGCTCTGATCAGTTCTTTGCTCAGAAACCGAGAAAAAGTACGCAACTTACTAGGTAGAGCTACACAAACAGACAAACTTGATGATAACATTCTTTCTCCTCAAGATAAGTCTTTTATGACCAACCTTTATCAATTAATGGAAAACGAATTGTCGAATCCGGAACTGGATGTTGCCCGAATGACGGAAATGCTCAAAATTTCACGAACCAAATTTTATTATAAGGTTAAAGGACTTACCGGTGAGAATCCGAGTTTCTTCTTTAAAACTTATAAATTAAACCGTGCAGCTGAGCTATTAGTAGAAGGGAAATATACGGTTTCTGAAATTGCTGATCTTACAGGATTCAGCACACTTTCACATTTCTCCAAAAGCTTCAAGAAACAATTTGGAGTAACCCCTAGCGAGTACAACAAAACCTAGATACTTTGTTCCCTTCAGAGAAAAAGCCAATTATCAGTCCGTAATAAGCACTGTGACATAAGCCGAAATACCTTCTTCACGGCCGGTGAATCCTAGTTTTTCAGTTGTAGTGGCTTTGATCGAAACATCATCCGTATCAATACCCATGACGCGAGCCAACGTTTCCTGCATAGCCGGAATATGTGCTTTAAGCTTGGGACGCTCAGCACAGATTGTGGCATCAATATTGCCTACTTTATATCCTTTTGTGGCAATAATTTCAATGGTTTGGGCAAGAAGTAATTTGCTGTCAACGTCCTTGTATTCTCCGGCTGTATCAGGGAAATGATAACCGATATCGCGCATATTTGCCGCCCCCAGCAAAGCATCGCAAATGGCGTGAACCAGCACGTCGGCATCCGAATGACCCAACAATCCTTTTTCATGTTCCAGGCGTATGCCTCCCAGCCACAGGTCCCGTCCAGCAACCAGTTGGTGAACGTCAAAGCCAAATCCTACTCTTATTTTCATGATAACGAATGTTTATTGATTGTTTACCGAATGTGGAAATCGAGCAACTTCTCGCCTTCCAGAAAACCTTGAAGGTGCTGACCAACGCTAACCGGACCAACACCCGAAGGAGTGCCGGTAAACAGCAGGTCGCCTATCTTCAGGGTAACAAATTTGCTTACGTAGGCAATGATTTCATCAATTCCGAAAAGCATGTTGGCCGTACAGCCCTGTTGAACGGTCTGACCGTCAATTTGCAAACTGAATTGGAGTTGTTGCACATCGGCAAACTGTGTTACCGGAACAAAAGTACCGATAGCAGCTGAATTATCAAAACCTTTGCAGAGCTCCCACGGATTACCTGCTTCGCGAAACTTTCGCTGCAAATCACGTGCGGTAAAGTCGATTCCCACTGTTAGCGCATCATAATAACGATGAGCGAAACGAGGAGCTATGTTTTTACCCAAACGACTGATGCGTACAACCACTTCGGTTTCATAATGTATCTCTTCTGAAAAATCGGGTATAAAAAAAGGCTTACCGTCTTTTAGTATAGCCGAATCTGGTTTCATGAAGATAACAGGGTCCGTATTAACACGTGTATGCCGCATCTCTTCATTATGAGCGGCATAATTCATTCCAATAGCTATAATCTTCATGCTTAGTGTTCATTAAAATTCAAACGGTTGAACATAACCGCCAAATGTGCGTAAAGAGAGGTGTTTTGTACCACAATATTTTCGGGAACACGGATACGAAACGGCGTGAAGTTCCACACAGCCTTAATACCACCAGCAATCATGGTGTCTGTTATCTGTTGCGCAATCTCGATGGGAACAGTCAGCACACCGATATGAACATCATACTCTTTCATCTTATTCACAAACTCGGAAGAGTGAAAGATGGGAATACCGTTAATATGGGTTCCAATCAGATTGGGGTTGACATCAAATGCTGCCACAATTTCCAAGCCGAAATGTTTCAAACCTGAGTCGCGTAATAGCGCTCCTCCCAAGCTACCCACCCCAAAAAGAAAAGCTTTATGCATGTCTGTAAAGCCCAGAAAATCTTCGAGAACCTCAATTAAAGCGTCCACTTCGTAGCCCACACGGGTACGACCCGAGATATTGACATACGACAAATCTTTCGCAATTTGCGAAGCATCAACATTTATCTCTTTGGATATTTGTGTAGACGAAACGTATTGTTCTCCTTTCTGCTTTAGCAATTTGACATTAGAAAGATACCACGGAAGCCTGCGTAATGTAGGTTCCGGCACTTTAGCGATATCTTTTTTCTGTGGCTGATTGCTCATAGTTACTTCTTGCTTTATCATTATGGAAATACAAAAGTACATTTTTTTTCGATAATGCAAATTCAATCCGGCAAAAGCTTAACATTATTTCTAAATATTAGCTAATGAACAAAGCACAGTGTTTCATTTGGGAAAGAGCAAACTCACCGAAACGCCTGTTGTAGAATATTTCAACCTGTTGAAACCGGCCAAAACTCCCACACGGGCCACGTTACGAAATCCGACTGAATAGCCTAGTTCCGAGTAGGGACTGTTTTTGTAGGTTACTAACGTATGCAAATGTAAAGCCTCATCGAATGATTTTTTACGCAAGAAAGGCAATTGTTTAACTAATAAATACGGCATGTGCCAGCTCATGTGTGCCTGCGCCCAACGATCCGCCGTGGCGTAACGGTAATTATCAATCAAGAAAAAGCCGGTATCAAAGCTCCTTTCCGTTAAAGGCATGCGCGTACTTGCAAAATGTTTTAAGTCGGGGAACTGAAGTTGCTTTGCATTTCTGAACAGACCCGCATTAACATTCCACGAAAAACGATTGAACATACCGAAGTCAACAGTCTGCCAAGCAGCAAACTCCAGTCGGTGGTAAGAAGTTACATATTTTTCACTACTCATTGGAAAAGCCCTTTCGTAATGCAGGCTAAACGTAGGAAAAAGCGGTTCTTCATAAGCCTTGCGACCTTTAACAATGCGGTAATACTGCGCCGGAGTATAGTTTAGCTCAAAGGATGATTTCAATAGATTATTGACCGGCATAAACTGATAGTTGGCATTCTCGGGAACATTGGGTTCTACATGCCCACCCAGTAGTGCTTTGCTTACAAAGTTTTGCAAAGAGTTTCGTCTCTGCCACTCGAGCGAAGCAGAGAACTGCAAGCCATTGGCTATTTCCATGCGATTACCAAGGGCCAAATAGCTTTTCTCATAGAACTTCACATCACTCCTCGAGAAAAGAAAAGTTGTTGCTGAGTTATAGAGACGCGACTCACCACTTTCACCGTTGTAATCATCGGTTAGTCGGCCACCCTTCAACCACAGGTTTCCGGCTCTTCGAGGAGCATAATTCAGCGCCAGTGAGAAATCAGAGATCAGTTTCTTACGCGCTGTAGCATAATACAAGCGGGGAGTAAAGTTCAAATCGGCCTTTTCGGAAAGCTTCAAACCTCCAGTAAGCTTGGCACCTACCCAAAGGCCGTCAACAAAATTATACTCGGGCACATAAGCAGTCAAATCATAAAGTTTAAGCCAGGCATCTTTGTCTTTCGTCGTAAACGTTTGGCCTGTCAGCCAAGTATTTAAAATCTTGCCGGCTATCGTTTTTTTCTTAGCATGAAGCGAATCCCCACTCTTATTCAGAGAATCTTTTTGCATAAGCCTCTGCTGTTTCCGCGCATAACTTTCTAATTCATCGGGACGAAGAGGTACACTGCGCACATCGGCCCAATACAAAGAATCTTTCTTCCCGGCTAGTGAGTCGGTCTTTACATTATTCTGCAATTCCCGATTGGGTCTTTCATATTTACGCGGTGATTTGAGCGTATCTGCCAGCTCAATGGATTTAGCAGTCAACTTATATAACTTATAGGCTTCTGCGTTCGTCAGATCAGGCTTATCGGTCAGCTTCCTGATCTGCTCTTCAATCTTACGCTGCTTCTTCGCTTGCGCCTTTGAAACAGCGAGTTGAGAATGATTTGTTTCTATAGGAAATACTTGTCCATTTGCAGGAAGCTTTTTCGCCTGAACACGGGCATAATGCGTTGCACACAGATACGACGCTTCAGCCTCTATACCCATCACATCGATCACACAAGCCATACTGGTAGAGGTGGGAAGAAAGGCACCGGCACTTACTTCACTACACACCACCCTGATGTTTGCTTTCAAGCCACCTTCTTCAACCACCAATTCAGCAGAAGAAAGGCACGAAAGATCATCCACCACATACAGATAGCCCGACAAAAGGCGCGGGTTCTTATTGCGCGGAATAATGCGAATCTTATCTATAACATGATCACCTTCGGCATAACTACCCTCTAATTGATAGCGATAGTAGGAAAAAGCACCGGCAGATAAAGGAGATACCTTATCGAATAAATTGGGAGTGTATAAGTTGACCGTGGTTATTCCAACATCAACTCTCATATTTTCGGGAAATGAATTGGCATAAGCTTTTACCCGATTAGTCCATTTATTGGGTGCAGCATACGTCACCTCCCGCTGCTCTTCGAGCACAAAGAGTTTACCCAACATTTCTTTCGATTGCTTGCGTACTTCTTTGGATAGTTTAAGAATAGCGGGAATCGATTTTAATTTACCGGTTCCTTTCAGGTAAGTACCGGCATGAAAACTAACCAGCTGATTTCTATAAAAAGGAGCTTTGGCTATTACTTGCCGCATAATGGAATAAGCCGGGTCTTCTGTGTTACGTCCAATCACCACTTCCCCCAATTGGTAAATACGTTCATGCAACACGATGTTTCGTTCTAGTACATCACCAAGCACGTCGACTTGTAGCCTCTCTTTTGAATAACCGATAGAAGAAACCTCCAACGTGTAGCGTCCTTTTTTAAGTGTGGTTTGGAAATGACCATTATCATCTGTGGTTACGCCTGTTTGCAATTCTACCAAGTAAAGGGAAGCGTATGGAATGGGAGAACCTTTTTCATCCGTCACTCTACCTTTCAACGACTGGCCAAATAAGAATGCAGGCAGTATACAAAAATAGGCAAATAGGCATACTAGTTTAGAATATATCATATTACAAAGAATCATTAAACTTAAAACGTATATACCATTAGACGATAAAAAGAACAAAAGATTGCAAGGTACTGAACTAAATATTATTTTTGATGCATAAATGTAATTGCAGCAATATGAAAAGTAATGACTGGAAAGAGCGATTGAATGTAGTCTATTCAACCAACCCCGATTATAGGTACGAAACAGATGATGATGAGCATGCTGAAACAATAGAACCAGCCAAACAGAATCTGAGGGTGCAGTTAGACAAGAAAAACCGGGGTGGTAAAGTTGTGACACTCGTCACCGGATTTATCGGTACGGAAGATGAGTTGAAAGAACTGGGTAAACTCCTGAAAACGAAATGCGGTGTAGGAGGCTCCGCCAAAGATGGGGAGATTATTGTACAAGGCGACTTTAAGCAAAAAGTGCTCGAACTATTGAAGAAAGAAGGTTATACCAAAACCAAACCTGTAGGATAAAAAAAAGCTGCATAGCGAACCTATGCAGCTTTTTATATAAGCGACTAATTGATTGATTTAATCAGCGTTTAATGTAAAGCGTTTGAATTCAGTCACTGTCAGACCTTTGCTTGCACCGTCAAGGAATTGAGCGATAGTAAGCTTAGGATCTTTTACAAATTCTTGTTCCAGTAAACATACTTCTTTGTAGAACTTACCGATACGACCCGCAGCGATCCTCTCAATCATGTTCTCAGGTTTACCTTCTTCACGAGCTTTGTCAGCAGCAATATCTTTTTCACGTTGAAGAACTTCAGCAGGTACGCTGTCAGCATCAACTGAGATAGGGTTCATTGCAGCGATCTGCATAGCCACTTCGTGAGCAACCTGTGCATCGAAACCAGCTTGGTTGAAAGCAACAATAGTAGCCAGTTTATTTCCCGGGTGAATGTAAACTGAAGTTGTAGCTCCGCTAACGATGCCATAACCATCAAGTTCCATCTTTTCACCGGTAATACCGCTACGGTCAACAATAGCATCAGCTACTGTTCCGTTACCCATAGGAAGAGCTTTAACAGCCTCAACATCTGCACACTTGTTTGCAATTGCCAAATCAAGAATCTGAGTTGTAAGAGCTACGAAATCAGCATTTTTAGCAACGAAGTCAGTTTCGCATTTCAAGGCGATCATCACTGCGTAGTCACCTGCTGATTTTGCTAAAACACAACCTTCAGATGCATCGCGATCAGAACGTTTTGCAGCAACTGCCTGTCCTTTTTTACGAATAATCTCTACTGCTTTGTCGAAATCGTTTTCAGCCTCAGTCAAAGCATTCTTGCAATCCATCATACCGGCACCTGTCATTTTACGAAGGTGGGTAATATCTGCCATTGTTACAGCCATACTATTAAATTTTGGTAGTTAGTAGTTTGAATTGAAAAACAGAACTTAGTAAAACCATCGAAAGGTACTTACTAAGTTCTGATTATATTAAGCTTCTTCGTCTTCTTTAAGGAAAGCAGCAGCTTTAGCAGCGTTGATTGCTTCTTCGTCAGACTTATCTAGTCTTGCTTTAGCTGTTCTCTTCTTGCCTTTAGTAGCAGCAGTTTCACCTGCAGCTTTCATGTCAACTTTCTCAGCTTTTCTTTCTTCAAGACCTTCCTGAATTGCAGCGCAACATGCATCCATAATTACTTCTACAGATTTTGTTGCATCATCATTTGCAGGAATCACGAAATCGATGTCAGAAGGATCAGAGTTTGTATCAACTATAGCAAATACAGGAATACCCAAACGGTTAGCTTCACGTACTGCAATGTTTTCTTTCATCACATCAACAATGAAAAGTGCTGAAGGAAGACGAGTCAGGTCAGCGATTGAGCCTAAAGTCTTGTCAAGTTTAGCACGTTGACGTGAAATCTGAAGAATTTCTCTTTTAGAAAGGTTTGAATAAGTACCATCGTTAGTTAGCTTATCGATAGTAGCCATCTTCTTAACCGCCTTACGGATTGTAGGGAAGTTAGTAAGCATACCACCCGGCCAGCGTTCGATAACGTATGGCATATTAACAGATAATGCTTTCTCAGCAACAACCTGTTTAGCTTGTTTTTTAGTAGCAACAAAAAGGATTTTCTTGCCTGATTTTGCAATTTGCTTCAAAGCTTCAGCAGCTTCGTCAACCTTTGCAACGGTTTTGTGGAGGTCAATGATATGAATACCATTGCGTTCCATGAAAATATAAGGAGCCATTGATGGATTCCACTTTCTTTTAAGGTGTCCGAAGTGGCAACCAGCTTCCAATAATGTATCAAAATTTGTTCTTGACATTGTTTTATTCTTTAAATCGTTTACTTTCTTTTTTGTTTTTTTCTAAACCAACCGCCGGGTAGTCAAAAAGAGTCCCGGTAGTTTAGATACTAAACGGATTATAACCCGACAGATTCCATTAACGTTTACTGAACTGGAATCTTCTACGAGCTTTAGGACGACCCGGTTTCTTACGCTCAACAGAACGAGGATCACGAGTCATAAAGCCTTCTGCGCGAAGAGCTGATTTATCTTCCGGATTAATCTTCACCAATGCGCGAGCGATAGCCAAACGCAAAGCTTGAGACTGACCAGTGAAACCGCCACCGCCAAGATTAACTTTTATATCATATTTTTCAGCAGCACCTAGTTTGTTCAACGGCTGTTTCACAACGTACTGAAGAATAGTTGATGGAAAGTACTGTGCAAGGTCTCTCTTGTTAATAGTAATCTTTCCTGTACCTTCGCTTACGAATATACGTGCAATTGCGCGCTTACGTCTGCCTAATGCATTTACTACTTCCATTATCTATTATTTAAGTGAGTTTATATCAATTAATTTGGGGCTCTGTGCCGCATGTTTGTGCTCACTACCAGAGTAAACATACATATTTCCAAGTAGTTTAGCACCTAGTTTATTCTTAGGAAGCATTCCTTTTACGACTTTTCTAAGCAATTTGTCATCGCCATTAGGTCTTGCTTTCAAACGGGCAGGAGTAATTTCTCTCTGTCCACCGGGATAGCCAGTATATGACAAATAGATTCTGTCATTCCATTTGTTTCCGGTTAAATTAACTTTGTCTGCATTGATGATGATAACGTTATCACCGCAGTCTACGTGAGGAGTAAAGTTTGGTTTATACTTACCTCTCAACAGTTTCGCAACTTTCGCTCCCAGACGTCCAAGAGACTGATCTGTAGCATCAACAATAACCCATTCTTTAGTTACTGTTGCTTTGTTTGCAGAAATGGTCTTGTAACTTAAAGTATCCACTCTTAATTTGTTTTTTAATTGTTACTACTAAAAAATATTCATCGCGCGGTAGTTTTCCCCGGACAAAGGATGGCTAACCCGCTCTAAATGAATCTCTTATCCTTTTTGTGATAATAATCGGCTTGCAAAATTACTGCTTTTCTTTTAATTGGCAAACTATTTCTGTTATTTTTTGGTTTTTAAGCCCTTGCCAGACAAGCCCTTAACAAGCTATAATAAAGCAATAAAGAACAGAAGAAGCTATCCTAAGACAATATTTTTCGAAATCAAAAGCAAAAAAGAACGTCCGACCGGCATCTGCAACATAGCAGCGATACCAACCGGACGCTTTTTTAATATCTTATCAGCGACCTAGAATTCAGCATTTCGCGGAGTTCTGGGGAACGGAATTACGTCGCGGATGTTCGACATACCCGTTACAAAAAGCAAAAGACGTTCAAAGCCAAGTCCGAAACCAGAGTGCGGTGCCGTACCAAACCTGCGTGTATCCAAATACCACCAAATATCTTTTTCAGGTACTCCCATCTCTTTGGCACGACGAGTCAGCTTCTCGTAATCTTCCTCGCGTTGTGAACCACCAATAATCTCTCCGATTTTTGGGAAGAGAACATCCATCGCTCTCACTGTTTTACCGTCTTCGTTCTGCTTCATATAGAAAGACTTGATCTCTTTGGGATAGTCAGTCAATATAACAGGAGATTTGAAATGTTCTTCAACCAAATAGCGTTCATGTTCGGAAGCAAGGTCGGCACCCCAGTAAACAGGGAATTCAAACTTACGGCCGTTGGCTACTGCCTCCTCGAGTATCTTTACACCTTCAGTATAAGGAAGTCTGACGAAACTATTAGACAAAACAAACCTAAGCCTTTCAATCAATTCCTTATCAAACATATCGTTTAGGAATTTAATGTCGTCCATGCAATTGTCCAACGCCCATTGAATACAGTATTTGATGAAATCTTCCGCCAGCTGCATATTATCTTCAATTTCATTGAAGGCCACTTCGGGTTCAATCATCCAGAACTCTGCTAGGTGACGAGGAGTATTTGAATTTTCTGCACGGAAAGTAGGTCCGAAGGTATAGATAGAACCTAAAGACATGGCAGCAAGCTCACCTTCCAGCTGACCGGATACAGTCAAACTAGCCTGTTTTCCAAAGAAATCATTATCATAATCGATGGATCCGTTTTCATCTTTCTTCAGATCATACAAATTCATGGTAGTGACCTGAAACATCTGTCCGGCTCCTTCACAGTCCGAAGCCGTAATTATGGGAGTATGGAAATAGAAAAATCCTCTGTCGTGAAAGAACTGGTGAATGGCAATCGCCATGTGATGGCGGATGCGGAACACAGCTCCAAAAGTATTGGTACGCGGACGCAAATGAGCCACCTCACGCAAAAACTCCAACGAATGTCCTTTTTTCTGTAAAGGATACGTATTATCACACGCTCCGAGAACTTCAATACCCGTTGCCAAAACCTCAACAGCTTGCCCGGAACCTACAGATTCGGCCAAGTTTCCATTAACGCTTAGACACGCTCCTGTAGTAATCAGCTTCAGCATCTCTTCGTCGAAGTTAGCCAAGTCAACAACTATCTGAACATTATTAATCGTAGAACCGTCATTTAACGCAATGAAATTAACCTGTTTGCTGCCTCTGCGGGTGCGAACCCATCCTTTCACGTTGACAGTCGCTCCAAAATCTGTTCTTTTGAGCAAATCAACAATCTTTGTTCTACTAATCTTCTCCATAAACGATCTTATAATTCATTATTATATAACAATGAAGAGTGATTTGACTCACTCTTCATTATCTATTTATTTTTATTCGAATGATCCCATTCTAAGGAACGAAACCTCCTGTTCAGTGAGGTAACGCCATTCACCACGGCGAAGTCCTTTCTTGGTCAATCCGGCAAAGAGTACTCTATCCAGTTTAATCACCTTATAGCCTAAAGACTCAAATATACGGCGAACGATGCGATTCTTACCCGAATGGATTTCAATACCAACTAGGTTTCTTTTTACCTCATCTGTATATTCAATTGAATCTGCGTGAATTTCACCATCTTCCAACTGAATCCCTGAAGCTATCTGATCCATATCATTTTTAGTAACATTCTTATCTGTCTGTACATAATAGATCTTTTTCTTCAGGAACTTAGGATGAGTTAGTTTAGAAGCCAAATCACCGTCATTTGTAAACAACAGAACGCCGGTAGTATTGCGGTCCAGACGACCAACCGGATAAATGCGTTCGTTACATGCATTCTTTACCAAATCCATCACAGTCCTTCTAGCCTGAGGATCATCTACTGTCGTTACAAAATCTTTGGGCTTATTCAGCAAAACATAAACTTTACGTTCAATATTAACCGGTTCTTCGTGAAATTTCACGAGATCGTTGCGTTTTACTTTTGTTCCCAATTCAGTTACCACTTCTCCGTTTACAGAAACAACACCTGCTGTGATGAACTCATCGGCTTCACGACGAGAGCAAACCCCTGCATTAGCCAGAAACTTATTCAAACGAATCGGTTCGTTGGGATCAACAAACTGATCTCTGTATTCAATTTGTTTTTTATGGCTATACTTAGCATTGGGATCATAATCGGCCGAACGACGAATAGGTCTGTTCATTCCTCCTTGCGGACGTCCGTATGAAGAACCTCCTGAAGAAATCCGGGGGCGACGTTGACGGTCATCACTTCCATAAGGCGATTGCCCGTAAGAAGGACGATTACCCTGCCAAGGTCTGCGAGAATCAGAGTCTCCTCCTCTCCAAGAGCCTTCTTCTCTATTATTATAAGGACGTTGCGGACGATTATACGCCGGACGATCACCTCCCTCACGATTGATGCGTGGACGGTAAGGACGATCACCGCCTTCTTCACGATTGTACGACGGACGATAAGGACGATCACCACCATCTTCACGGTTATAAGACGGACGCGCAGGGCGATCCGAGTTATCACGGTTGTAAGATGGACGATAAGGACGGTCCGAACTATCACGATTGTATGACGGACGATAAGGACGATCATCACCATATGAAGGGCGCGCAGGGCGATCCGAGTTATCACGATTGTAAGATGGACGATAAGGACGATTTGATTGGCCGTCACGATTATTATTGTATCCTACTCTATTAAAAGATGAACGATTGTCATCCCGACGGTTATATCCGTCTCTCTCATACGTGTTTTCACCATCCCGGCCGGTATTGTTACCCTCTGCGTAAGAATCATCACGCCAATTTTCATTTTCTGTGCTCATTTTCTCTTCAAAATAAAATTAAACTTTTACTGGCCATCACGGCCTAATCTCTAACACTTATTGTTCTTTGGTTATTAATAATTAAATCCCCGTATATGTATGAGGAGTTATTTTTCTTAATTCTTCTTTTATGACGTCACTGACCTCTAACTCTTCAATAAAAGTTTTAATTGAGCTTTCAGTAATTGCTTGATTTGTTCTGGTCAAAGCCTTTAATGCTTCGTACGGATTAGGGTAAGCTTCCCTTCTTAATATAGTTTGTATTGCTTCGGCAACTACGATCCAACAGTTGTCTAAATCATTATATAATGCCTTCTCATTGAGTAACAACTTACGAAGACCTTTCAAGGAACTCTGTATAGCAATGACCGTATGTCCAAAAGGCACGCCCACATTACGCAATACCGTTGAGTCTGTCAAATCTCTTTGCAAACGTGAGATAGGCAGCTTAACAGCCAGATGTTCCAAGATAGCATTTGCCATACCCAAGTTTCCTTCAGCATTTTCAAAATCAATGGGGTTCACCTTGTGCGGCATGGCACTTGAGCCCACTTCACCAGCTTTGATCTTTTGCTTGAAGTACTCCATCGATATGTATTGCCAGAAATCACGATTCATATCAATCATGATTGTATTCATTCTCTTCATGGCATCGAATACAGCAGCCAAATTATCATAATTTGAAATTTGAGTGGTATATTCTTCTCTCTCCAAACCTAGTTTCTCGGCAACAAACTTATTGCCGAAAGCCTTCCAATCATAAGAAGGATATGCAACACAATGTGCATTATAATTACCTGTAGCGCCACCAAACTTAGCTGTTATGCTGCATGCCTTCAGGGTGCTCAGCTGACGTTCCAAGCGATATACAAACACCATTATCTCCTTTCCTAAACGCGTAGGAGAAGCCGGCTGTCCATGAGTTTTGGCCAACATCGGAATAGCTGCCCACTCCTCAGCATACGTTTTGAGCTGTGCTATCAACTCTTCAACAAGTGGAAAATAGATTTGTTCTAGCGATTCTTTAATTGATAAAGGAATCGATGTATTATTAATATCTTGTGAAGTCAGTCCGAAATGGATAAATTCCTTGTACGCTTCCAATCCGCCCAGCTGGTCAAATTTCTCTTTAATGAAATACTCTACAGCCTTCACATCGTGATTTGTAACACTCTCTATATCTTTAATACGTTGAGCATCTTGTTCTGAGAAATCAAGGTAGATGCTGCGCAAAGAATCAAATACAACAGGATCAATCCCTTTGAGTTGCGGGAGAGGCAATTCACAAAGTGCTATAAAATATTCCACTTCAACCTGAACCCTATACTTTATCAACGCATATTCCGAGAAAAAATCAGCTAAAGCCTCAGCTTTACCCCTATAGCGACCATCAATAGGAGAGATGGCCGTAAGCAAATCAAGTTTCATAAATTTCCAGATAATTATCAGACCGCAAAAATAGTTCTTTTTCGGAGTATTATAAAAAAAGTAATCAGAAAGTTTGTGAATATGTGAAAATAAAAAAAGGCCTCATAAAAATGAGACCTTTTATGTGGGCGTTGACGGGTTCGAACCGCCGACCCTCTGCTTGTAAGGCAGATGCTCTGAACCAGCTGAGCTAAACGCCCTTTTTGTATTTAAAACGAGAAATCGGTGTGGGCGTTGACGGGTTCGAACCGCCGACCCTCTGCTTGTAAGGCAGATGCTCTGAACCAGCTGAGCTAAACGCCCGATACATTCTCGTTTCAAAAGCGATGCAAAGATATAGCTTTTGCTGAAAACTCCAAAATATAATCCCATTATTTTTATAACTTATTTTTCTTCTAACGAAAAACAAGCTGATTATCAGACAAATATAGATTCTTTTTTTTAGGACTCAACCAACGCCCAAGGTGAACACCAACTTATTATCATCGGATAAGGAGGCATTGTACTCAAAACCTTCCCACGAAAAGGCTTTTAAAGTTTCAGGATCCGTCATTCGGTTCTTTATAATATAGCGAGCCATTTCTCCCCTAGCCATTTTGGTGTACACCACAACGGTAGAAAGCTTCCCTCCTTTCCAGATATGAAATTCAGGGGTGATGACTTTTACGGCACTCAACACTTTATCCCAATGAAACAGTCCGCGCATTTCATCACTGGCCAAATAGGCAAGCGTTCCGCCATTTCGCCTAATCTCGTCAATAAACAAATCGGTCAACAAGTCTTTCCAATACGAAAAGAGCGTGCGGTCGGCCGCCACCGGCAATTTCACATCTCCCTCCAAACGATAATTCTTAATCTGATCGAGCGGGCGCAGCAAACCGTAACAAAACGAGGTAAACCGTAATGCTTTTTGTGCATAGGCAAAATCATCCGGGTCGAAGCCTGCGGGATTGAGCCGTTTAAAAACAATTCCCGTATATGCCAGTATAGCCGGCAAAGCCGTTTCTTCATGATCGTGAAAAACCCGATATCGCTTGTAATTTTCCAATGCAATTTTCCCGTTCACGCGGAGCAACGCTTCCAGTTCTTCTACAGAGTACTGAGTCATCTGCAAAGCAATCTCAGTTGCATTCAACTGAAACAACGGCGTGGTACAAAAGGGAACTTTTGTTTTGGAAACAGCCGTCATCGTTTTGGCACAAGATAGAAGTATCAGCATAACTATGGTATCGTTTAGGGGTTATAAAGGCAAATATAAACTTTTTCCTGCATAAAAAACAAAGAGCCCTCAACAGATGTTTCGTTCATCACGCATTACTTTTTAGAATAAATACAAAATATTGACCATCAAAAGCATTTTAAAAACCGTACATTTTTCCTTGGCTTGTTTTCACGACTCTCTTCCCAGCAAATAAAAAGCGCGGTTTACCATCACTATCTATCACTTTTAACTAAGTATACAGATTCATTAACTCCAATTTAACCAAAAAAAAGACCGACGTTTGAGCTATTATGAGTGTATTTGGATGCAAAACAGCAAAAAACGGCTTGGTGAATCATCAAAAACCACTCATTGCGCATTGATAAATCCCTTTTTGCGCGTCAATACCGGGTGGTTATTTTTAGGTGGAAGCGACTCTCTTTAAACATAAAAAGACCATTTATTTTACTATCTTTATTTTATGAGCGATGAAAGTATAAGCTTTCTTTTCGCCCTTATCCTTACCTGATTTATTGCACACAGCATATTTATCACCACAAATGGCTTACAATCAGAGTTTTATAGGTAAAACTCAGAATTTCGTCGTGGAAAACTGCTAGTTTCATCAGTAGGAAACTCAGAGTTTCTCACGCCGAAACTAACAGTTTGCTACCGAGAAACTCTCTTCAAAACGTGTTAACCAAAAGAACGAGTTACAACCATTTGACCGAATAAATCAACAACACAAGAAGCATCACCCGGTTGTGGTTCTTTCTCACGACACTTATTAACACCAACAGTACTTTATTGAAATATAAATACTACCACAATCATTAGTGTTAACTATTATTATCCACAATCAAAGAAGCAACCGGTTTACCTCACAACGTAGCACCGTGGGGGCACCGCCTTAGGATGCGCAAGAGCGCACAGTTTAGCCGCAAATACTTGCGCAAATTCACTAAAATGAGCCCTCATATCAATCTTTTTGTGTAATTTTGCAGTCAAATTTGAATTAAAGATATTTATGGAAACAGTTGTTAGCGGAATTCGCCCTACCGGTAATCTACATTTGGGTAACTATTTTGGAGCAGTGAAGAGTTTTCTGCAAATGCAGAATGAATATAATTGTTTTTTCTTTATAGCAGATTGGCACTCGTTAACCACTCGCCCCAGACCCGAAGATATCATTAAAAGTTCCAGAACCATTCTGGCTGAATATCTGGCATGTGGCATCGACCCGGAAAAAGCGACTATATATGTGCAAAGTGACGTGAAGGAGGTACTTGAATTATATCTTTACCTCAACATGAATGCTTACCTGGGTGAGATGGAAAGGTGTACCACGTTCAAAGAGAAAGCAAGGAAGCAACCCGATAATGTGAATGCCGGATTATTGACGTATCCTACGTTAATGGCTGCCGACATTTTGATACACAAAGCTATTAAGGTGCCCGTTGGTAAGGATCAGGAGCAGAACATGGAAATGGCCCGCAAATTTGCCCGCCGCTTCAACACCATGTATGAAACGGAATTGTTTCCCGAACCTCAATCGTTCTCTCTTGCCAGTCAGGCGGTGAAGATTCCGGGTCTCGACGGTTCCGGTAAAATGGGAAAATCGGAAGGTAATTGCATTTATCTGATGGATGATGCGGAGACTATTCGCAAAAAGGTAATGAAAGCGGTGACCGATTCGGGACCTACTACGCCCAACAGCGAAAAGCCCGAGGTTATTAAAAACCTTTTCACCTTTCTTGATATTGTGTCGGCCAAAGATACTTATCAATACTTTGACGAGAAATGGAACGACTGTTCTATCAGATATGGTGATCTGAAAAAGCAATTGGCGGAAGACATTGCCAAATTCAATGCTCCGATACGCGAACGGATCAATGAATATTCTCAGGACATTGAGTTCTTGGACCGGGTAGCAAAGATAGGTGCCGAGAAAGCCAGAGAAAGTGCTTCGAAAACATTAGAAGAGGTTAGAAAGACGATCGGATTCAGAATTTAATCGTCGCTACATACAAGAAAATCCCCTTATTTTTCTCTTTTCAATTCCTGAAACAGAGCTAAAATAAGGGGATTTTCCAATTCGTGGCCGGGCAGCACACCGAGGTGCTACTCTATTATTTAAAGAGCTTGTTTATATCATCGTCTTTAATGGTTGAAATAACCACGCTGCCATCCGGCGTATAATTAGGGGTTTCGCACGCAAACAAATTATCCACCAAACCGGTAATCTCATCGGGCGTCAGCACTTGGCCGTAGACTATAGCAGCGGCCTTGGCCAAAGTCAGCGCCAATACGTTTTGTATTTCTTCTTTCACGTCGTTGCCTTTTTCCATGGCAGTGTGAACCATGTTACGAACCAGCTGCACAGGATCGAGACCTTCTACACCCGACGGGATGCTGTTGACCGCAAAACTTCCTCCCCCCAGATTGGTCAGTTCGAAACCTACAGCCGACAAATCGTCCATGATGCCTTCCAAAACGACGACTTCGGATGCCGGCAACTGAATGATTTCCGGGAACAACACCCGCTGTCCTTCACCTTGCCGGTTGGTGATCTGTGTAATGTAACGATCAAAAAGAATACGCACGTGGGCTCTGTGCTGATCAATGATCATCAGGCCCGACTTCACCGATGTTAGAATGTAGCGCCCTTTAATCTGCAAGTGCTGATTGGCTTTCTCAACCGCATGGTCTGTATTGTTAAAGGCCGACGAGAACACGGAGCCTGTTTCTGCACTTTCGGTGTGTGCAACATCGGAAAAATGATCGGTCGTATCGGGCTCTATATGCGTGTCCGCCTTCTGAAGTCCGCCATAAAGGTTTTCCCAATTCACGCTGGGACGGGAATATGAGGCCGACGACTTAAACGGATTATAGTCTGAATTGTAATGTACCTTGGGAGATTCAACAGGTGCCGCTTGTTCGAAAGCCGGAATATCGGGCATGTCGACCGTATCAAAGTCAATGGAAGGAACCGCACTGAACTTTCCCAATGACTCTTTAACCGCTGCAGCCAGAATCTGCCAGATGGCTTGCTCATTTTCGAACTTTATTTCTGTTTTCGTGGGGTGTATGTTCACATCAATATTAGCGGGATCGACCTCAAAATATAAGAAATAAGTAATCTGATCGCCCGCAGGTATCAACTGTTCATAGGCATCCATTACGGCTTTGTGAAAATAAGGATGCCGCATGTAGCGTCCGTTCACAAAGAAATATTGATGCATTCCTTTCTTGCGTGAAGTCTCGGGCTTCGCAACGAAACCGGAAACTTTTATCATCGTAGTATCTACGTCTACCGTCAACAATTGCTGGTTCAGCTTCTTCCCGAAAACAGACAATATTCGTTGGCGCAACGAAGAGGCAGGCAGATTGAATACTTCTGCATCATTGCTGTACAACGACAAAGACACGTCGGGATTGACCAGCGCAATGCGTTCAAACTCGGCCAGTATATTGCTTAACTCCGTAGAGTTTGCCTTTAAAAACTTACGCCGTGCCGGGATGTTGAAGAAGAGGTTTTTCACTGAAAAGTTACTCCCTTTGGGACAAGAAACAACTTCCTGACTCTCGAACTTGGAGCCTGCAATGACTATTTTAGTTCCAACTTCCTCGGATGCGGGACGGGTTTTGAGCTCCACCTGTGCAACGGCAGCAATAGAGGCTAATGCCTCCCCGCGGAAGCCCATAGTACGCAAAGCAAAAAGATCCGATGCTTCACGAATCTTAGAAGTTGCATGGCGCTCAAAAGAAAGGCGGGCGTCGGTTTCCGACATACCTTTCCCATCATCAATAACCTGAATGCAGGTTTTCCCTGCATCGGTTACCAACACATATATATTACTTGCCTCCGCATCAATTGCATTTTCGACCAGCTCCTTCACAATGGATGCGGGACGTTGAATAACTTCTCCTGCTGCGATCTGATTGGCTACAGAATCCGGCAAAAGACGAATTACGTCACTCATATGCTAAAATTCCTTCTATTTGTTTGAAATGAAAAGTGGATCAATAAAAGCCAACAGCGGGGAATTAGAAACTCCAGCTCCCTGTCAGCAAATAATGCCAAAGATAAATCAACAAAGCGATGATGATTACAACAATACCTACATGAATGGGTTTGCGCCCACTCTGCTTTCTACGTTTTAAATGAGTAGTGGCCTCAACAAACTTACCTTTGATGTCTTCTGGCGAGAATTCTTTTTCGGGCAACATTCCTAAATCACGCTTCGCATCCTCCTCCATCTTAGTCAGTTTCTCCTTGCGTTCATCAACATATATATACTGATGATTGAAACCACGCGGTTTCCTAATGCCGAACATTCCCATATCAATTCAATTTATTTAGTTCTCTCTTGGGTGAAGTTACAGGTTTTCGAGTTGTTTTTCGTAACGTTTCCCCACTTTTTTTGCCTCTCCAGTTAAATATATCTTCTTTATTTTGCGGCCGGATGTAATCAAACCACACAAAAGTGGGCAGTTTCATTTTATCTACCGGAATTTGATCCATCGGATAAAGCGTTCCGTTCGACTTGGGACTCATCACCATCTTCTCCATCTTACGATTCATCAGGTGCAAATTGAGCAAGCTGGTTTCCGATGTATTCATTCCAATCATGGTACTGTCTTTTTCTTCCGGATAATAAATCACCAGGACATTCCCTATCACGTCAATTTTCCGGGCTTCTCCACCTTGGAAGTAAGCCTTTATTTCCTTGCCGGATATCTGATTATAATGTATCGAATCTTTCTGTTCAACCGTCAACGCCTGGTTGATGATATGTGCCCAGTCAATTGTACTGTCATTCATGTAAACGTTTATCTCTTCGCCCAGCAGTTGCTGTTTCTCGTTCCAGATAATCGGATCGTGATACATTCTCAGGCAAGAGTCCTTGGAGCTGAACAACAAAGAGTCACACACGCCCTGAATGTCTTTTCGGAAGATTCTGACTTTGTGGTAAGCTTTCATTTCACGATAAGCCGAGTCTGTTTTCACAAAATAAGAATTCATTTTGAGTGTATCGGCGTGCATAAACAGGCTATCGCCTTGCGAATAGTCAATAGCCACTGCTTTTTGGGTAGCCAGAGCCGATTCGGTGAGTTCATTGTAAAAGCAATAGTCGCCCGTCAGCATGTTTTTGTTGATGGTATCGTTCATCACTACATTGTAAAAGGCTTCACCGTATCCTGTTTTGCGATCATAAAACAAGCTATCGGCCACCAGCTTTTTCCCTTCATTGGTCAGCACGGAACGATCCAGGAGTTGTGCCTGGTCTTTAGCCGTATTATAAAAACCTCTTTCGGAATAGATGTGATTCTTTTCATTTACGATGTTCGACGGACCCAATATAGTAGCTATTTTGCTATCCGTACTATACTTCAACGTATCTGAGTACAAGGTGAATCTTGGATTGGCAAGCTTTACCTCGTGATTGAAAACCGCTATTTTGGTTGCCGGACTGTATTCCCCCCAGTCGGATGTCAGAATATTCTCTTCATCCGTCAGCGTTCCTCCTTCAAAGTAGTAGCCCAGGTTGTACAAACGGTCGTAATTCAAACTGTCCGTGGTGAGGATAGTCTTTCTGTTGATCAACTTCACATTTTCGCGGAGCATGGCCAACTGAGTTTCGCCATTATAATTCAAATAATCTCCGTATATAAACAGCGTGTCACCCTGTTCCATGCGGACATTGCTAAACGCTTCCACCGAATTTGTTTTTTCGTAAATGAGGGCACTGTCGCAATACATATACATACTGTTGTGGCGCAACTTCACCGAACCGATGAGCACCTGAACATCCGGTCGCAGCAACTTATCGGCCTGCGCCTCATCGGCATGAAGCAAGTCCACCCGTTTCCTTTTGTCGACAGGCTTCTTCTTGGCAGCTCCCTTCTTGTTCTTGGCAGAATCGTCTCTTTTCTTCTCCACCTTTTTCTGCTGACTGGCAGCCGGTTTCACTTGTGCCACGACACATACGCCAAACAGGCATAGAAGACTCACCAAGAGAAATCTATGCCTGATTATAAAAGATTTTTTTTTATTCATTAGCATACTAAAAAGATTGCTTACATCTCATATTTAGTCTTTTATCCAACCCGGATACTTAAACGAGCAATTCTTCCAATTATCATTGATACGAACGTACGTATGTTTTTGTTTTTCAACGATCCACTTTTCGAGCATCTCCTCACGGCGTTTATCCATCACTATTTCTTTTAGATTCTGATAATCATCCGTAATAGTAGCCTTGTGTCCGTTGATTCTGCTTTTCAGTTTTACAATGGCACATACTTCTTTACCATCTTTCTCATTCACCATCGTGAAAGCCTTAGATATCTCACCTACGTTCATGCCGTCAACTACTTTTGCAATTTCCTGAGGCAACTGTTGCATCTCGAATTTAGAAGTGTTGGTCTGAGGGTTAGGCATCAATCCGTGGTTATTACGGGTATCTTTGTCATGCGAAATAATAGAAGCCGCTTCATCAAAACTGAACTTATTCTTTCTGATGTCATCGGCAATAGAATCCAGACGAGCTCTGGCCGACGTTAAATCTTTCTCATTCACTTTCGGTTTCAAAAGGATGTGACGGGTATTGATACGGTCACCTCTTTTTTCAATCAACTGAATGATGTGAAAGCCAAACTCCGACTCAACGATCTTCGATACTTTTTTGGGGTCTTGTAAGTTAAATGCCACATTGGCGTATTCAGGAACAAGTTCTCCGCGACCTTTGAACCCGATTTCACCACCGCGCATGGCAGAACCTTTGTCTTCAGAATATAAAAGAGCAAGAGTTGAGAAATCCATCTCACCTTTGTTTACACGATCGGTATATTCTCTTAATCGTCTCTTCACATCTTCTATTTCGTCCAATGGAATTTTAGGTTGCGAAGTAATAATTTGAACTTCAACCTGGGTAGGTATATACGGCACACTATCTTGCGGAAGGTCTTTGAAATAACGGCGAACCTCAGCCGGAGTAATCTTAATATCACCGATCAGTTTCTGCTGCATCTTCTGAACTGTCAATCCGTTCTTGACATTCTCACGCATCGCTTCTCTGATTTGCGTAGCAGTTTTATTAAAATATTCCTCCATCTTTTCTTTGGAACCAATCATTTGAATGTACTGATTGGTCATCATTTCCACGCGCTGAAGAACTTCACTTTCCGACACTTCAATACTATCGAGCACCGCCTGATGCAAATACAATTTCTGTATGGCCAGTTCTTCGGGAATAACACAATAAGGATCGCCCTCAAACTTACGCCCTTCGTACTGCGCATTCATTCTTGCCTCTTCAACATCCGATTTCAGGATTGCTTCGTCGCCAACAACCCAAACAACCTCATCTATAACATGATCTTGCCCATACATCACTGATCCTGCCAGCATTAACAGGGCAAATAAAACGACAAACTTAAAGTTAACCAACTTCTTCATTCTGTGTATTTAATAATTTATTATTTCACCGTTTTCAACAGCTTTCTGATAAAGATTCTCTTTCAACTCTTTGATAAAAGTTTGTTTGCTGTGATTCATCAACATCTCTTTCACCTTTACTTGCACAAAGTCAAACGGAGCCAATTCTCCTTTATCCAAAAAGTCAGTTACATTTAAAAAATAATGGTAAGCCGTATCCTTCAACTCCATTTTGCGTTTACCGGTCAAAGAGATATGCTGTGGCAATTTCTCTAAAATCTCTGAAGCCGAGACCCATTTATCATAAAAATACTCGTAACTGACAGCGTTCTGTAAGCTATACTTTTCCAAATGGTCAACCGTCTCGGGTGTATCCTTCTGGTACCATTGGCGGACCTTGACCAATTGAGGAGCGTGCAACGGTACTTTGATAAAAAGTCCCTTCAGCACAGGTTCTTCAAGAACAAATAGTCCTTTATTGATTTCGTAATAGTCAACCAAAGCCTGATTGGTGGTATCTGCATTCAGTTTCTGATTCAGCAATTCAGACTGGTAAGCGTTCACAATCAGGTCTCGTTTATAGTTATTGACCATTCGTTCTATTTCTTCGTTGTCAGGTATGTTATTCTTCGCTTTTTCATATAACAAAACAGACTCCGACCACTTTCGGATATAATCTTTCACGAAACGCAAACTATCAGCTGCACTCAAACCAACAGGAGTAGATTTCACAACATCTTCCTTATATAAGAACATGCCGTTGACTTCTACCAAAGGGGTTTTTCCTTTATGTTCCTGCTTCTCTGAGCAGGAAAAAAAAGAAAAGAGAATGATCGCAAATAAAAAAAATCTCATTGCAACTGCCGTTTGTCAAATTTCAATATACGAAGATAACGCAATAATATTTATATCAGTGATTATTAACTGTTTTTAAAACCTCTTGGTTTATTTCAACTTTGCCTTTGGAACGTAGTTTCTTTACCCATTCCTGCTCTAAAAACAATTGATAATCAAACATTACAGGTCCGCGCATATCCTCATATTTCTCGGGTCCTTTGATCTTTTCGCCCCATACGTTCACATAGGGGAATGGGCTCAAAGGTACATCTTTTTCTTTCTTAAAAATAAAATAGTCAACATATTTATTTTCTCCGGCAGCAAAAAGACCGAGTTCATATTGTACATTTAACAGCTGCTCGGGAGTCAGCTTTTCCTTGAGCGACGTTTCCCATTCGTCAAAGTCTCTTTTCTTAATCGCTTTCTTGATTAGTTTGAGCGGTTTCTTTTGTTGAGACATTACCACAATGCCCCGGAATTTAGGTGTGGGCCAATAGTAATCTTTCTTATGCGTCCGGAAGAACTCTTCCAGTTCTGCCTCGTCATCAAGATGATCGCCCCAAACTTCGCGATTGGATATTTCAGAGATTAAAATACCGTCTCGGTATTCCGTCATCAGGTATTTAAAGTCGGGGTATTTTTGTTCTAAACGCTCATCCTCATAATCGAGCAAGGACTTAACAACGAAATCATGGTATTGCAAATTCAATTCACGCGGATGATTCTTTGAAAATAACAGGAAGTCCTGACCGGAGTAACTTTTCTCTCCAATTTTAAAAAGAACACGATCAGTTTGGCCCTGGCGCATCAATTCGCTTACATTTTCTTCGTATGACACAAATTGATATTCTTTCTTTAGCTTCACTACAACCGGGTCACTAATGGAGGCCGTTTTATATCGGTTAGTAAGACGGCGGATCAACTCACCGCGCATTTCTCTGAAAGGGGGAATTGATTTGGAATCAAGCACTTTCACGATGTGAATTCCTTGGGGAGAAAAGAAGGGCTCTGAAAATTCATTTTTATTCAAGGCAAAAGCTACCTTTTCAAATTCTTCGGGCATTTGCAGCCAACTAACCCAAAACTTATTTTTATCGTCGGAATACTGAGCAACATATTGACTGAAGTCGGCAGCGGAATTGTTCCTCAACAGCCTGTAAATGGAGTCCATTTTACTTGAAGCATTTCTGATGGCGGCGGCTGATGCATTTTGTGGAAGGTATTTAAAAATGTGCATCACCTGAACCTGACTCACCGACACGCTGTTTTTCATGTCATCGTATAGTTTACGGGCTTGCTCTTCTTCGGCAGCAGTATCTGTCAAATAGGACTTTGCCAGAAATCTTCTGTAACTTGCCAGTTCTTCTTTAAATGATTGAGTGGTGTCCATGCCGGCAGACCTGGCCGCACTGACTTTCAATTTGTAATCGATATAAAGATCTAAAAACTCTTCCGGTGTTTTTTTCTCAAGCATAGCCATGCTATTGTTTTTATGAAAGCTATACTCAAACTCAGAACGTGTTACTACTTCACCATTCACCCGCAGAAGAACAGGGTCCGATTGAGAGAACGCATTCACACCGTAGCCAAGCCATACCAGAAACAATAAAACAAGCTTTTTCATATTATAGAAGATTTTCTCTAAACATTAAAACGATGTATATATCAGACAAAAAGCACAAAAACACATTAGTCCGTAAGCGACCTGCGTCTTTGTGCTCTTTTATATTTTTAAAGATAGTTATACCTTACTCCGGACGGCTATAGTTAGGAGATTCACTCGTAATGGTAACGTCATGAGGATGACTTTCCATTACTCCTGCATTGGTAATGCGTGTAAACTTGGCATCATGCAATTTATGAATGTCTTGAGCACCGCAATATCCCATCCCTGCACGGAGTCCGCCGGTAAGCTGATAAATAACTTCAAAAAGCGAACCTTTGTAAGGAACACGAGCCGCAATACCTTCGGGTACCAGCTTTTTTACATCAGTCTCTCCACTTTGGAAATAACGGTCTTTTGATCCGTTTTCCATTGCTTCCAGAGAGCCCATGCCTCTATATGATTTGAATTTTCTTCCGTTAAAGATAATCGTTTCACCCGGACTTTCTTCTGTTCCGGCAACCAATGATCCTATCATCACACAGTTACCACCGGCAGCCAATGCCTTCACCACATCACCCGAGTAACGCAAACCACCATCGGCAATTAACGGTACGCCGGTTCCTTGCAATGCTTTGGAAACTTCATATACAGCCGAAAGCTGAGGAACTCCTACTCCTGCCACAACACGAGTAGTACAAATAGAACCCGGGCCAATACCAACTTTCACACCGTCGGCACCAGCTTCCACCAACATCCTGGCGGCATCACCCGTTGCAATGTTACCCACCACAATATCTATTTCGGGGTATTTTTGTTTCGCCTCTTTTAATACGTCAATAACTCCTTTGGAGTGTCCATGAGCCGTATCGATAACAATGGCATCGGCACCTGCTGTCACTAAAGCATGCATGCGCTCAAACGTATCGGCCGTTACGCCAACGCCTGCCGCAACTCTCAAACGTCCTTTCGAGTCTTTGCAAGCCATGGGCTTGTCTTTTGCTTTGGTAATATCTTTATAGGTAACCAATCCGATAAGCTTTCCGTCTTTATCGACTACAGGAAGTTTCTCAATTTTGTATTGTTGTAGTATTTGAGCAGCCGATTCCAAGTCGGTAGATTGATTGGTAGTCACCAAGTTCTCCTTCGTCATAACCTCGTCGATACGTTTGTCCATATTGCGTTCGAAACGAAGGTCACGATTAGTAACAATTCCCACCAGTTTCTTATCATTATCCACAACCGGAATTCCACCGATTTTATATTCCGCCATCAATGCCAACGCGTCATAAACGGTAGAGCCTTGCATGATGGTAACAGGATCATAAATCATGCCATTCTCAGCGCGCTTCACGATAGCAACTTGCTTCGCCTGGTCCTTTATCGACATGTTTTTATGGATTACACCAATTCCTCCCTCGCGGGCAATGGCAATAGCCATTTTGGCCTCGGTAACAGTGTCCATTGCAGCTGTTACAAAGGGAATTTTGAGTTCAATGTTTTTGGAAAACTTTGTCGTTAAATCGACAGTGCGCGGTAAAACTTCAGAATAAGCGGGGATTAACAAGACATCGTCAAAGGTTAATCCGTCCATAACAATCTTATCAGCAATAAATGACATAAAAGTATGCGTTTAAAATTTATTGCGTGCAAATATACGCTTTTTATTCCAGCCTTATAGACTACGGCCCTACTTTTTTTTATTAAAAAGACAAAAATAAACGGTGCTCAATCTTTTCAGTATGATTTTTTAAATCCTGATCAGATTGAGCACCGCCCACTTTATTAAACTATTAATTCGCCATTTCAGAGAAGAACTTGATACGAACCAAACGGACTTCTTCTTCCGTAAACTCGTCACCTAGTTCTGCCAAGGCATCCTCCACGCCATCGGTTGTCGATTCTTTAAAGTAATCGTAAATGTCAAGCAAGTGATCTTCGTCCATAATTTCATCGAGGAAGTAGTCAATATTTAATTTCGTACCCGAATAAACAATAGCCTCAACCTCATCGAGAAGGTCACTAAATTCAATACCTTTAGACAACGCAATATCATCCAAAGCCACTTTACGATCAATCGCCTGAATGATTGAAACCTTTAGTTTGGATTTGTTAGCAACCGTACGTACCCTAAGGTCCTCAGGTCTTTCAATTTCATTTTCTTCGCAATGCTTTTTAATAAGCACACAGAATTCTTCGCCATAACGTTTGGCTTTACCCGCACCCACACCCGGAATATTTTGCAATTCATCCAGTGTAACAGGATAGATAGTAGCCATCGCTTCCAAAGAAGGATCTTGAAAGATAACATAAGGAGGTACATTCAATTTCTTAGAAAGTTTCTTCCTCAAGTCTTTCAACATAGAATATAAAGCCGGATCCACAGCACATGAACCTCCTCCTCTTGCCGGTGCTTCATCTTCAACTTCTTCAAAATCGTTATCTTCGGTTATCTTGAAAGATTTAGGATGTTTCAAGAATTTGTGTCCTTCATCAGTTACCTTCAAAGTACCATAGTTCTCTACATCCTTACTTAAATAACCAGCGATCAACGCTTGTCTGATTACAGCATTCCACAGTTTGTCGTCTTCACCCATTCCTGAGCCGAAAACCTCAAGGTCTTCATGCAGGTGAGCCTGCACTTCAGAAGTTTCACGACCTTGCAATATGTCAATAATATAATCTGCTTTAAAATTTTCTTTTACCGCTATGATCGTTTCAATCACAGCACACAACGAATCTTGAGCCTCCACTTGCTTTTTAGGGTTTAAACAGTTGTCACAATTTCCACAATTCTCTTCTGTATATTCTTCACCAAAATAATGTAATAGTGATTTTCTTCTACATACAGATGATTCGGCGTACGCAGCGGTTTCGAGCAGAAGCTGCCTGCCTATTTCCTGCTCTGCAACAGGCTTTCCTTGCATAAACTTTTCCAGTTTCTGCAGGTCTTTGTTTGTATAAAAAGTTATGCACTGTCCTTCACCACCATCTCGTCCGGCGCGACCGGTTTCCTGGTAATAACCTTCCAGACTTTTCGGAATGTCATAATGAATCACATAGCGAACATCAGGTTTGTCAATACCCATTCCAAAAGCAATCGTTGCAACGATTACATCAATCTTCTCCATCAAAAAATCATCCTGATTCTGCGTTCTTGTTGCAGAGTCCATTCCGGCATGATAAGCTTTTGCATTGATGCCGTTTGCCTGAAGGATCTCGGCCAGTTCTTCTACCTTTTTGCGACTAAGGCAGTAAATGATACCCGACTTTTCCTGATTATTTTTGATAAATTTGATAATTTCCTTATCAACATTGACTGTTTTGGAACGTACTTCGTAATATAGATTGGGCCGGTTAAATGATGATTTATAGACCTTTGCATTAACCATTCCCAGGTTCTTCTGAATGTCGTGTTGAACTTTGGGGGTGGCCGTTGCCGTTAATGCAATTACCGGAGCCTTGCCTATTTCGTTTATAATGGGACGAATACGACGGTACTCGGGCCGGAAGTCGTGCCCCCATTCCGAAATACAATGCGCTTCGTCCACGGCATAGAATGAAATCTTTACTGAACGTAGAAAATCGACGTATTCATCTTTAGTCAACGATTCCGGTGCTACATACAACAACTTCGTTTTTCCCGATAAGATATCTGATTTGACTTGATCAATAGCTGCTTTATTTAAGGAAGAATTAATAAAATGAGCAATGCCGTCTTCTTCACTGAAGTTACGCATCGCATCAACCTGATTCTTCATTAACGCGATTAACGGAGAGATAACAATTGCCGTGCCCTCCATTATTAAGGAAGGTAACTGATAACACAACGATTTGCCACCGCCGGTTGGCATTAGTACAAAGGTGTCGTTACCATCAAGCAAATTAATCATAATTGCCTCTTGGTTCCCTTTGAATTTGTCAAATCCGAAATACTGTTTCAGTTGTTCCGTTAAATTAATCTTTTCAGCCATTGCATAAGGTTATTTGTTCAATTCCTACGTTAACTATTGCCCGCCTTCCTTAAAAAGGAAGGCTAACAAAGTTATAAACTACTTATTAAAAATCAAGCAAATCGCAATTAATATTTCAGAGCTTCTCGCTTTTAAACATTGATTTTTTTGTTGTAACGGATTTGTAAACATCAGGCTGTTTGCAAACGAGCCATATTGGCTTTTTCCAGCTGAGCCTTAGCGTACTCCAGAGTCACTTCATATTTCTTTTTGTTTTGCGAAGGCAATTCAAACATGGCATCGATCATTATAGCTTCAACGATAGAGCGTAACCCGCGTGCACCCAGTTTATACTCCACAGCCTTGTCAACAATGTACTCCAATACTTCATCTTGAAAAGTAAGCTTCACCTTATCCATCTCAAACAATTTCACGTATTGCTTGATAATAGAATTCTTAGGTTCAGTCAGGATGGCACGTAATGCCTCACGGTCAAGCGGCTGAAGTGATGTCAGTATGGGTAAACGCCCTATGATTTCGGGAATAAGTCCAAATGATTTCAAGTCTTGAGGTGCAATGTATTGCATCAGGTTTCCCTTGTCTATCAACGTGTTTTTCTGAGTTGCCCCATAACCTACCACGTGCGTATTGAGACGCTGAGCGATTTTTTTCTCTATCCCGTCAAAAGCGCCACCACAAATAAACAATATATTTTTGGTATTAACGGCAATCATCTTTTGATCCGGATGCTTTCTGCCTCCCTGAGGAGGAACATTCACAACCGAACCTTCCAAAAGCTTCAAGAGTCCCTGTTGTACACCCTCGCCACTTACGTCACGCGTGATGGAAGGATTGTCACTTTTACGGGCAATTTTATCTATTTCATCAATAAACACGATACCCTTTTCGGCTTCTGCCACGTTATAATCGGCCACTTGAAGCAGTCTGGTCAAAATGCTTTCAATGTCCTCACCCACATAGCCTGCCTCTGTCAACACCGTAGCGTCAACAATAGTAAAAGGCACATGCAGTAGTTTGGCAATGGTTCTGGCCAGAAGAGTTTTGCCGGTTCCTGTACTTCCAACCATAATGATATTTGATTTTTCAATTTCAACATCATCATTGGTGGTTTCTTGTAGCAAACGCTTGTAGTGATTATAAACAGCTACCGAAAGCGATCTTTTAGCCTCGTACTGACCAATTACATATTGATCAAGGAAGGCTTTGATATCTGTAGGTTTAGGAAGTTCTTTGAGGTTGAGTTCCGTAGCTTCACCTTTATTTTTACCCGACATGGCTTCTTTGTTGATATCGTATGCTTGTTGCGTACACAAATCACAAATGCACCCGTTGATTCCGGTTATAAGGAAACTTACCTGACTTTCATCTCGACCACAAAAACTACACTTCTGTTTCACTGTTTTGTTTGATTTGGAATTACTCATGTTTACTCTTTTGATGGTTTTCTAGACAACACCTCGTCTATCATTCCATATTCTTTGGCCTCAACGGCTGTCATCCAGTAATCACTGTCAGAGTCGGCCCATACTTTATCAAAGTCAGTATGTGCATGTTCTGATATGATGGTATAAAGTTCTTTCTTCATCTTCATGATTTCCCGTGCTGTAATTTCAATGTCAGACGCTTGTCCTTGTGCACCACCCATAGGTTGGTGAATCATCACTCTGGAGTGAGTAAGAGCCGAACGTTTTTTCTCTGCTCCTGCCACAAGCAGTACCGCAGCCATAGAAGCAGCCATACCAGTGCAAATGGTAGCAACATCACTTGAAATAAACTGCATTGTATCATAAATACCTAAGCCGGCATACACCGAGCCACCGGGTGAATTAATATAGATTGAGATATCTTTGCCGGGATCTACCGAATCCAGGTAAAGCAGCTGTGCCTGTAATGTATTGGCTGTATAATCATCAATCTGAGTTCCCAAGAAGATGATACGATCCATCATCAAACGTGAGAATACATCCAGTTGCGTCACATTAAGCTGTCTCTCTTCAAGAATATAGGGATTCAAATAATTGGCCTGTGACTGTATCACACCATCTAAAACCATACTATTTATTCCTAAATGTTTGGTCGCATATTTTCTAAAATCATCCATAGTTCTTCTTTTATATAATAGTTATTGATCAGAGAGCAAAGAAACAAAAAAGAACACAGAGACACAAAAGCACAGAGTAAAATTTCATAGGAAATCTCTGCAGCCTTGTACCTCTGTGTTCTTTATCCTTCGTAATATCTAATTTTATTTAAATAAAGCGTTGAATTCTTCTACAGAGACCACTTTGTTTTCAAGTGTCACTTTTCCCTTCAATACTGCAGCTAGTTTAGCTTCAACCACGCGGTTCACCAAACCATCAATGCTTTCTTTCTTCTTCAACATTTCTTTGGCATAGTTTTCAAGAATGTCTTCGGGTACGCTAAGCATGCCATATTGAGCGAACTGAGCTCTTGTAGCATCTTTAGCCATATTGAGAACATCTTCTTGTTCCACTTTGATTTCAGCTTGCTGAACCAACTGTTCTTTAATAAGGTGCCAAGTTAATTCTTCAACACTTTTATCGTAGTTTTCGTTCACAAACTCTTCGCCTTTATCGGTATTGTTCAGTAACATGATTCTTTTAAGCAAAGCATCCGGATACTCTAACTTACCAACTTTAGCTTCTATCACCTTACGTGCGTCTAAGAGGAATTTGTAATCACTGTCGGCAACAAACTGCGAAGCAATGCTTTCTTTCACTTTAGCACGGAATTCTTCTTCTGTTGTAACAACATCTTTTCCGAAAACCAAATCAAACAATTCCTGATTCAGGTCACCCTCAACGAAGCGGGTAATTTCTTCTACCTGGAAACTGAAGTTCGATTTAACTTCGGCTGCTGCTTCTTTCTCTATTTTCAGCAAAGAAGCAATTTCAGCTTCGTGACCTTCATAAGCTTCGTTGGGATTGAAAGTCAAGACATCATTCACTTTTGCTGCTGCAAAAATGGCTTTCTGTGCTTCGTTCTTCATATAAGAAGGCATCATAACAGCTCCTTCAACCTGAATTCCACCTTCTTTGGTGTTTCCGGCCTCATCTAGTTCAGCCAAAAGACCTTTCAACATATCATTTTCCTGGTAAGCGTCTACCTGGTCATACTTGCCGTTACGTTGAGTATAAGACTTAATTTGGTTATCAACCATTTCATCCGTTACATCGACAGTATAGTAATCAACCTTATCGGTAGCAGCAACTTCTGCTTTAAATTCAGGAGCCAATGCAATATCAAACAAGAAATCGAATTCTTCCATTGTATCGAAATCAATTTGGGGTTGTTTGTCAACATTAGGAAGTGGTTCGCCCAGAATATTCAAGTTGTTTTCTTTAATATAACCGTATACTCTTTCAGAAAGTAATTTGTTTACCTCTTCTGCCATAACGGATTTAGCGTACATCTTCTTTACAAGGCTCATAGGGACCATTCCTTGACGGAAGCCCGGAACTTGCGCTTTCTGACGAATGTTCTTAAGCGATTTCTCAACTTGTTCCTGATAGTCTGCTTTCTCAAGCTTGATTGTAAGTAATGCACTTACTTTGTCAATGTTTTGTAATGAAACGTTCATTCCGACAATTATTTATTTGATTTATACTTTATTCTATATCTTATAAAGAGCGTGCAAAATTAGTGCTAATCTTTCAATTATCAAATAACATTTATGAATTATTTGTGTATCAACCCCTTTGGAAGATATTCTCAAGGGCGTTTTCATTTAAAATATGAATCTCTTTGTCTCTGATTTCAATTAAACCGTCGGTTTCGAAACTCTTCAAAACCCGAATAGCGTTCTCCGTGCTTACGGATGCAAACTCGGCAATGTCTTTTCTATTCATAAATTCAAAAACATTGCAATCGGCGGTATTGAATGAGTTTAGGTAAAGAAGAGTCCGGGCCATTTTGCCATGCATTTGCTTATACAAATGACTGTGAAGCATTGAAAAGAAGCTATTTTCAAGTTCACTATAGCGATGAATCAGCTGAAAACTCATATCGGGGTTTTCTTGTATGACTTGCAACAGATATTCGCGGTCGAACAGGCAAAGGGTTACCTGACTAAGGGCCATTACGGAATAATTGCTGACTTTGTTATTAAACAGTCCGGACAAAGCCACAAAATCGCCTTTGCCCACCAGTCTTAAATTCGTATTCTTCCCGCCGTTGCCTTCTATGTATTCTTTAATGAAACCATCGAGCACAAACATCACCGAAGGAGCAAATGTTCCTTGCTTACTGATGATGTCTCCTTTCTGAAAAGTGATTTGTCGTTTGTGAGCTTCCAGGTCTTTCAACCTTTCCTCGGAAAGATTAGCAAAACAGCTTGCTCCTAACTTGATAACGGGAAATCTGGCTGCCAACTCAACTTTATTCATATTTTCATGCATTAACTCATTATCCAGGCAAAAATGCACTGGTCGCACAAAAATATAAAAATCTGCCCGAAACAGCAACGAGATGCTATGCAAAAAACCTCTTTATGTTTTTTAAAAAGATAAAGGTGTTTTTTAAAAACATAAAGAGGTTTTAAGGCAAACTATTAAGCGTTTATTTGGCGCGCTGTGAACGTGATGTAAAATAGTCAATGATCAGCTCCAGGGGGCAAAACTTTGTAATGGACGACTGTAGTAAGTTGGCTCCGACAAACAAGGTCAGAAACAGCCATTCCAAAGCCACAAAATAAGCCAGCGCCACACTAACCAGAATCATGGTTCCTGCTACGAAACGTACTATTCGTTCTTTCATCTTTCTTGAATCTTTATCGTTACTCAACTTTCAAAAACTCATCCACATTGAGAATGTATGCACGCACCGGGAAGCGCGACTGATTGCATTCGTTACATTCCTCAATAATCTCGATAGCACGGTGTGCCGATTCGGCACTCGTAAAGCTAAACATGACAATGGAATTGGTCTTTCCGTTATCAGATCCAAACCAACCTACATTGTATCCTCTTTTTTTGTATCCGGTAATATCACCTACGCTGAATATCTCCACACCGGCTTTCTCCAGCATCTTGGCTACTTTATCTTGAATTTCGCGGATACTTAAAACAACCAATAACTTCATCATACGCTTATTTAATTTTATTTCTCAACATTTTATAATAGAGCAAAGGCACAACGACCAAGGTAAGCACGGTAGATGTAATTGTACCTCCCATTAAAGAAATAGCCAGACCTTGAAATAGCGGGTCGAACAAAATAACAATTGCACCCAGTACAACGGTTCCTGCCGTTAGAACGATGGGAAGTGTACGCACTGCACCGGCTTCAATAACAGCTTCGGTCAGCGGTATACCCTCTTTGAGTCTGATATCAATAAAGTCAATCAGCAGAACGGAATTACGCACCATCACTCCCGCCAAGGCAATAAACCCGATCATTGATGTGGCACTGAAATACGCTCCCATGACCCAATGCCCCACAACAATACCAATTAATGAAAGAGGAATAGCAGTGAGCATCACAATAGGCACCATAAAACTTTGGAACCACCCTACTATTAAGAGGTAAATTATGATAAGAGCTACCGCAAACGCAATTCCCAAGTCACGAAACACTTCATACGTAATTTGCCACTCACCATCCCATTTCATGGAATAATTGTCTTCGGTCTCGGGTTGCGAACTATTCAACACAGTGAGATCATAGCCCGAAGGAAGTTTAATCTCTTCCAACTTCTTATTGACATCCATCATGGCATAAATGGGACTCTCCAGCGAACCGGCTAAGTCGGCTGCTACCATAACGACTCTTTTCTGATCTTTTCTCCAAATGCTTTTTTCCTTAATAACTTCTTTCACCTGAGTGACATCACCCAACGGGACAACTTGGCCTTGCATGTTCTGAACCGGAAGACTCTTTAAAGCTTCCACGGAGAATTTATCGGCATTGTTCAATTCCAATTGAATAGGTATGGGCGATAACGTATTTTCCTTATGCAATACGCCCACGTTTTTGCCGGAGACAGCCGCTCTAAGGTTTTCTGTAATTTTGGCAGGGGCTACTCCACGTAGCATGGCCTTTTCTTTATCCACATCAAAACGAATTTCTGTCTGATCGTCTTCAATGAACACATCGGTGTCAACCATGCCTTCTGTCTGATCAAATATGGCTTTTATTTGGCGAGCCACACGAATTTGTTCCTGATAATCGGGACCGTAAACCTCGGCCACGATAGTTGAAAGCACCGGAGGTCCGGGGGGCACTTCAACCACTTTAGCATTCGCTCCCCAGCGTTTGGCAATTTCCTGAATCGGCTTCCGCATTTTTTTTGCAATATCATGGCTTTGAGCACTTCTATCGCCTTTGTCAGTTAAGTTCACCTGTATATCGGCCACATTCTCACCTTTTCTCAAATCATAATGACGCATGAGGCCGTTAAAACTAATCGGGGCCGACGTGCCCACATAAGTCTGACAGTTAAGTACTTCGTCTTGTGTGCTCACAAAAGCAGCAATCTCTTTTGTGACAGCAGCCGTTTCTTCCAGTGTAGCCGTTTCGGGCATGTCAATAACCACCTGAAACTCATTCTTATTATCAAAAGGCAACATTTTCACTGGCACTACTTTGAGAAAGAATAAAGAAACCGATGCTATAAGCAGAACCAGAGTTGTCAGCATAAACACCCAGCGTTTTCTGCGCGAAGCGAGCATTGGGCGCATGCTCCATGCATAAAACTTATACAGACGGGTTTGGGTGATATCGTAATCTTCCGGTTCTGTTTCCTTCTTGCTTTCCTGTTGTTTATCATCCTTATGCTTGAGGAATATGTATCCCAAATAAGGGGTCAGTGTCAAGGCAACGATGAGTGAAAACATCATGGCAATGGAAGCACCAATAGGCATCGGGCTCATGTAAGGTCCCATAAGACCGGAGACAAAAGCCATAGGCAGCACTGACGCTACAACGGTGAATGTGGCAAGAATGGTTGGGTTACCCACTTCATTAATGGCATAAAGCGCTGCTTGGCGGAATGACAAGTACTTCATTTTAAAATGCCGGTGCATGTTTTCGGCTATGATAATGGAATCGTCGACCACGATACCGGTCACAAAAACCAAGGCAAACAGCGTAATGCGGTTGAGCGTATAATCCATGAAATAGTACGCAAACAGGGTCAGGGCAAATGTAATAGGAACCGATAGGAACACAACCAAACCACCTCGCCATCCCATAGCCAACATCACAAAAAGAGTAACGGCAACAATGGCTCCAACCAAGTGGATCAGTAGTTCGGACACCTTTTCAGAAGCCGATTCTCCGTAGTTACGTGTCACCGTGATCTGTATGTCCGGTGAGATGGATTCTTTTTTCAGGTGCTCCACTTTACTCAATATCTTCTCAGACAAATGCATGGCATCTGTCCCTTCTTGTTTGGAAATAGCTAAAGTAACCGCCGGATAGTCTGACGGACTGGCCTTTTTCAGTTCATCATCTGCTTCCTTTCCATAAGCAAACGATACGTATTGAGTGGGAGAAGTAGCAGGTCCTTCAGTGATTGTAGCAATAGAAGGCAAATAAACCGGGTAGCCTTTGTTCATGCCCACTACCAGCTTCTCAACATCTTCACGTGTTTGAAGAAAGTTGCCCGAAGTCACAGCGAAAGTTTCATTACCTGAATAAATATTACCCGCCTGCATCTGAAAATTAGCTGCCTGCATATATTGCCCTATGGAAGCCATATCCAGATTGACACCGGCCAGTTTCTCCTTATCTATTTTTACTGTAACCTGACGAGAACGTCCACCTATTATATCAACATTGGTAACATGTTGTATCTTCTTTACTTCGTTACGAATCAGTTCGGCTTGCTGGCGCAAGGTATAGTCGCTGTTGTCCTTACTCCACAACGTTAACGCCAGAACCGGCACATCGTTAATGGAGCGTGTTTTTATTAACGGCATACTCACACCCTGAGGCATTTTATCCATGTTCTTCATCAGCTCGTTGTAGAGGTTGACCAGCGATTTTTCAAAATCCTGTCCAACATAGAACTGTACGGTAAGCATGGCCTGATCTGCCATCGACGTAGAAACAACATGTTCCACACCGTTTATATTGGAAAGGGTTTTCTCCAAAGGAGCTACCACTTTCGTTTCCATTTCAGTGGGCGTAGCACCCGGCATGCCAATAAAGATATCAGCCACGGGTAAGTTTATCTGAGGTTCTTCTTCTCTGGGAATAAGGTATACGCTATACGCCCCAACCAGGACAAAGGCTACCATCAATAGTAGCGACAACTTACTTTGTAAGAAGCCTCCTGCAATTTTTCCGGCAATTCCTTCTTTCATGTTCTATTTTATTTGCTGGTTTGCACTTTCATTCCATTCTCAAGTCGTTTGCCCTCCGGTAGAATAACCCGATCGTCTTTCTTTAAACCCGAAAGAACTTCTGTCTGATCGCCTACCGTCTGTCCTAAACGCACCCACCTTAATAAGGCTGTTTCCGAAGAAGAAACCACGTAAACACCAGTTAAGCCATCCTTATCAATAACAGTTTGGGAAGGAATTAATAAGTTATGCTGCTGAACAGCCGACTGGTTTGTTTCTATCGGAACCAAAATATTGGCATACATTCCCGAATACAGTTTGGCCTTTTGCTCTGCAGGAACTTCCACGGTCAATTTATATTGACCACCGGTTTCAACTGAAGAACGGCTAATTTCCGTAATGGGTGCTTCAAATGATACATCGACAGATTTCACACGCACTATGGCTTTCATTCCTTTCTTTATCTTAGCGATATCCGATTCCGTGATGGAACTTTCTACTACCCAATCGCTTCCTTTTTCAACCACAATTAGCGGCATTCCGGGGTTAGCCAATGCGCCCAAATCAATGTTGATTTGCGAAATCACCCCACTAAATGGTGCAGTGATCTGAGTATAAGCTTGGTTGGCCTGTACTTCTTTTTTCATCTGTCTGGCCATATCCAGTTTGGATTTCATCGATTGCATTTGCAAATGAACATTCTCATATTCTTTGGTAGAAACTGTTTTGCGAGACAGCATAGCCGCAAATCTTTCTTCGTCTTTTTTGGCTAAATCATAAGCCGCCTGAGCCTCGCGAATCATCGCTTCAGCTTGAGCCTTTTTGGCTCCTAATTCTTCGTCGGAAATGGTTAATAACAACTGCCCTTTTGACACGGTATCACCTTTCTTGACCTTGATAGAAGTAACGGTACCCATCATACGAGTACCTAAACGAGCAATTTCTTTAGACTGAACTTGTCCGTTGCCAACAACACCTGTCTGACTCTGATATATAGGATATACAATGGCTACTTTGACGGGTACACCTTGTGCTTCATTATTATCTTTATTGCCCGAACATGCAACAAAAAGAGTGGCGGTAAGCGTAAGCACAGCAAAAACTATGAATGTAATCTTTTTCATATTTGTATTTTTTTATTCGTTTGTAGATGTTAGGAATGCCAGATAGGCAATAGTCAGATTCTTTTTAAAATAAACCATCTCTTTCATTAAGCCCGATTGGGCCAGCTGAGTTTGAATCCTTAATAAATCAGGGGTTGTTGATAACCCTTGGGAATATCTGTCTGTTTGAATAAACAAGGCTTCTTCGGCCTGCTTCACCATAGACTCGGCTTGTTCTACTTCAAAAGTAAGGTCGGTCAATTGTCTTCTTGTTTTTTGGTATTCAACTTCGGCCTGCGACTTGGTTTCGTTCAAACGACTAATCATTTTTTGCTGTTCCAGCTTGGAAGCTTTTATTTTATGCCAGTCTTGCGTACCTGAGAAGATTTTCCACGACAACCGTATGCCGGCAAAATAGCTGTCAGAGTTGAAACGAAAGGGTTTCACGTCATTGAACTGATAATTGCCAAATGCATTAATTCTAGGTATGAGGGACATTTTGTCTGATTTCAATTGATTTGTTGCGGCCGATAAACCGGCTTCATAAGCCGCAACATCAGAACGCAAATTCACAGATAAAGGCTGAATGCGTGCCTCATCAAATTGCACAGCATCAACGTGGTACATCAGTCCGGGCTTTTTCCCCATCAAGAAACCCAGTTGATCAGAAGCATTCATTATATTGCTGAGTGCTGTCTGATAATCTGTTCGCATTTTATTCTGAAAGACTTTGGCTTCCAAAAGGTCGGCTTTCTGTATTAAGCCGTGTTCATACATATCTTCAGCCCGTGTCACAAAAGCATCGGCCGTTTTCAAGGCACTGGCAAGCACCTCTTTATTCTTATAAGACAATTGAATTTCCAGATAAGCCTTTTTCACTTGAAAGAGCAAGAATTCCTCTTGCCTTTTCTTGGACCACTCCTGCATTTGAGAGTAGTTTCGGGCTGCACTCCGCTGATAAATAGCATCTAAATTAAAGATGGGCTGAGTTACTTCTATTTGTCCCACAAAATCCTTATTAAACCCGGGGTTATTCAATCTGGCAGGATCAAAATCTGTAGCTTCCACACTCTGTTGTTGTAACTTAAACCCGAAAGCATTTAATGGATTATTAGTAAAATAGCCTGTATAAGACAACCCTACCTGAGGCATGAAAACAGCATCGGCACCGCGACTGTTTTCTTTTGCAATCCTGGCTGAATAGGTAGCCTGCTTCAATGATTCGTTATGTAAAATAGCAGAATCAATGGCTTGCGTCAAAGAGATGTGTACCCCATCAGTCTGTGCTTTTACTGTCAAAGGTATTAAAAGCAGTAAAAGGATTTGTAAACGAATGTTTTTTGTCTTTCTCATATCTTGTTCTTTTTTCTGCAAAGATAACAAGTAAGAGAATGACTTAGTTTATTTTTAACCTGCTATCCATCAGGGGATAAACTGTTGTGCAACAGGAGTATTAAATAACAGATTCTTTTTACATTGAGTAATAATGGTACGTTATTCTACAGAAAAAGCCTTCTTACAAAACATGCAAGAAGGCTTTAAACATATATGATAACTATATCAGTCTTTTAATTGAAAATCTTTTCTCCGTAAAACAAAGCTGTTACTCAAATATTTTTCACGCACAATCTTATTCTCAGCCAATTCTTCAGGGGTACCCTGAAATAATATTTTGCCTTCAAAAAGAAGATATGCGCGGTCTGTTATGCTTAAGGTTTCTTGTACATTATGGTCTGTTATCAAAATACCTATGTTTTTGTCTTTTAACTTCCAGACGATCTGCTGTATGTCTTCCACAGCAATGGGGTCAACCCCGGCAAAAGGCTCATCTAGCATAATAAACTTAGGGTCAATGGCCAAGCAACGTGCAATCTCAGTTCTTCTTCGTTCTCCTCCCGAAAGCTGATTTCCAAGATTTTTGCGAACTTTTTGCAAACGAAACTCTGCAATCAAACTTTCTAGTTTCTCCTTTTGATATTCTTTGGGTTTGTTGGTCATTTCCAAAACTGAAGCGATGTTGTCTTCCACAGTCATCTGCCGAAAAACAGAAGCCTCTTGAGCCAAATAACCGATACCGGTTTGGGCACGCTTATAAACCGGATAATGAGTTATTTCCAAATCATCCAGAAAAATACGTCCTTCGTTAGGAGTGATTAGTCCTACCGTCATATAGAAAGAAGTCGTCTTACCGGCACCATTGGGACCAAGTAAGCCAACAATTTCGCCCTGCTTAACATCAATAGAAACATGACTAACTACTGTACGTTTACCGTATTTCTTCACTAAATCCTCGGTACGAAGAACCATTCTGTTATCTTCCATATCCATTGTTATTTAGCGGCAAATGTAGTAAAAATAAGCTGAAAAAATGTACATTTGCAAACAAATATACAAGATATGATAAAAGCACTCCGAACTGTTGGTTGTTACGTGGTTCTTATGAAAAGAGCGTTTGCCCGCCCTGAAAGAATGCACATGTTCTTCAAACAATACATCAAAGAAATAGAGCAATTAGGCATAAATTCGATTGGTATTGTACTCCTGATATCTTTCTTTATCGGCGCAGTTATTACCATACAAATCAAGCTTAACATTGAAAGCCCCTGGATGCCCCGGTGGACTGTAGGATATGTAACTCGTGAAATCTTACTTTTAGAGTTCTCATCTTCAATCATGTGTTTAATTCTGGCTGGAAAAGTTGGTTCTAACATTGCCTCAGAACTGGGCACTATGAGAGTTACTCAACAAATTGACGCTTTAGAAATCATGGGCGTTAATTCTGCAAACTATCTTATATTGCCTAAAATCACAGCGCTAGTAACTGCAATTCCTGTTCTAGTAACGTTTAGTATATTTGCCGGAATAATTGGGGCCTTTGCCACCTGTTGGTTTGGCGGCATTATGACGGCCACCGATTTAGAATACGGTTTGCAGTTCACCTTTGTTGAATGGTTTGTGTGGTGCGGTATAATCAAATCTTTATTTTTCGCTTTTATCATTGCAAGCGTATCTGCCTTTTTCGGTTATAGTGTTGAAGGCGGTTCTATCGAAGTAGGTAAAGCCTCTACTGACGCGGTTGTGTCAAGTAGTGTACTGATCCTTTTCGCTGATCTTATATTAACTCAACTATTAATGGGATGATTGAAATTAAGAATCTATATAAATCCTTTGATGATAAAGAAGTACTCAAAGGTATTAATGCCACATTTGAAAACGGAAAAACAAATTTAATAATCGGGCAAAGCGGTTCTGGGAAAACCGTATTCATGAAATGTATTGTAGGGTTATTGCAGCCTACAAAAGGGGAAATATTATATGATGAACGCAATTTCCTGAATATGGGCAAGAACGAGAAGAAGCTTCTTCGACGTGAAATGGGGATGATTTTTCAAAGTGCTGCTTTGTTTGACTCCATGAGTGTACTCGAAAACGTAATGTTTCCACTAAATATGTTCAGCAAAGACACGCTTCGGGATCGTCAGAGAAGAGCTTTGTTTTGTCTGGATCGAGTGAAATTATCAGATGCAAGCAATAAATTTCCCGGTGAAATTAGTGGAGGAATGCAAAAGCGTGTTGCAATAGCAAGGGCAATAGCACTACAACCGCAGTATTTATTTTGTGACGAACCCAACTCCGGACTAGATCCTAAAACGTCTCTGGTAATCGATGAACTAATTCAGGATATTACCAGAGAATATAATATGACCACTATCATTAATACCCACGATATGAATTCTGTTATGGGCATAGGAGAGAAAATTATTTTTATATATGAAGGACATAAAGAATGGGAAGGTAGTAAAGATGATATATTCACTTCTCCCAATTCCAAGCTAAACAATTTTGTTTTCGCATCGGATTTATTTCAAAAGGTCAAAGAAGCGGAAGTTCAAAACCTTGAAGGATAATAAAAAAGCCAATCGCAAACGATTGGCTTTTTTATTATTGTATTACTTACTTCTGACGAATATATACATTAATAGGAGTTCCTTTCAAATTCCACTTCTCGCGAATCTTATTTTCCAAGAAACGACGATATGGCTCTTTTACGTATTGAGGCAAGTTTGCAAAAAACACAAAAGAGGGTATTTGAGTATTAGGTAATTGAGTAATGTACTTGATCTTAATGTATTTACCTTTATTTGATGGAGGCGGATATGCTTCAATCAAAGGTAACAACTCTTCGTTAAGACGAGCCGTAGAAATTTTCACCTTTCTATTCTCATAAACATCACGAGCTTCTTCCAGCACTTTCAAAATACGTTGTTTGGTCAACGCTGAGGCAAATACAATAGGAAAGTCCACAAAAGGAGCGAAACGTGAACGAATAGCGTTTTCAAACTCCTTCATTACCTTCACGGTCTTATCTTCTACTAAATCCCATTTATTAACAACAACAACAAGCCCTTTTGAGTTCTTTTGTATTAAAGAGAAGATATTCAAGTCCTGACTTTCAATACCCCTCGTTGCATCCACCATTAAAATACAAACATCAGCTCCTTCAATAGAACGAATGGAGCGAATGACTGAATAATATTCTAAATCTTCATTGACCTTATTCTTCTTTCTGATTCCAGCAGTGTCTACCAAATAAAAGTCAAATCCAAACTTGTTATAACGTGTATAGATAGAATCGCGAGTAGTTCCCGCAATCTCTGTTACGATGTTACGTTCCTCACCGATGAAAGCATTAACAATAGATGATTTTCCTGCATTAGGGCGTCCAACAACTGCAAAACGAGGAATCTCATCATCTAGGATTTCAGATGTTTCTTTCTTAAACTTACTAACAATCAAATCCATTAAATCACCCGTTCCACTACCTGTCATGGCTGAAATACAATAGGGATCACCTAATCCTAGTGAATAGAATTCCGGCGCATTATATTGTAATTCATGATTATCCGTTTTATTTGCCACAACTATGACCGGGCTATCAGCTCTTCTCAAAATAGAAGCTACTTGCAAATCCAAGTCAGTCAATCCGTTAATAACATCAACTACAAACAGAATCACATCAGCTTCTTCAACTGCCAATAGTACCTGCTTACGTATCTCTTCTTCAAAAATATCATCTGAATTAACGACCCATCCTCCTGTATCAACGACGGAAAATTCGCGTCCTAACCATTCAGATTTGCCATATTGTCTGTCACGGGTAGTACCCGCTTCCTCATTTACTATTGCCTGACGAGTCTTCGTCAAACGATTAAAAAGAGTAGATTTTCCCACATTAGGACGACCTACTATTGCTACCAAATTTCCCATAATTATAACTGTCTATTTTCGACTCTCACAGTCTTATAAATCTAAACTTAATCAAGTTGATAACCAAAATTCCGTAGCTCCTTATCCGAACTACGCCAATCTTTATCAACCTTAACAAAGGTCTCCAAATAAATAGATTTTCCAAAAAATCTCTCAAGATCACGACGTGCTTCAGTCGATATTTTCTTCAATGCTTTGCCTTGCTTCCCGATAATAATTCCCTTTTGAGAATCACGTTCTACATAAATAACAGCATGTATTCTTATTAGTTTAGCCTCTTCTTTGAATTGTTCAACAACTACTTCAACAGAATAAGGAATTTCTTTATCATAATACAGCAAAATCTTCTCGCGAATAATTTCATTCACAAAGAATCGAGCGGGTTTGTCTGTTAATTGATCCTTATCAAAATAAGGAGGAGAATCAGGCAATAATTCTTTTATTCGCTTCAATACATAATCAACATTAAACTTCGATAATGCTGAAATAGGTATAATCTCAGCTTTAGGAATAAGTTCTTTCCAAGTCTCAACCAATTCTATTAATTTCTCTTGATTAGTTTGATCAATCTTATTAATCAACAATAAAACAGGCAACTCCAGCTTACTCACTTTAGCAAGAAAATCACTGTTCTTATCAGGAGATTCTATAGTATCAGTTACATAAAGCAGAACATCAGCATCTATTAAGGCTGAAGTAGAGAAATTAAGCATTGACTCTTGAAGCTTATAAGCTGGTTTAACAACACCCGGAGTATCAGAAAATACAATCTGCATTTCTTCCGTATTATATATTCCCATGATACGATGACGGGTAGTTTGTGCTTTGAAAGTAGCGATTGAAATTCTCTCTCCGACCAAAGCATTCATCAAAGTAGATTTTCCAACGTTAGGATTACCTACAATATTAACAAAACCAGCTTTATGCATATTATCACTTATTATAAATTAGAAAAAAAAACGCATCGAATAAAAAATAGGATGCGTTTTTATATATATCAGCAACTATCGGTTACTTTTTACTTCCGTCATAGCCCCATTTAACATAAACAGCTCCCCAGGTAAATCCTGCGCCAAAAGCTGTGAAAATTAAATTGTCACCTTTCTTTAGTTTTTCTTCAAAATCCCAAATACAAAGAGGTAATGTAGCAGCACTTGTATTACCATAACGATGAATGTTAACCATCACCTTTTCAATTGGCAATTCCATTCTATGTGCCACTGCATCAATAATACGCATATTAGCCTGATGAGGAATAACCCACGCTATGTTATCTTTGTCCAATGAATTTCTCTCAGCAACAGCAGCTGTTGCATCGGACATGTTAGAAACTGCATACTTAAAAACAGTTCTACCTTCTTGGTAAACATAGTGCATGTGATTATCAATGGTGAAATAAGAAGACGGACAAACTGAACCACCCGCTTTCATGTGCAAGAAAGGAAGTCCTTTACCATCTGTTTTCAATAGCGAATCCATAATACCATAATCTTCCGTTGTGGGTTCCACCATGAAAGCAGCTGCACCATCACCAAATATTGGACAAGTAGAACGGTCCGTATAATCTGTCACTGAAGACATTTTATCAGCTCCTACTATTATGACTTTTTTATATCTGCCAGAGCGAATAAAAGAAGCAGCGGTTTCCATAAGATAAAGAAAGCCACTGCAAGCAGCTTGAAGGTCAAATGCAAATGCATTTTTCAAGCCTAATTTATCGCATAAGATTGATGCTGTTGAGGGAAAGTGATAGTCGGCTGTGCTTGTAGCAACAATTACCAAATCAATATCATCAGGATTTGCACCCGTACGTTGCATTAATTGCTTGGCGGCTTTTCTAGCCATGTAAGAAGTCCCAAGGCCTTCTTCATTCAAAATTCTTCTTTCTTTGACTCCTATTCGAGTCATAATCCATTCGTCGTTGGTATCAACCATCTTGGATATCTCCTCATTTGTCAATACATAATCGGGAACATATCCACCAACTCCTGTGATTACAGCGTTAATTTTTTCCATTATCCTACTTTGAATTTGCAAAATGATATACTTAAAATACAGCCGTAAGTTTTAAACCCCGGCTGCTAATTCTTAAGTATACATCAACTAAACTGTATATTATACAGCTGCTTCTTTAACAATAGCAAGTTTGCCTCTGTAGTATCCGCAAGCGCCACATACAGTATGGTAAACATGCCACTCACCACAATTAGGGCATACAGCCAATGTAGGAGCTACTGCTTTATCATGAGTTCTTCTCTTCGCAGTTCTTGTTTTTGATTGTCTTCTCTTAGGATGTGCCATTTTTCTAAACTTTAATTATTATCTAATATTTTTTTTAATTCATTCCAACGAGGATCTATATTTTCTTCTTCCTCTACGTTATCAATAACAGGTCCCTCAAATCCTTCTACATCATTATCATCTGACTCATCGTTAGCACTACCTCTTAAATGCTTACTCAATTTGCTAGTCATAGCCTTATTGCATTTTCCAGGTGCATGCACATGCTTCATTGGAATAGATAATTCAATAAATTCATAAAGAAACCAAGCTATATTTATTTCGCCTTCATTTTCAGGGATAACAATCAAGTCATCTCCCTCCTCTGCGTACTCAGTTCCAAACTTCACAAACAGCCTATTGGTTGTTGAAACAGACTGCTCCATATCATCCAAGCATCTATCGCAAGGAATCCACACCACACCTTCGCAATCAAAATTAAACTCGAAAGCGTGAGAAAGCCGTTTTACCTTAACAATTGCATTGACTTTACCTTTCTGAATATCAGGTCCGTCAATATTAGCAAAGAAAACATTATCAAGCAAGAATTCATAACTAGATGATTCCGCCTGCATTCCCTTTAAATCAATTTTATATTTATCAAACTTTCCCAAAGCCCTTACTTTTATAATCAATACAAAGTTATAAAAAAAGCCTGAAACTCAAGATTAATCCGTTTGTTTTGGCATTTTGCTCAAACGAAGAAATGAATTCGGGCGACAAAGATACAAATAATAATAGTCAAAACGTAGTAATTACGTTAAAACTTTATCAATAAAGGCCAATTAATCAATTGACCACTACTTCATTTATGACTTAAGTCTACATAAAGGATGAGCTATAACACATCTTATAGCCTTCTTTAAACGCAAGAAGTCCCACAGCTTTTATAGCTGCAGGACTTCTCTAAAAAACGGCGACTACCTACTCTCCCACTGTTACGCAGTACCATCGGCGTGACAAGGCTTAACTTCTCTGTTCGGAATGGGAAGAGGTGGAACCCTTGTGCTAT
>Ga0116183_1000018_pt1 | contig 141767 bp, 114 predicted proteins | sample AD_UKC078_MetaG_FD_89753 | JGI IMG/M metagenome (GOLD analysis project Ga0116183, IMG submission 89753) | Active sludge microbial communities of municipal wastewater-treating anaerobic digesters from USA - AD_UKC078_MetaG | ecosystem: Engineered > Bioreactor > Anaerobic > Digestate | place...
ACCCAAACGGACGAGGAAAAACCCGAAAATTTTTCACCCCCTAGGGGGTGAACCTTCCCCTTACTCCAAAACTGTACATTCTTATTTCATCAATTCTGGACATTCTTAACTTGACATTCACACACCATAAGTTCCGACGCCTATGTTTATTGTAACTCGGACCGGGTGCAACACCTACTTGTCTTGATCATATTTAACCGAATCGGTCGCATTGAAGTTCCTTATGCAACTTCGCATATTGACACGCTGAGACATGGCCAGGATAGGCCTTCCAGCTCAGCTTATCATCGAACTCAAGCTTCACTGAAAGGGCAAGAGCCAGAAAGTTTGCCCATGTAACCAAGCATGAATCCCATATGAATCATCCGGACTGGCCCGAAAAATCATGAAGAAATCCCTCCTTCTCCGCCAGAGCTGTTTCTTTCAGTGGACAGCTCTTTTTTTGTTCCTGGCTTCTTTCCCGCTTGAAGCGGGATCTTGGTCATTTTTCGCTGCCGGTTCATTGCTTTTGTTACGGTTCTCCCGATTTGTTCAGTAATTGTTCAGCGCCTGCTGGTAGATTTATAGCGTTGAAAAATCTTGCCTTTTTTCTTTTATACGACTGTCGCCTGGAGGTGGAAGAATGAACATTAATTTCAAAAAGATGAATCGTCTGGCTGGGCTTGTCAGCCTGATGCTGGCCTTGTTGCTTGCGGTCATGCCGGTATTTGCGGCAAAGATTGCCTATGCAGCCGAGCCCGATCCTTCTTGGCTCGAACCCGTTACGATCGAGATTGAAGGCTGGACGGCAGGAGAACCAATCGATTATACGGAAGATCTGTCGATCAAGGTCGGATTCAAAGTGCCCGTTGAGGGTGACGAGGTTGACGACTACTTCAATTTCAATGATACGGTGACTTTACATCTGAGTCAGTATTTCAGTTTTTCAGATGAAACTACACTTGAACTGACAGCAAATAACGGCAAGGTGATCGGACATGTGACGCTGAAAAATGACACACAAGGCCGTGCGATTGCGGAAATCGTGTTTGACGAAAGTCCCGAAGTGTTCGAGATCGACGATGTTGTTTACAGAAACGTGTTTGCTGGTTTTAACGCCACTTTGACCTTCAATGAAGACGGTTGGGAAGATGCTGACGAGGATAGCGATGAGTGGTATCTCGACAAAGAAGTAATATTTATCCTCCCTGGCGATACCATTACTGAAACCATTTCAAAAGAAGGGCAGTTAAATGAGGAGGGCTCCGGCATTATCTGGGAAATCACCATTACCCGGATGGACGACGCGAGGCCCCCCCAACACCAAAGCCTTGCCGGCTTCACCTTTCGGGATGAGCTGGATGGGGTTGGAGCATTCAAATCAGGCTCCTTCAGTGTTAAGCACAGCGGCTCTACAGAAGTGAGCGTAGATGACGGTGATGTCCTGACATCGGAAAACGGTAAGCAGGTTTTGGTCTATGAAATACCTGCAGGGTTCGAATCTCCACTGACCATCACCTTCGAGACGGACTTGCCGTCTGGCGTCCTGGTCAATGGCGGCGATATCAAAAATACCGGACAACTGAGTGAGGGTGATAAGGATCCGATCCAGGATGATGACACGGTCACCATCGACCCGCCGGAAATTTCGAAAGAAGGATGGGTGTCGGGTGAATACGACGATGAAGATGAAGAGATCTATTTGAATGGCAGCCGCCGGATCACCTGGTATGTTGAGGTAGACAGCAAGGGCCTTACCCTTTATGAATTGGAAATAAAAGATGCGATCGATTCTGATTTGGAGATTGAATCCATCAGCTGGGAGATTTGGACCCTGAGCTCAGATGACCCCCCGGTAGGCAGTTGGGTTGCTTCGACAGCGCCTCAACACCAATGGACTGGAGCGCCAACTGACAATATTTACGAAATCGGCGATTTCAATGGCAGGGGTCGCTTGACCATTGTGGTCAAGGTACCCGCGCCAGACAAAGGTGATATCTCCCTGGTCGAAAAAACCTACACCAATACGGCCACGGTCACCTGGAAGGGAAAAGGGGGTCAGGGTACTGGTTCATCCTCACCGGATGCGGAAGTTGGTGTTGGCTATAACGTAATTACCAAGAAACGAGGTGGAGGATCAACTTATCCGCCCTACGATGCCATCCCCTGGGAGATCAGCGTTAACCTAAAGGGACAGGGGGGGCAAGAGTATGCTGATGACCTGACGGTTTATGATTTGATCATTCATGACAGTTCGACGACTGCTCAGCAGATTTTTGACGCGACAGATGAAAATGGTGACCCGATTACCGCTTGGCCTGCTGACTTCACAGTGTCTGGTATTGGCTCAGGCGGGATCCCTCGAAATGATGGCCAAAAATTCGAAGGTTTGCTGGCCCAAGACTCACATCTGAATATCGACACTTTTGATCTGTATTATCTGTATGACGGTGATGACGATGCTACCCACATTGGGACCCTGATCAAGGTGACCGAACTGCGTTACAATGAGGCGAATAATTTCTCTTTCAAGACCAAGATTGTCGACCCGGAAAAGCTCTGGGGGAACGACCTCACGAAAACAGAGGCGAAGAATTGGGTGTCGCTGTATAAGGGCAAGAACCAAGCTTCCTCCGCAAGTGCGACGACCAGGTTTAATATTCGAATCCTCGATAAAGACATGCTGAAGCGCGAAGAAGTCGGAAACGATCATGACGAAATTGCCAGCATCAATCCAAACAACCGGACCACGTCAGCTGGAGCTGCCTTCCATTACGGCCATAAGGAGATTATTTTCCGGCTGAATATTAATGGGGCGGGTATTGATTTCACCGATCCGGATTTAGTGCTTCAAAACGGATTCGGGGCGGTGACTGTTGCGGACAAGTTGCCGATTGGCTGGGTCTTCGTTCCCTTTAGTGATGGCTCCCACTTCCTGATCTACGAGGCAAACCCCGGCACCAGTTACCTTACGGCAACGGGTACTCCGCTTTCGCCGACCTCGATACCCGGTGGCATAACTTACACTCATTCGGTTGACGTGGATGTGAATACTGACGAGGCTCAGGAAACCGCGACCTTTCAGTTTGGGGGCCTTCAAAAACCTTACGTGATTTTGGTCAAGGCTGCACCAAGTGAGGGTAAGCTTGAAGAGCTTCTCGGCCAGAATACTACAATTACCGAGACCAATACGGCCCGCATCTTCACCGAAAACCAGTCCTTCAAGGGCTTCGATGAAAAACAGCAATTCGATATCGACGGATCGATTCTGAAAAAAACAGTGAAGATGCCTTCCAAGCCTGGCGGCGTGGCGATTTGGACTGTTGATTACACTCCGCTTGGGCTTGAATTCGGCATTGGCTTCCTGGACACCCTGCCCGAAGGCCTCGACCTTCGAACCGATTCTTCGGGACAGATCGACTGGGGTACGGAAGCAGAACCCAATATCACGATTTCCGAACTCCAGCTTAAGGAGGACGGGTCCGGCACTTATGAGGTCGTGGCCAATTCAACCCTTTGGGGGCAAGACCTGGTGGAAGGGGATTTGGTCCATTACTCCCCTGATGACAGGGAGCTTACGATTTATTTCCCGGACCCGGAAAAATCTTATCGAGTGACTTACCGTACTGACATTACGGGTGTTTTGGGATACCTGACAAACAAGGTTCAGCTGCTTGAGGGGCTGGTTGACGGAGTGGAAGATGAGAGTGGTGTCCGGGTAGACGATAGCTCAGGTTGGGCCATCATGGATCTGGCTGGCTTCATCATGATCCGAAAGACCGGAAGCGATGGCAAGACGAATCTGCCGGGCGCTGTATTTACCCTGTTCAACACCGGCTCTGAAGGTCTGGCAACGACGGTCCGCGCTGTCAGAACAACTGGCCCGGACGGCATGGTGAGGTTTTTGGGTCTGCCGGCCGGAACCTATATTCTGCGGGAAACGGGACAGCCGGCGGGTTACAAAGAAAATACCCTTGACTACCAGGTCGTTGTTGGGCCCGCTCCGACCTTCTCCGTCACCATCAACGGACAGACCGGCCCTTTCAATGCGAATTCGCCGTTTATCGTCAAAAACTACCTGGAAGATGAAAGGATCGGAAAACTCTCCGTAGAAAAGAAAGTAGCGGGAACCATTGGCGATCCGAACGAGCTCTTCACCTTTGAATTGACATTTAAAGACGCTCAAGGGCAGACTCTTGCCGGATCCTTCTATTACATCGGCTCCGGTGTGCCGGACGGCACCATTGCAAGCGGCGGTCAGGTTCAACTGAAACACGGCCAAAGCATCACGGTCATCGGCCTGCCTGAAGGCACGGACTATTGGGTTACCGAGCTGGAGGCCAACCTCAACGGTTACGTTACGGCCCCTGAAGGAGAAAGCGGAACCATTGACAATGAAAAAACCAGCGAGGCGGTCTTCACCAATACGCGAAATGACGGCAGCCTCAACCTCTTGAAGCTGGTCACGGGCAACGCCGGTGAAAAGGACAGGGCCTTTACCTTCACAGTGCGGTTCTACTGGAACGGAGTTGAAGACGAGAATACCTATGATTATGTTGGAAACGGCGTTCCCGACGGAACCATCACCAGCGGTGATGAAATTCAACTTGCCCACGGCCAGTCCATTACCATCAAGGGTGTCCCCGAAGGCACCTGGTATGAGGTGGAAGAAGATGAGGCCGATGAAGACGGTTACATCACTACCGCTGAACGTGAAGAAGGTGTGATCCAAATTGAAGGACCCCAGACCGTTGTCTTCACCAACTCAAAAACGCTGGGCGAACTCAGCATCGCCAAGACAGTGGAGGGCAATGCCGGGGATCCGGGCGCCAAATTCACTTTCACTGTCAATTTGCTTGTTGAGCCTGAGATCACGATCACATCCATCTTCAGGCCTTTCGGAAATAATGGAGACAATGGCGCAGTCTATGCCTATGTGGGTTTTGGCGGCGTACCCGACGGAACCATCTCCAGCGGTGGCAAAGTTGAGCTTGCCCATGGTCAGTGGATTGTAATCAAGGGATTGCCTCTCGACTCAACCTATGAGGTGATTGAGGACGATGCGGATCAGGATGGCTACATCACTGGAAGTGTGGGTGAGACCGGCGGGTTTACCCTGGAAGATTTCCGTCAATATGCCCGCTTCGTAAATACCAGGAACCTGGGCGAGCTGACCATCAGGAAGATTGTCAATGGCATCTCAGGCGACAAGACACGCAAGTTCACCTTCGAGGTGACTTTGACCGACGCCGAAGGCAAGGAGGTCAAAGGCAGGTTTGCTTACAAAGGCACGGGTGTCGGTGACGGTGAGATCGCAAGCGGCGGCACTGTCAAGCTGGCGGACGGAGAGAGCGTCGTAATCAAGGGCCTGCCGATCGGTTCGACTTATAAAGTCGTCGAACTTGAGGCGGACGAGGATGATTACATCACAACCGCCGTCGGTGATACCGGAACCTTCAAGGTGGATGATTTTGAGAAGACGGCCCAGTTCACCAACACCAATAACAGCGCTTTGGAAGGTGATGAAACGGAAAAAGATATCCCCAAGACGGGTGATGACATCAGTTACACCTGGCTGGCCGTCTTTGTGACATCGCTTGTCCTCTTAATCGCCCTGAAGAGTGCGGACAGTTACCTGCGCCGCAAAAGAAGCACGCGCTAAGCTAAAATAGTTTAACGTGACAGGAGGCCGGTCCGCACTGTTGCGGACCGGCCTTTTCATCGGAACAAGAGGGGCTGCGATGAAAGCAAAGAAAAACCGGCCATATGGAAGAGGAACTGCGAGGACACACGCCATCATCTGCCTGCTCATGGTCTGTTGCCTGCTGGCTGCCATGATATCGGGCTATTTCATAGTTCAGCAGACGCGTGAGTATAAGGAGGGCAACACGGCCTACCAGTCCGTCCGGGATCTGGCGCGGCACTTTGGGCAACCAGTCCTTCCCCAACCTGATAGCCGGGAGGATACGCCCTTCGTGTCGGAAATTGACTTTGAGTCCCTCTTGTCCGTCAATGGTGATACTGTAGCCTGGCTCCAGGCGGAGAACACCCTCATTGATTACCCGGTCGTCCAGGGACAGGACAATTCACATTATCTCGGCCACCTCTTTACGGGTGAAAGAAACAAGCTGGGTACCCTCTTCCTGGACCACCGCAATAAGCTCTTCCAGGATCCTGTATCGGTCATTTACGGGCACAACATGAGGGACAAGTCCATGCTGACTTCCATCGCCCGGTACGTTGACCAGGAATATTACGATCAACACCCCGTCATGACTCTTTATCTTCCCGGGGAAACTTACTCGGTCGAGATCATTGCCGGGATTACTGTTTCAGGCAGCTCGGATATCCTGCGTTTCCACTTTGACGATGAGGCGGATTTCCTGGATTACGTCCAGACTTTAAGGAAACAGTCAGATTTTGTGAGCCCCGTGGAACCGGGCCCCTCTGACCGGGTTCTGGCCCTGGTCACCTGTACCTACAGCTTCCAGAACGCGCGCTACATTCTTTTTGGTAAATTGGAAAAGATCAGTTGATAGTCAGGGGACAACCAAGAGCTGGCTCCAGTAGGTCTTGAACTGACAGGAATAATCGTAGTAACAGCCCACACCGATCAATTTAAAATCAGGGTTCAGAATGTTCGACCGGTGGCCCGGTGAGTCCATCCAGCATTTGACGACTCTTTCCGGTGTCGATTGCCCGGCGGCGATATTCTCCGCGGCCTTGCAGTAACTGATTTTGATGGCAGTGAAGAAGTTTTCCCCGCTGGGCCGGGTGTGCCCCCACGCGCAACTAAGCTCCTTGGCCCTCACTCTGGCTGAACTCCGCAGGGAGCTGTCCAGGGTGAGCGGAGCCAACCCTGCCCGGGCACGTTCCTCATTTAGCAGAGTCACAACTGCTTGCTCGTAACTTTCGTTGAAGAAACCAGCTGATTCCTGGCTTGTTTCCCGGCTCACCGCAGTCGTCGTTTGCTTTGTCGTTTGCCGGCTTGTCGGGGTGGCAGCCGCTTTGCTCGTGGCTGCCGCAGTCGTGGCAGGTTCAGTTTTTTTAGCTGACTGCTGACTGCGTGTCCGGACAGTCAAAGATTCTGTCACTCGTGTACCGCTTGTCGGGCATGGCTCGGAACTCGCAGGGAGCGTATGCGGGCAAGTCCCCTCAAGAACTGCATCGTTACCATCACAGCAGACGATGGCGTCACCGGTATCCTGGGTCGTCCGGGATGTCGTCAGGGACTGCCCGGCGGCAGGCGCAGCCGGCAAAACACTTCGGGCATCACGGCACCCCGTCATGGCGGAAATGAAAGAAAATAATAGAATAAGGACTGTTGCAATTTTCTTCATATGGGTCTATTTAAAACCTTATCGCACATAGGCGGGAACTGGAAGAAGAAAAGTGTTCCTCCAAAAGTCATTTGGATTACAGATCGAGTTGGACGAGTGCCAATTTCCTGAAGGAATGATGGTAGAATAGGCTTCGTGTTGCGTCACAATGCTTGCCGGAGGTGAGAATCCATCGAAGTCTTAACACTTGTCCTTTGGGCCGGAACCCTGGCCTTCCTGGTCTTTTCCGCGGCAAAAGACTGGAAGAAAACCAAAAAAGCCTTGGGTATGGCACTCAAGATGGGAATGGGGATGATCTCCAGCATTCTCTCGATTGTCCTGGCCATTGGCCTCATCCTGACTCTTCTTCCTCCCCAGGCCATTGCAGACTTTGTCAGCAGGCAATCGGTCTGGCTGGCCACCATCGGTGCCGCATTACTCGGGACGGTTACGCTGGTTCCTGCCTTCATTGCTTTTCCCATCACGGGAACCCTGGTGGACGCCGGGGTCAGTGCAGTTCCGGCCGTCGCCTTCCTGACGACCCTGACCATGGTTGGTGTTGTGACACTCCCGCTTGAAAAAAGAGCCTTCGGGGCCCGGTTTACTGCGGCTAGAAATGCCCTGAGCTTTTTGTTCGCCATTCTGATCGCACTTGTGATGGGAGTGTTGATGTGAGGACCCGTGATCTGATCCGAAAGAATCTTTTCCTGCTCCTGGTTCTTCTCGCCTACGCAGTCCTGTTTTTTGTCCGCCGGGACCTGGTGAATGAATCGGTCCGAAACAGCACCTATTACATCAGGGAAATGGTCCTGGTCATGCCGGCTGTTTTTGTCCTGACCGCCCTGCTCGATCTGTGGATCCCCAAAGACAGGATTTTGCAGTTTTTGGGAAAAGATGCCGGTGTCAGGGGCATCCTGCTCTCATTTCTGATTGGCAGCCTATCGGCCGGTCCGATTTATGCCGCTTTTCCTCTCTGCGTCATGCTTCACAAAAAGGGAGCGTCCATCCGCAACATCGTCATTATTTTGAGTTCATGGGCTGTCATCAAGCTGCCCATGCTTTTGAATGAAGCCAAATATCTGGGCTTTAAATTCATGGGGCTGCGCTGGCTTCTTACCGTACTCGCCATCCTTATCTTCTCCTCAATCACCTCCCTGGTCATCCGGAATCATCCCCTGCCGGAAAACGGTGACAGCAATGGAGCGGACGGCCTGCCGGATTAAGACCCCGGCAGTTCTTCCGGCCCGGTGAGATAGGAATTGGAAAGATAAAGACCCAGTTTCGCGCTGGCGGGGCCGATCAGCTCATAGAGCACACTGGATGCCAGAATGATGGTCTGAAGCGTGCCCCCGACCTCCGGACCCAGTTGGCGGGCGCAAAGAGCCGCCAGGCCGATGGCCACGCCGGCTTGCGGAGCGAGCGCAAGGCCCAGGTAATTCCTCACCTCTTTCGGTTTCCCTGTCACCGCGCTGCCAAGGAAGGCTCCCACATATTTGCCGATCAGACGGACAAAGAAGTAAAGGACACCGACAACAGCGAGCGACGTCGACCCCACCGCTTTCGTTGAGACCAGGGCGCTCAGATCAAAGGTCAGGCCCGAGCGCACGAAAAAGAGCAGCAGGATGGGCGGATTGAAATAGTTGAGTTGTTTGAAGAGTTTCTCGTGTCCCTCAATGTTGGCGAAAACCATGCCCATGGTCATGCAGCCCAGAAGCGGCGAGACATCAAAAATGGCACTGACCCCCGAGAAAAGAAGCAGGATGGCAACGGCGATGATCAGGCGGTTGTCGGCCGTCCGCCTGGTTGGTGTCATCAGCTTGAGAAGCCAGGCAAAGCCCGCCCCCAGAATGATCAGGAGGAGGTTGATCAGAAAGGGGAGGATGACTACCTGAAAAGTGCCGCCGCCCGAGGCCTCCGTCAGTGCAGAGGAGGCCGCCGCGATGGCGATGCTGTAGGCGACCAGACCCGCCACATCATCCATGGCAACCACTTGCAGAAGGGTATCCACATAATCGCCTTTCGCCTCTGTCTGGCGAATGGTCATCATGGTGGAAGCGGGCGCCGTCGCCGAGGCCAGTGCCGCCAGTACGATGGAAAAAACAAAATCCAGCTTAAGCACCAGGTGGGTCAGAATGAAAACAAAGAACGAGGCTGTCAGCGCCTCAAACAAGGTAATCACGGCGGATTTGCCGCCCTGCTTCCTCAGTTTTGAGAATTCGAAATGCTCGCCTACGCTGAAGGCAATAAAAGACAGGGCGACATCGGTCAAAAATTCGGTACCGTGAATGAAGGGGGCGGGAATCACATCCAAAACGTAAGGACCCATCAGGATACCTGTCACGATATAAGCGGTTACGTTGGGAAGCCGGAGCAGTTTGGTCAGGCGTGTCATCAAGAAGCCCAGTATCAGCATGAGTGACAGCGAAATGAGAACGCCTGCCACTCCCGTCGAACCGCCATTTTGATTGTAAAGCCAGTCCAGCATGATCCATCCTCCTCTCTATCCTGTGATCCAGCCGCGCCAATCGGCTTGAGCGTGTGGTAAAGGCATGATAAAGTGATAAAACAAAAATGTAAAATAATCATTTGATCATTTTGGATTATTTTTCCTTATGAAAGGAGCAAAAGGATGATCGATCGAAAAGTGGCTTCCTTGCTGGCCGTCGTTGAAATGATGAGCTTCACCAAGGCCGCTGAAATCCTGAATCTTACGCAACCTGCGGTAAGCCAGCACATCAGTCAGCTTGAAAAGGAATTGGGTTTTACGCTCTTTCATCGGGGAAAAGGCGCGATCCGGCTCACAGATGCGGGAGAAACGGTCGTCCGCTTCGCACGCCGGCTCAACTCCCTTTATGACCGGCTGAAAACCACCCTGTCCGACCAGGATAAGTCGCTGACACGTCTTCGGATCGGCATCACCCATACGGCGGAGAGCAACATTGTGGCCGAGGTGCTGGCTGAATACGGCAACAGGAATCCCGGCATTGTCATCACAATACTGACTGATTCAATAAAAAATCTTTATGAGAGGCTGGATAATTACGATCTGGATTTGGCCATCGTGGAGGGGGCAGCCAGCATCCCTGAATTCGGTTTCATCCTCCTTGACACCGATTACCTGGTCTGCGCCATGTCCAATGAACACCCCCTGGCCAAAAATTCCATGGTGACACTGGAGGATCTGATCCCTGAGCGGATGATCCTGCGTCTTTCTGAATCGGCGACCGTCAATCTCTTCATCGCCAGCCTTGAATCAATCAACCGTTCCATCCAGGAATTCAACGTCATTTTGGAAGTTGACAACATCGCCACCATCAAGGATCTGATCCGCAAGAACCTGGGCATTTCAATCCTTCCGAAAAGTACCTGCGCGGACGAAGTGAGCAAGGGAAAGATGACCATTCTTCCCATCGAGAATATGCGCATGATCCGGGAGACCAAGATCGTCTACCAAAAGGATTTCTGGCATCCTTTTGTCCTCCAGGAATTGACCTCCCTTTACGGAAAAATTGCCAACAGAAGAAACCGGATCATCCCCTGAGGGAATTTTGAGGACCGGTTGCCGGTGCCTTGGATTTTAAGCTGACATAGGCCTCAACGCAGGCATAGTTTTCCGGTGTGCAGAAAAGGACAATGGAATCACCGGGAACCGACTTTAAAATGATCGTCCTCCTCTTTGGCCTATATGTCACTTTGCGGACACGCTTCCAGGCCAGGACCTGTCCCTGGCGGCCCTGGGCCAGCACGCCCGCGCCTGCCGCCGAATAATTGCGCGCGAACAGGCCCAGCAGGATCGCAGCCCGGTTGATCCTTCGGTATTTTGCGGCCTGGTTCTCCTGAATCCGGCTGGTGACCTCTCTGTCGCCCAGTTTGTAATCGACGTCGTAGGTTCCTCGAAAGACAATCAGAATGACCAGGCCGGTCAGCAGCAAGAGAAGCCCGATCAAGCCCAGAGCGTAATAAAGATAGGGTGCCCCGGGCGAAACCAGCAGCAAAATCAGGATGATGATGCCGAAGGGGATCCCGATCGCCAGCCCCAGCTGCCTCAATAGAAGAGCATTTTTGAAGATGGGGACACGGATGGACCAGCTGCAGGTCCCTGGTACCCTTTTTTCTGATTGGCCCTCGTCTCCCGGATCCTTCATGGCGCAATCCTCCCGCCTTGTCCGCTAAAGGTAGCTTGTCTTTCGTTCATTGACGACAAGGATCCTGCCTTCCCGGATCACGTAGGGCCGGTTGGGGCATAGCGCCATGGCTTCACGGATGTTTGTGGCGTCGATGACGACCAGGTTGGCGTCACAACCCTCCTCGATCCCGTAGCCTTCAATATTCAGAATCCTGGCCGCATCCCCTGTGATCATGTCGAATACTTTTTCGAGTTCGGAAGGCAGGCTCATTTGTGCCGCGTGGACCGTGATGTTGGCCACCTGAAGCATGTCAGCCGAACCCAGGGGATAGAAGGTGTCGTTGACGCAGTCCTGTCCGAAACTGACATTGACGCCGGCCTCCAAAAGTTCTTTGACCCGGGTGATGCCCCGGCGGATGGGCTGCTTGTCCAGCCTGCCCTGCAGCATGAGGTTGGTCGCCGGGTTGGTGATCATGTGGAGGCCGGCCCGGGCCACTTTTTCGATGACGTAGGCGGCGTAATGATCGTCATATGCTGCCAGGGCACAGGTGTGGCCGGCGGTGACCCGGCCCTGCCAGCCCCTGCTTAGAGTCTCGTCGGCCACCATCTCCAGCGTCCGGAAAAAAGGATCGTCCGTTTCATCGACATGCATATCGATGTCAGCATTGTACTTTTCCGCCAGGTCAAAGCAGAACTTGACATGAGCCAGGCTGTCACCGGGCGTCTTCTCATTGGCCGGCATGCCACCGACCAGGTCACAACCCATCCGCATGGCCTGATCCATCAGTTTGTCGCAGCCGGGATCCTTCAGGATACCCTCCTGGGGGAAGGCAACCAGCTGAAGGGTCATCCGGTCTTTGTATTTCTCACGGAGAGCGAGGACACCGGACAGGGGTTTCAGCCCCCCCACGGTGTCAACGTCAATATGGGTCCGCATGGCCAGGGTTCCGTTCATCAGGGCCTTGTCCAGGACAGCGCCTGCCCGCTCGCTGACGTCTTCATCAGTGTACTGCTTCTTGCGGTTCCAGATGATTTCAATGGCCTCGGTCAGAGTGCCGCTGACATTCTTGCGGACACTGTCCAGGATGTTGACTTTGTCCAGATGGATATGAGGGTCGATAAAAGCGGGAACCAGCAGTCTGGATTCCAGATCCAAAATTCTTTCAGCCGGCAGGTCCAAATTCCGGCCGATTACGTGGATGCTCCTGCCCTGGCAATGGACGTCCCATAGACCATCGCGCTGTCTCAGCCTGCAGTTTTTCAGCAACAGTGACATGATCAGCTCCCTTTGACAATCGGGTTTTTCAAGACCAGCACGCCGCCCTCCACCTCATCAATGAAAAAAGAGGACTGGTCAAGGAAGGTGACCTGATCGAAATGATCCAGGAAGGGTTGAACGCCGGAGGTCACGTCCCAGCCGGCTTTGCCTTCCCGGTAATGCATGGGCACCGTGATGACAGGCTCAACTGCTTTGACGAGAGCGGCTGCCTGATCGGCGTCAATGGTGTAGTGGCCGCCGACAGGGATCATGATTACATCCAGCTTTGACAGCCGGCCAAGCTGGCTCTGATTCAAATCATGACCCAGGTCGCCCAGGTGGGCGATGCGGCGGCCGGCCATGGTCACAATATGGATTTTGTTGGGACCGCGGAGCCGGCCGCCCCGGGAATCGTGAAAGCTTTCGATCACCTCGACTCCGGCGACCGGCTCACGGCCTGTCAGCCGGACACGCTGCCGGGCATTGTGGTCATCGTGCTCATGGGAAACCAGAACCAGATCGGCTTGAAGATCCAGAAGGCCATAACCCGGCACTTCAAGAAATGGATCAATAACGACTGTCTCCTGATTCAGACGGATCTCAAAACATGAATGGCCGCGCCAGGTGATTTCGACTTTGTCAGACATGGGGTTCTCCTTTCAAAAAAGGCGGAAGGCCTCGGCACATCGTTGCTTCACCAGTATACCCGCGGCAGGCGCCAACATCAAAGGTATACTGATAAAAGGACTGCGGAGAAGGAGGGGGCAAAATGGACGATAACCGTTTGAAAGAGATCTGGCAGGATCTGGACAAAAGGCTGGCAGACCTTGACTTTGAGGCAATCTGGCCGGGGTTTGCACCGGTTGATTTCGCACTCTATACATCAGATGTCATGTGCTTCCGGGGCGAACTTGCCGGCAAGCCTGATTCTTTTTTCGGCAACACTTCGGTTGATTACCAGGGAGCCCGGATCGCCATCTGGAATCTATCGGGGACAAAAATCGAGAGCCCGGATTCGCTCGACCGCCTGGCTGCCAACCTGGTCCATGAGATGTTCCACGCCTTCCAGCACCGGGAAGGGGAGACACGTTTCGCCAACGACCTGGAACTCCTGCTTTATCCCCAAAACGAAATCCTCACCGCCTGGACTTCACGTGAATCGGCGATTCTGCCTGCGTCCGCACTTTATCGAGGTCAAGACCCGGAAAAAAACGCTTTGCAATCGCTCCGGTCCATCGCCGCTGTCCGGGCCGCGAAATCACAGCTGTCAGGGGGGGCGACCATCAATGAGCTCCGGGTGGAGACGACGGAGGGGTTGGCGGAATACGCCGGCTACCGCGGTCTCTGCCAGATTAACAGTGAACTCGCAGCCAGGCAGTTGTTCTACTACAAGGATCAATTGTTTGAGGGAGACTACCTTTTTGATATCCGGCGGCGCTGCTATTTTTCTGGCATCCTCCTGGCCATAACCGCCGACAAGGCTGGACTGCCGGTTCCCCACCCCTTGCAAGCGAAAAAAACCTTCTGGGAACTGCTTGACATCTCACCCGGCCCCATTGAACCCCTGTCCAGCCAGGAACTGTCCCTGGCAGCCTCTTTGACCGCCCTGGAAAATGAGAGGCGGACCACACTTCTGGCCGGTTTCCAAGAGCGATTCCAGCAAAAACGGCCGGTTCAGGCCCGGATTGTGGGCTACGACCCCATGAATCTGACCCGAATCGACGATTACTTGATCTCCACCCACATCTTAATGATCGAAGAAGGCGGTGTCACGAAAACCCTTATGGGTGATCAGCTCTTGTTGATGAAAACAGAGGATGAGCGGCAGGTGGAAGCCGTCTTTTTCGAAACTGCCTGATCTTTTTGCTACAATGCATGCTAAGTGAGTGAAGCATCAATCAAGTCCAGGAGAGATACCATGAGAGACCGGATCAATGCCATCAAGGAAGAGGGAATTGCCGCGCTCGGCAAGGCCGCTTCTTTCGAAGAGCTGGAAAGTCTGCGCCAGGACTATCTGGGCAAAAAGGGATACCTGACTGAAGTTCTGAAAGGGCTGGGGAAACTTCCGCCCGAAGACCGCAAGGAAGTGGGCCAGCTGGCCAACCGGGTCAAGGATCTCTTTGCCCGGACCATCGAGCAGCAAAAACAACGCCTTTTGGAAGATGCCTCCTTTCTTGAACCGGCTCCGGATCTGACCGTCCCTGGCCTGCGGGTCGCGTCAGGCGGGCTTCACCCCGTTACCCGAATGTGTTACGACCTGAACGATTCCTTCCGCTCCCTGAATTTTGAGATATACAGCGAAGACGAAATCAGCAGCGAGCTCTACGCCTTCGACAATCTGAACTTTCCTCCCGACCACCCTGCCCGCGATTCCATGGATACTTACTGGATCGCCGGTACTGAAGATAAAAGAGGGGCTGACAGACTCTGCCTGCGCCCCCACCTGACTGGCGGCAGCGTCCGCTATCTCCAAAAGCACGGTGCGCCCGCGCGTTTTGTCTATCCCGGCCGCGTCTTTCGCAACGAGGCAACCGATGCCCGCCACGAACGCACCTTTTACCAGTATGAGGCCTTAATCGTCGACCGTGATTTCTCCTTTGCCTCGGGCCTGGTCCTGGTCGAGACCATTTTGGAACGCGTTTTCGGTCACGACGTGCCTGTCCGTATGCGGGCCGGCTTCTTCCCTTTTGTTGAACCGGGCTTTGAGATCGATATGCAGTGCCAGGTCTGCATGGGCAAGGGCTGTCCCGTCTGTCATCACACGGGCTGGATCGAGGTCATGCCGGGCGGGTCGCCTCACCCCAATGTCCTGCGGGTAGCCGGCCTTGATCCGGATATCTGGAGCGGGTTCTACATCAACATCGGGCTCGACCGCCTGGTCATGATGCGGTACGGCATTGATGACGTCAGGCTCTTCCATAGTGCCGATCTCCGTTTCCTCAGCCAGTTCAAGTAGGAGGGAATCATGTTAATCTCGTTAAACTGGATTAGACAGTACGCCGATCTGCCGGCGGATCTTACCGCCGGCCGCGTCGCTTATGACCTGACCATGCGGACAGTCGAAGTGGAATCGGTGACTCATGCTGCCGACCTGGTTGAGGGTATTGTGGCCGGCCGGATCGAATCGGTCAAAGCCCACCCCGAAGCCGATCTCCTTCAGATCTGTATGGTGGATATTGGCCGGGACCGCCTTTACCAGATCGTTTGCGGCGGCACCAATCTCTATGCAGGGGAAGCCGTTGCCGTGGCACCGCCCGGAGCCCAGGTGCGCTGGCATGGCCAGGGTGAACCGGTTGAACTGAAAACAACTAAACTTCGGGGCCAATTGAGTGAAGGCATGATCTGCAGCTCTCAGGAAATCAACCTGGAAGACCTCTTCCCCGCCGAGCACGAGCGGATCATTGTCGACCTGACCCCCCAATTCCCCCATGCCGTCCCCGGACAGGCGCTGGCTGATCTTTTGGGACTCGATGATCTCATCATCGAGATAGACAATAAGTCCATGACCAACCGGCCCGATCTTTGGGGCCATTACGGCATCGCGCGGGAACTGGCCGCCATTTACGGCGGATCTTTGAAAACGCTGCCGGCCTTCAAGCTCCCCGACACCCCCGGACCCTACACTGTCAGGATTTCCGACACCGACCGCTGCAGGCGTTACGACGCCGTCGTCTTCGACGGTGTCAAAACGACGCCTTCGCCCTTCTGGATGCAGCGCCTGATCTGGTCGGTGGGCATGCGGCCCATCAACCTGCCCGTCGATGTCACCAACTTTGTCATGCTGGCGACAGGCCAGCCCACCCATGCTTTCGACCGTGATCATGTCGAGGACGGCATCCATGTCCGCCTGGCCCGGGAGGGAGAAATCCTGGAACTTCTTGACGGCCACGAATTGAAACTGGCTGCCAGTGACCTTCTGATCTGCGACGGCAAGGACAAGCCGATCGGACTGGCCGGCGTCATGGGGGGCGCCCGCGATTCCATCCTGCCTGATACCTCCGGCATGGTCCTGGAAGTAGCCAACTTTGAAGCCATTGGGATACGGAAGACAGCGGCCCGCCATCAACTGCGCACCGAAGCCTCATCCCGCTTTGAAAAAGCCATCGACACACTCCGCTGTGATCAGGCCCTGGGCCTGGCGGTCGAGCTCATGCGCGACTTGCAGCCGGAGGCCAAAATCGTCGCGGCCGGGCATCACCGCGCCGTGGAAACCCAACCGCTGACGATTCCCGTCTCGCTTCATTTCCTCAATGTCCGGTCAGGCAGGGCACTGACGGCTGGTGAGACCATGAAGACACTGGAACCTCTGGGTTTTAGAACTTCCTTTGACGGTGACGACATACTGACTGTCACGGTGCCTGTCTGGCGGGCGACCGGTGATGTTGGCATCAAGGACGATATCCTGGAGGAAGTCTGCCGTATGATCGGCTATGACCGGTTCGAGTTTGTCCCGCCTGTCATCGGACTGGACAAAGCCATCCGTCAGCTCGATTACGAAAGTGAGCGGGCCGTCAGGGAATATCTGGCCATCCGGGCAGGTCTCCAGGAGATCTTCACTTACCCCTGGGCCGCTGATCAATTCCTGGAGGCGGCCGGTGAAAACACAGACCGGCTCCTGGCCTTGGCCACGCCGCCAGCGCCCGACCGCTCCCATATGCGCGGCTCCCTCATCCCCGGCATGCTCGAAGCCCTGGTGCAAAATGACCGCTATTACGATGAATTTGGTCTCTTTGAACTGGCTCAGGTCTTCGAAAAGGGCAGCTCCCACCCCAGCATCAAAGAAGAGAGCCTGCCCATCCAAAACAGACAACTGGCACTGGCACTGGCCGGCCAGGAGCCCCTGCAACTGTTTCGCAAGCTGAAAGGCATCCTGGCTGAATTGCCCCGCCATGGCCGTTTGGCTGGCTGGACTTTCACCAGAGAAGGCGAAAAACCCCCCTGGGCTGACAAGAATGCCTGGCTGATCCTGAAGAACAGCAAAGGTGAGACTGTCGGCCGCCTGGGCCTGCTGTCACCCAAGACAACTGAAGACATCGGCCTGAGGCAAAGCTGGGCAGCGGCAGCCGAGATCGATATCGAAAAACTGACTCCCTTGCCCAGCCGGGACAACCGCTATCAACGTCTGCCCCACTTTCCCCTGGTGGAACAGGATCTATCTATTGTGGTCGATGAAGCGATTAGCTGGGAAAAAATCGAGGAAGCGGCAGCCTCCCAGGTCAGCCGGCTCGAATTTGTGGAGGAGTACCGGGGCAGCCAGGTACCCGAAGGCAAAAAATCGGTTATGTTCCGCTTTTGGCTGGCGTCGGATGAGAAGACTTTATCCTCCGAAGAGATTGATCTTATGCGCAAGCGCCTCCTCAAAAAGCTGGAATTTGTGCTAGGTGCCACACTTCGATAACAGGATATCGATATATCCGTATCGAATGATACGGTTTTGGCCGCATGCCGGTGGCCTGCAGCCCGGGGTGCCAAAGAGTTGCATTCCATGATATCATCGATATTCTCGAAATTACTTTGATTATCTCCATTATCCTTCCTTGGGCGACTGGAATAAACAGGCATGTGGCAGATTCGTCAAAATGACAGCTTGCCCCGGCTTGCCGCGTATCCTAAATTGTAGCCGGTGATTATGGGCGGAGCCACAGAAAGTGAATCAAAGGATATAAAACACTACACTTCTTACCTGATCCTGACAAATAATCCAATGGTCGCTGACACCTTCAGCGAACAATTCCCGATCGAGTTTCTCCAAGAAGCCAGCGATCGCGAGGTCCTTTTGAGGGCGCGCGACCGTGTCCATCTCGGCCACCGCATCCTGACCGCCCCGCTTTCAGGCAGCGTCAAACCCGGGGAGACTCCTTACCGCTCTATCTTGATGACCTTTGAGCGGGAGGAAGGGGTGGATTATTTTTCGCTGGTCAACATGGAGCGGGCCCTGTCCATCATCAGGGATTTTGAAACCAGCCCCCTGGCAAACCGGCCGTCTGTCGACCGCGATTATCAGCTGGTCGATCTCAGCCTGATGGAGAGCGCATTGCCTTCCCTTGAGATTTCGGGCCTGGCATGAGGCATAACAAAGAAGCAGAGGTGCAAAAGTGAAACTGGAACTGGGCTACATTGATATCCACGGCATCCGCTTCGGAGATCGCAATGCGGTTGAAGATGGCATCCTGATTCTCAATCCTGGTCCGCTGATCGAACAGGTTCTGGCTGATCCGCACATCAGGCAGGCCCATCTGGAAATCGCTAATCCCGGCGAAAGCATCCGCATCACTCCGGTCAAAGACGTGATCGAACCTCGCGTCAAAGTCGAAGGCCCGGGGGGGATCTTTCCCGGCATGGTCTCCAAGGTTGATACGGTTGGCTCAGGGCGGACCCATATCCTGCGGGGCATGGCGCTTGTGACCGTGGGCCGTATTGTCGGCTTTCAGGAAGGCATCATCGACATGACCGGGCCGGGAGCTGACTACACTCCCTTCTCAAAATTGCATAACCTGGTGCTGGTTATGGAACCGGCGGACGGCATCTCGCCCCACGACTACGAGAAGGCGGCCCGCATGGCGGGTCTGCAGCTGGCCGTCACACTGGGTGAACTGGCCCGTGACCTCACGCCGGACGAAACGGAGGTTTTCAAAACGCCCCGGATTGCTGAGACTTTCGACGCCGCCCTGCGCGGTCTGCCACGTGTTGGTTACGTCATGATGCTCCAAAGCCAGGGACTCCTCCACGACACCTATGTCTACGGCGTGGACGCCAAGCGGACGCTTTCCACCATCATCCGGCCGACTGAACTGATGGACGGAGCCATCGTTTCGGGCAACTGTGTATCGGCCTGTGACAAGAACACCACCTACCATCATCTGAACAATCCGGTCATCCGTGACCTTCTGGACCAGCACGGCAAGACCCTGAATTTTGTTGGCATGATCATCACCAATGAGACTGTTTACTTGTCCGACAAAGTCCGCTCCTCCGACTGGACAGCTGAAATGGCTGAATACCTTCCTTTTGACGGCGCCATTATTTCCCAGGAAGGTTTCGGCAATCCCGATACCGACCTGATCATGAACTGCACCAAGCTTGAAAAGAAAGGCATCAAAACGGTCGTTATCACCGATGAGTACGCCGGACCGGACGGCAAAAGCCAGTCTTTGGCCGATGCCGACGCCCTGGTCAATGCTGTTGTTTCAACCGGCAACGCCAACATGCCCATCGTGCTGCCACCCATGGACCGTGTCATCGGCACCCTGGACTACGTCGATACCATCGCCGGCGGCCACGACGGTTCGCTGAGGGCGGACGGTTCGATTGAGGCCGAACTCCAGGTGATCACCGGCGCAACCAACGAACTGGGCTACAACCGTCTGAGCGCTCGCTAAGGAGGATCCCGTGAGTCAATATAAAGTCGTCCATTACATCAATCAGTTCTTCGGCCAGGTGGGCAGCGAGGAGATGGCCGATTACCCCGCGGAGAAAAGGGAGGGGCCTGTAGGCCCGGGTATCGCCTTCACCATGGCTTTCGGCGACCAGGCTGTCATCACCGCTACCATTGTTTGCGGTGATTCCTGGTACAACGAGAATCTGGACCTTGCCAAAAAAACCGTCCTCGACATGGTCCGTGAGGAAAAGCCTGATCTTTTCATTGCCGGTCCCGCCTTCAACGCCGGCCGCTACGGTGTCGCCTGCGGCAGTATTGCGGATGCTGTCCAGACTGAGCTTGGCATCCCCGCGGTCACCGGCATGTATGTGGAAAACCCCGGCGCCGACATGTACCGCGAGAAGGTTTATATCGTCGCAACAGGCGACAATGCGGCTGGTATGAGGCGGGTGGTGCCCGTCATGGCCGGCTTGGGGTTGAAACTTGTCAAACGGCAGGAAATCGGTGCTTCGATCGAAGAGGGATATTTGCCCAATGGAGTCCGCAAGAATTTCTTTGACCAAAAAAGAGGCAGCCTCCGGGCCATCGAAATGTTGCTCAACAAACTCCATGACAAGCCTTTTGTCACTGAATACCCAATGCCCTCCTACGACCGGGTCCCGCCGGGCCCGGCCATCAGGGACCTGTCCCGGGCCTCCATCGCCCTGGTCACTTCCGGCGGCATCGTGCCCAAGGGAAATCCCGACCACATTGAGAGTTCGTCTGCCACCCGTTACGGCAGTTACCATATTGCCGGCGTCGACGATTTAACCTCAGAGACGTACGAAACAGCTCATGGGGGCTACGACCCTGTCTACGCCAACCAGGATGCAGACCGTATCGTGCCGGTCGATGTCCTGCGCCAATTTGAAAAAGAGGGCAAGATCGGCAAGCTGCACGACTGGTTCTATTCGACGGTCGGCAACGGCACCTCGGTGGCAAGTTCCAAACGATTTGCCATGGAAATCACGGAAAAGCTGCTGGCCCAGGGTGTCGACGCAGTCATCCTGACCTCGACCTGAGGCACCTGTACGCGTTGCGGTGCAACCATGGTCAAAGAAATTGAAAACGCGGGCATCCCGGTGGTCCACCTGTGTACGGTGACTCCCATCTCCATGACGGTCGGAGCCAACAGGATCGTGCCGACGGTGGCCATCCCTTACCCGCTTGGCAAGCCCGATCTTGAGCCTAAGGATGAGTACGAGTTAAGGCGGCAGCTGGTCGGCAAGGCACTTGACGCCTTGACACAGGAAGTCACGGAACAGACCCTTTTTGATTGAAGCCGGCCATCCAGGAGGAATGTGCAGTATGGAAAAAATCTACGATCTCATTATCATTGGCGCCGGTCCGGCAGGGCTTGCGGCTGGCCTCTACGCCGGCCGGGCGCGCCTGGATACGCTCCTGATCGAAAAAGGAGTTGATGGAGGCCAGATCGCCATCACGGATGAAATTGAAAACTACCCCGGAGGTCTGTCTGGTCCCGGTCAAAAAGAAAGCGGCGCGGAACTGGTTGCCCGCATGACAGCCCAGTGTACCCAATTTGGCGTTGAGCGCCTGTCCGCCAATGTGACCAAGGTTGAGCTTGATGGTGTCATCAAGCGAATCCATACCCGTGACGGCATCCATGAGGCCAAAGCGGTCATCATCGCCACCGGCGCCCATCCCCGGCCCATCGGCTGTCTGGGCGAAGAAGAATTCACTGGCCGCGGCGTTTCCTACTGCGCCACCTGTGACGGTTCTTTTTTTGAGGGCTTGGAGGTTTTCGTCATAGGCGGCGGGGATACAGCAGTCGAAGAAGCCATCTACCTGACCAAGTTCGCCAGGAAGGTCACCATCGTCCACAGGCGCGATGAGCTGAGAGCTGTCAAATCCATCCGCGAGCGGGCTTTCGCCAACGAAAAAATCGACTTCATGTGGAATTCCGTGGTCACGGAACTCCACGGCCCGGAGGGGGTCCTGTCCGCCATGACGGTCAAGGATACGAAGACAGGTGAAGAGCGCAAGGTTGAGGCGGATGAAGATGATGGCATGTTCGGCGTCTTTGTTTTCATCGGTTTTCTGCCTAATTCCGAGCTTTTCGAGGGCCTGGTCGACATGGAACACCACTACATCCTGACAGATGATGCCATGAGGACCAATTTGCCGGGCGTCTATGCCGCCGGTGATATCAGGAAGAAGCCGCTTCGCCAGGTTGTCACGGCCTGCTCCGATGGCGCCGTGGCAGCCATGCAGGTGGAACATGATCTGGCCTCGGGCCGGATCGGTTAAGGAGAGGATTTACCATGTTTGAACTTGACAAAAACAACTTCGAAGAAGAGGTCCTCAAGGCCACCGGGCCAGTCCTGGTCGACTTTTACGGCAACGGCTGTGTGCCCTGTGAGGCGCTGAAACCTCACATCCTGCGGCTGGAAGAAGAGTACGGTGACCGAATCCGATTCACTGGCCTCAACACATCCAATGCCCGGAGGCTGGCCATCTCGCAGCGCATTTTAGGCCTGCCGGTTATCGCTATTTATGAAAACGGCGAAAAGACCGGGGAACTGGTAAAAGAAGACGCAAGTCCCGAGGCAGTCGAAGACATGCTGAAGGAATTTTGCGCCGACAGAACTTAGATTTCCCGGGACTGCCTCAGGCAGATCCCTTGGAGATGGGTGAAAATGCACCCTTCAATATCAATCGGATGAAAGGAGCAGGGTATGAGCATACTCGAAGGCAAAAAGGTCATCGTGATCGGTGACCGCGACGGGGTTCCCGGCCCGGCGATCGCGCTTTGCGCGGAGTCAGCAGGCGCCGAGGTGATCTTCTCCACAACGGAGTGCTTTGTCTGAACGGCTGCGGGAGCAATGGATCTGGAAAACCAGAAGCGTATCAAGGAACTCACGGAGGAGTACGGTGCAGGGAACATAGTGGTTCTCCTGGGCGCCGCCGAAGGTGAAGCTTCCGGAATCGCGGCTGAGACGGTCACCGCAGGTGATCCGACATTCGCAGGTCCGTTGACAGGAGTCCCGTTGGGACTCAGCGTCTACCACGTTTGTGAAGAGGAAGTCAAGGCAGAATACGACCCCGGGGTCTACGATGAACAGGTTTCCATGATGGAAATGGTCCTGGATATCGATGAGATCACAGATGAGATGAACTCGATCAGGCAGCTTGTCGTCAAACACTAGCTATAAGATCGATTCGGATGCCCCGGTATCAAACTGCCCTTCTTGAAGGCAGAGCCGGGGCATCTTTTCCAAGATACCCCTTGAAAGGCAGGACTGTCACAAGATGAATAGTGTCATGAAAGGCGCGGGCTACATTCTTGTCCACACCCCCGACATGGTGATCCATAACGGGACGACACAGACGACCGAGCGCGCGGTCAATCCGGATTCAGACTATCTGCGGGAGCTTCCCGCCCGCCTCCGCTCCTATGACCGGGTACGCGCTTACTACCCCAACCAGGTCTATATCGGCAATCTGACGCCTGATAATCTTAAAGAGATCCCCGGCCCCTGGCATGAAATGACCAGCCCCCGGGACGACCGCTTCGGCCCCTTCGGCGAGATCATGCCCCAGGACGAATTCTATCTTCTGATCCAAGCTGTGGATGAATTCCAGCTGGTCTTCCTGGATCAGGATTTTGTCCATGAGACCAAGCCTAAACTCGAAGGCCACCCCCTTATTTCGAACTATCTGATCAGCCGCATCACAAACGGTGTCGATCAGGCGAAACTGAAACAGCTGATCCATGACGAAGGCGCGGAAGGCCTCTACATGAAAGACCGGGTCGTGGGCGCCGTCCGCCGTGCCCATGACATGGACCCCAACCTGTCGGCCCCCGTCATGCTGGAAAACCTGGTGTCCAAGGCTTCCAGCACCCTGGCTCTCCTTTTCGCCGTAAAAGACAGCGGCATGGATCCGGATCAAATTGAGTACACCATTGACTGTTCCGAGGAAGCCTGCGGCGACATGAACCAGCGGGGCGGCGGCAACTTTGCCAAAGCCACGGCCGAGATGGCGGGACTTGCCAACTCAACCGGATGCGACGTCAGGGCTTTTTGCGCGGCTCCGGCGCATGCCCTGGTCCTGGCAGCCTCCCTGGTCAAGGCCGGCACTTTCAAGACAGTGGCTGTCACCGCCGGCGGCTCCACGGCCAAGCTGGGCATGAACGGCAAAGATCATGTCAAGAAAGACCTGCCCGTCCTCGAAGACTGCCTGGCGGGTTTCGCCGCCATTGTTTCGGAAAACGACGGGATCAACCCCGAGATTATTGTAAGTCAACCCGGCAGACACACGGTCGGCACCGGCAGTTCCCCTCAAAATGTCATCGCCTCGCTGGTCACCGAACCGCTGGCGAAATTAAATCTCAAGGTCACTGACGTCGATTACTATTCACCTGAGATGCAAAATCCGGACATCACCAAGCCGGCCGGTGCCGGCAACGTCCCCGAATCCAACATGAAAATGATCGGGGCCCTGGCCGTCAAGCAGGGTGACTTGGAGCGGGCCGACTTAAACAATTTTGTCGCCAAGCACGGTCTGCCCGGCTTTGCCCCCACCCAGGGGCATATTCCTTCGGGCGTGCCCTTCATGGGCCACGCCAGGCAAGCCCTGCTCAACCGGGAAATCGGACGGGTCATGATCATCGGCAAGGGTTCGCTCTTCCTGGGCCGCATGACCAACCTCTTCGACGGCATCTCCTTCCTCTTGGAGCAAAACAGGGGAAAGGAAGAAGTTCAGGCCTCCTCCGATCAAATCCGCCGCCTGATCGCCGAGTCTCTCCGTGATTTTGCGTCCGCCCTCAGGGAAGGCAGGTAGGCCATGGATCAGGTCAAGCGTGAAATCGCCCTTATTTTCGAAGAACTGGCTCAAGGACTGGAGACGGGGGAATTCGGCACAAAATCCACTGTCGCCGTCATGGCCCTGGGCTCGGAACTGGGCGAACATCAGGTCATGGAAGGCTGCCTTAAGGCGGCCGGCCAGGGCATTTCAGTGCTCTACCTGGGGACAGAGGAAGCAGAAGGCGTCACGACCCTCCCTTATGACTGTGCAGAAAGCGCCTCGGCCCGGATGGAAACTTTGCTCATATCGGGTGAGGCAGATGCGGCAGTCGCCATGCATTACCCCTTCCCCATCGGCGTTGCCACGGTAGGCAGGATCAAGGCACCCGCAACCGGCAGGGATTTCTACCTGGCTTCAACCACCGGAACTTCATCGACTGACCGGGTGGAGGCCCTGGTCTTGAACGCCATCGCCGGCCTGGCAACCGCCAAAGCGGACGGTCTTACGAACCCGACTGTGGGCCTGCTTAATCTGGATGGCGCCCGCCAGGCCGAACTTATCCTCAAAACGTTGAAGGAAAAAGGCTATCCTTTCACCTTTGCCCAATCCGGACGGGCTGACGGCGGCGCAGTTATGCGGGGCAACGACGTCCTCCGGGGTTCGCAGGATGTCCTGGTCGCCGACTCCCTGACGGGCAACGCGCTTTTAAAAGTGCTGGCAGCTTATTCCTCCGGCGGCAGCTGTGAAACGGTGGGCGCGGGCTACGGTCCCGGCGTCGGCGAAAAGATGGAGGGTGTGGTTCACATCATCTCCCGCGCCTCGGGTGCCCCGGTCATTGCGGCAGCCATTCAATATGCTGCCAATACGGCCAAAAACAAGTTGCGGGCCATCTATCTCAATGAACTGGCCCAGGCAAGAAAAGCCGGCTTGGATAAGCTCCTGCAGGAGAGACGGCAAGGATTAACCGGGCACAACGGTATTGCAGCGCCGCCCCGGGAAGTTGTAACGGAGGCGATCGAAGGCATCGACGTGCTAGACTTGGAGAAAGCTGTCCAGCTCTTGTGGGCCGGGGGGATCTACGCTGAATCCGGTATGGGTTGCACAGGCCCCATGGTCCGTGTATCATCTTTGAAACTCGGTGACGCTCGAAATATCTTGATTGAGGGCGGTTTCATCGGCGAATAGAGGTGCTTCAGATCCATGTTGGATTTTCAGAAACTTCAATTGGAACATCTGCCGCTGATCAAGCCCTTCCTTGATCCCAATCCGCAAAGGCTGTGTGACTTGACGGTCGGCGGCCTTTTTATGTGGCGTGATCTCTTTTATAACGAATTCGTCATCGCAGCAGACTGCCTGATCATCAGCATGCGGATTTTTGACAGCCACACGGCCTACACGGTTCCACTCGGCGAGAACCGGGAAGAGGCCCTTACCCTGCTCGAGGAGCATTGCAGGGAAAAGGGCGAACCCTTGGTCTTCTGCATTGTCGGCGACATGGACCTGCCTCTTTTTTCCCGAAGGTACCCGGATTTTCACGCCATCGCTGAACGGGACTATTTCGATTACCTTTACGAAGCTGAAGATCTGCTCGAACTCAAGGGAGGCAAGCACCGCTCAACCCGCAATAACATCAACCGCTTCATGCGCGCTACCCCTGACTGGCGTTTTGAGATTATTACCACCTTCAACCGGGCGGCGGTCTGTGACTTTGCCTGTGCCATTGAAAAAGAAAACCCACCGCAGGACCGCACCTTGAAAGAAGAGGCACGCAAGATCCGGGAAGTCCTGGATCACCTGCGTGACTACGGTATGTTCGGCGGCGTCCTCTTTGCCGGCGACCAGGTGGCCGGCTTCTCCTTAGCGGAGGTTCAGGGCGACACCCTCTACATTCATGTTGAGAAAGCGGACACCCGCTTCAGGGGTGTTTACCAGATGCTGGTCTATGAGTTCGTCAAGATGTTCGGCAACTGCAAGTCAGTGCACTTCATCAACCGTGAGGATGATAACGGGGATCCCGGTCTGCGCCAGTCCAAGATGAGCTACGGGCCAGTGGCCCTCCTGTCCAAGTACACGGTCTATACGGATAAGTCCAAACCTGAGTGGATGGAACGCTGCTATCTGGAATGACATGTTTGAAAGACCCAACCACGCCCCGCATGCAAGACTCGATGAATCGCTACGGTTTGCAGTGCTGGCAGGGTTCGCGGCCTGATTGGACGGCCTCTTCCCTTGTTTGAAAATAGACCCTGTTATGCTCCTTGATCTGGTTGACATGACCGCAGGTCTTTAGATGGAAAACCTTGGAGTTCTGGCTGGCCACGTAGGGATGATCGATAGGCGTTGTGCTGTGCGTGGTCTTTGTCGTTTTTTCGGTCGTTGTCGGTGTCGTGGTGGGAGGACTTGTCGTATGGGTTGTTGTCGGGGTCGTGGTAGAAGAACTGGTCTTCCGGCTTGCAGCAGACGGGCTTGGTTGGGGGGTGGGTTGGTCACTTCGAGTCGGGCCCGCGTCCACCGTCTCCGTTTCTGCCACGCTGGCTGAGGGAACAGGAAACTCAAGCTCCGTGCCTTCGGTAAACAGGTCGCTTGCCTCCCCGGGTTCCCCCTCAGGTGCAGGCGGCTCCGTTATTTCCATGGCTGGCATATTGGGTTGGGTGTGCGACTGCTCACCTGTGGACGGAATGGCCGGCGGCTCAGGAATTTTTGGGTCGGCCGGAACCGTTTCCTCCGAAAATTCCTCGTGCAGGGGCGAATCTTCCGGTTTTCGTCTTTCAGGAGAAAAACGGCCTCCATCGCAGGCAGTCACGACCAGAAGCAAACACAATGCAATGAAAAAAGAGCAATACTTCATGGCACGCCTCCCCGAAGCAGAAGTGCGGTGGAAGTCATTTGCACCAGTTTAGCAAAGTACGACTCAGTTGTCTCCGCCCACTTAATCCGCTCGTCCTTCCTCAGGAGGGAAAGGTAAAACCCTGTTGATGACAAGGGCGATGACAATGCCGATCAGGGTATCCAGGAAACGCGCCACAGCCAGTTGAAAGGGAGTCACGTTTTCTGACAGGCCCAGGGCGATGGCCAAAAAAACGATAGCGCCCAGGCCTGCGCCCGTTTCCTTGAAAAAGGAAACGCTGATCCACATAACCAAAACCACGCCCAGGGAGAGCACAAGCGCGTAGATCATGGAGCGATCGTCCATGCCGAACTTGTCCTTGGTTAACAAAACCGCAAAACCAAAGACAGCTCCGACGAAGGTTGATTGGATACGCGTCAAGGAAGCGGCAAAGCTTTCCTGGATGGTGCTCCGCAAAGAGATGATAGCCGCGACCAGGGCCGTGACCACCTTAAAGGTTGCCGGCAGGGGAACCAGGGCGTAGAAGAGCAGGCAAAGGAGAACCGCCAAGGAGGTCTTGATTATCCGCAAACCCGGCAGACGCAGGGGCTGACGGCGCCCTGATCCTGATGAATGCATCAATTCCCTGAGTTTTCGGATTGTGATCACCTCCCTGTTCCGCAGGACGGATCTGCATGCTCTCGTGCTCTTAGCGTAGCTTACCTTGAGCAAGGCGGTTAGGCAAGAACGGTCGCATGCATTTGTGATCCGGTTTTTTCACGCCAGCCCTACAAACCGATGGTTTCAAAAGCTTGGTCGAAGGGTGCCCGGCACAAGCCCCTCTCTGTGATGATCCCCGAGATCAAGGTATGGCTGGTGACGTCAAAGGCGGGGTTGAAGACATCCATGTCCGGAGGTGCCATTCTCTCCCGGTACCACATGTCAGTGATCTCATCCGGATCGCGGATTTCAATGGGAATGCCGTCACCCGTTGCCGTGGCCATGTCAATGGTGGAGCTGGGGGCGCACACATAAAATGGCACTTTGTAATGTCCGGCCAGGATGGCCAGCGTATTGGTGCCAATCTTGTTGGCGGCGTCCCCGTTCCTAGCCACGCGGTCACAACCCACAAAAATAATGTCAATTTTTCCCTGGGCCATCAGAACAGAGGCCATGTTATCACATTGAACGGTTGTTTTGATGCCTGCGTTTTTGAGCTCGAAGGAGGTCAGCCGGATACCCTGCAAGAGCGGCCGAGTCTCGTCACAGTAAACATGCATCTGATCCCCGGACCAGCCCTCTTCCAGGGCGATGTACATGGGTGCCGTCGCTGTGCCATACTTGGCGGTGGCCAGGGTGCCGGCATTGCAATGGGTCAGGATGCCGACGGGGCGGTCTTCCTTTTTCAAGTCTTTCAAAAGGTCAAAGCCAATCCTGCCTATAGTGCGGCTGATGGCAACATCTTCCTCCCGGATAGCTTCAGCTTCGACAAAGAGCTGTTTTTTGATCTCAGATAAGGGTCTCCCCCGGCTGGCTTTGACGAAAGCCCACAACCGGTTCAGCGCCCAGGTCAGATTCACCGCTGTGGGACGGGAAGAGGCCAGGTAATCCGAAAGCTTCTTGTATTCCCGGCAGAAGAACTCATAATCTTCAGTCTGTATGTTTTGAGCCATGACAGCCATGCCGTAGGCCGCCATCACACCGATGGCCGGTGCGCCCCGGACCCGGAGCGATTGAATGGCTTCCCAAATCTCCTCTTTCTGCTTGAGCTGGATCCTCTTGATCTTTCCCGGCAAAAGTGTCTGGTCGATGATATCGACAGCTTCTTTGCCGGGTGCCCACTTGACGGAGATGACCTGCTCGAAAAATGCCTCCACTTGATTCACGGCTGACCCCTTCCCTTCACGATATCGCCTTCATCTTACAGGGCGATGAATCTTCCAATCAAGAGCGGGTGTTTTTCCTGTATTCGGAACCTTTGCTCTTCTGCTTCGAGGGATTACTGAAGTGACTGTGCGAAAAACCGGAGATAAGAATGAGAAGGAAAAGATTGCCGGAAGCATTTTGAGTGATTTGCCTGAATGGTTCGGCTTGCCGGAAAGCACCTTGAATTACATAAAGGAATCACAAGAAATGTCCTTTTGGCTTGTTTCGCAGGCAAAGTCAACACAAAATTGAATACCCTAATTCCCAATTTCGCCTTCCATGTGGGAGCGATGCTTCTCGTTTACTTCGGACACCTCAGGACCAGCAAAGCCGGCCCCTGCACATGGAGTATCAAATAGATCACGGGGTCAGACTCCGCGGGCCAAACTAAATCGTCATTTCGATCTCCACGGTGTTTAAACGGTAAGACAAGCATCGTATTCTAATCGCGACTGTCTTCCGTAGATGACGCAGATGAATCAGGGTTGTTGATTTACGCTTTTTCAGTTTTGCTACCACCGGTTGACAAATTGAATGGAGCTCTTTATGGTATGCAACTAACGGGGAACTTATATTCTAAGTTGAAAAATATGAAGAATATGAGGAGGTTATGAAATGATCTTAGCAGACAAAATTTTATACCATCGGAAAAAACTTGCTTTAAGTCAGGAGGAACTCGCTGAGCAACTCAATGTATCACGTCAGTCAATATCAAAGTGGGAAGGAGCTCAATCTATCCCGGATATGGACAAAATCATTAAGCTGAGCAATCTATTTTCAGTCTCTATCGATTATTTGCTAAAAGATGAAATTGAAGAAGCAGAGTATATTGAGGCAAAAGATAATGGAAGTCTCAGGCGGATCAGCCTGGAAGATGCCAGCGCTTTCATAGAGGCCAATAAAAAGTATTCCAAAAGCATAGCGATTGGTGTCTTTCTATGTATTATCGCTCCTGCCCTATTGACCTTGTCAAACCAGCTCTTTGAAAATGGAAGCCTGGGAATCTTAATGCTGATCGCAATGGTTGCCGTCGCTGTTCCCTTATTTATTAAGTCAAACCATTCCATGGAGCCGTATAAATTTCTAAAAGAGGATTCTTTCGAGCTTGAGTATGGTGTTGACAGCGCTGTGAGAAGGGAAAAGGAAAAATACAGAAATAGCCATGTCAAAAACCTCAGCCTGGGGGTTGTATTGATTATCGTTTCTGTTATTCCGGTTATTGTCTCGGATGCATTGTTAAATATCCCAGTTCTATCCTCTGTTGCCCCTTCTCTTCTCATTACAATGGTCGCTATTGGTGTGCATCTTCTGGTTAGAACGAGTATTTACAATAACTCGTTCCTCATCGTTCTGCAGGAAGGCGATTATACCCCTAACAAAAAAAAGAATAGTGTTATATACGGGAGAATTGCAGGAATTTACTGGCTTTCTATCGTCATCTTGTATTTGGCTATTAGTTTTATATTCAATAAATGGGGATCTTCATGGGTCATTTGGCCTATCGCCGGGGTTTTGTTTGGGCTGGTCAGTATCATCGCTTCAATCTTTGTTGATGATTAGGCAAGAATAGGTGACAGAGGGGGGGACAGTCCTTCTGTCATCCCCCTGTTGCATCAAACAGCATATTTTTGAAGCAGCAAGGCGAAGTCAATACAAAATTGCATATCTTTGACTCCCAGTCTTGCCTTGTAGTAACCATGGATCGCGTTTACTTCGGACACCTTGACCAACATAGCTTCTGCATCCGCTGCAGCGATTTCAGCTGAAGATTGGTAACCTGCCTCATAGAATGCCCTTGCCGCAAGGGGACCCACGCCATTGATACGCACAAGATCACAAAGCCAACACAATTCGTCTGTAAAGTCCTGTTTTTGATCCCAATAGTCTTTCGATGTTCCAAGTCCTGATTCACTTAATTTACAAGCAATGATCCATCGATACCCGGAAAGTCCGGAAGCGAAACTGGTTTTTGCTCCAATCTGCCGATTTCACGCTTCAAGATGACCAGGTATTCCTCTGGTACCCCACATTCACTTGCAAAGGCTGCCATTTTCTTTGGACTTGAAATGATGTTTTTCAACTCCGCGATCGACTTAATTCCTTGTCTTTCAAATGATGCAAAGTTCTCCTCAAGACCTTGCCACAGAATTCTGCGTCCTGGTAATAGATTTTGTTGTTTGAGCAGGTCTTGATATTCATGAATCGGTAACCTCTCCAAATCAATGCTGTACCTCAATACGTATCCCCCCTGTCAAAATAAAATATGGACAGACATTGATAAGAATCTGAATCAATTTTGCTTGCAAGTCCTACTCCCATTCAATGGTCGCGGGCGGTTTGCCGGTCAGCTCGTAAACCACGCGGCTGACATGAGAGACTTCCCCGGTAATGCGGCCGGCGACATGCTGCAAAAATTCCCAGGGAAACTCAGCCGGCATGGCTGCCATGAAATCATCTGTTTTCACCGCCCTCAAGGCAATGGTGAAGTCATAGGTGCGGCGGCCATCGATCAGGCCGACTGACTGCAGGCCTGTCATGACAGCGAAATACTGGGACACCCGGTCGCGGAAACCATGCCTTTCAACTTCCTCGCAGAAAATGGCATCAGCTTCCCGCAGGATATCCAGCTTTTCCTTTGTAATCCCGCCCAGGCAGCGGATGGCCAGGCCGGGTCCGGGAAAAGGCTGGCGGTCGACCATGGCAGCCGGCAGGCCGAGCGCACGGCCAACTTCGCGTACCTCTTCCTTAAACAGAAAACGAAGCGGTTCGATCAAGCCCTCAAACTGAATCTGCTCGGGGAGGCCGCCCACATTGTGGTGGCTTTTGACAATCTGGCCGTCCTCGCCGCTCTCGATCACATCAGGATAGATGGTGCCTTGAACCAGGAAGGCTGCACCCATTTTCTCCGCCTCCTGCTCGAAGATCCGGATAAACTCTTCACCGATCCGCTTGCGCTTGGCCTCGGGCTCCAGGACGCCTGCCACACTTTCCAGGAAGCGTTCTGCGGCATCAACAAAAACAAGCGGAATCCTGAATTGACTGGTAAACATCGCTCGAACCATTTCGGGCTCACCCTTGCGCATGAAGCCATGGTCGATAAAAACGCAGGTCAGCCGGTCGCCCAAGGCGCGGTGAACCAGGAGGGCAGCAACCGAAGAGTCGACACCGCCTGACAGGCCGCAGATGACGCGCTTGCCGCCCGCTCTTTCGCGGATTTGTTCCATGGTTTCATCGATGTAGCGCTCAATGGTCCAGTCTCCGGCACATCCGCAGCTGTCAAAAAGAAAGCGGGAAAGAATGCTGTCAAGGGATTCCTTGCCCGCCGCACAAAGGGATTCCTCCCCCAGCGCGAGAAAAGGGATCTTCTGTGAACCCAGTTTTTTATGCAGTGAATCCAGGGCAGCTTCTCTGTCCCGCCCTGTGACAACCAAGCCGCAAAGGGTGGGAAGATGAAGCTCAGCCTCCAGGAAACGACGCGGTGAAATCAGTTCAGCATAGACATGCCGGTCCCGGATGGCATGAACCAAGGTTCGCCCCAGACCGCCGCCTGTATCGATAACCAGAATGGTTTCGTGCAACTTGCGCATGGACTCTCCTTTCCGGCTAATACTCGATCCCCGGTCTGGCGGGCATCTTCGAATGCTCGTAGGGGTGCTTGATCATGACCACTTCCGATATGTAGTCGGCACATTCGATCAATTTCTCTGAAGGGTCGCGCCCCGTGAGGACAAGCTCAAGATGAGGTGGTTTTGTCCTGAGGAAAGAGATAAGCTCCTCTTCATCGATCATGCCCGTTGAAATTGCTCCCAGGATTTCGTCAAGGACCAGGAGATCGATTCCTGCCCGGCTCCGTTCCACGGCATCGGCCAGGCGCTGCCGATGAAAAATGCGGTTGGCCGCCTTTTCTTCCTCATCCATCTGGAAAACGAACTTGCCGGACGGTTGCCCGGACACCACCTCAATGCCCAAGTCGCGAAGAGGACCCAGTTCACCGGATTGCCTGCTCTTGAGAAATTGGACGAAAAGGACGCGAAGACCGCTGCCTTTGGCCCTTACGGCCAGTCCCACCGAGGCGGTTGTTTTGCCCTTGCCATCGCCGCAATACAAATGGATCAGGCCAAGCTGCTCCCGGATCCGGTCCACATAGTCTTTCTGGTTCATCCAGGACTCCTTTCGTCTGTAAGAATCAGTTCTTATTCTACACAGGAGCGGCGCCTCCGCTCTCAGGCGGAAAGATAATCACTTTTCTTTTGCGCAATATAGGCAATGAAGAGCAGCAGGACACCGATGGATGCCGCGGGAATCAGGCCGACCGCTGTATCCTGGCCGGCAAGTCTGGTGAGCGCCCAGCCATGGGGTGTAAACTGACCTACCGATTGCATCCATAGGCTTGGAAGGCGAATCAGCCCGCCGCCGGTTAACAGCAAGGCGAAGAGAACCAGGGAAGCGGGCACAAAGCGCCGGTCAGCCGGCAAGAGCGCCACAAACTGACCGTAAGCCAGCATGAGCAAAAACAGTACCGCCATGACCGGCAGATAATTGGCCGGCCTGGAAACCTGCGGCATCAGCAACAAGGTCAGCCCTACCATGGATCCAAGCTGTAGTGCACCCGACAGGGTCAATGCCGCCAATGAAGCCAGGTAGTCTCTTCGCAAACCTCCGGGCAGTGACCGCATACGCCTTCGCGTTTCTGCGTCCGCCAGAAGCAAGCTGCCAAGCAAGGAGAACACGGAAAGAAACAGGACCTCCACCGCCACGTCGGGAATATCCAGTACCGGAAGGGCATCTCCCATTTCCAAGTTGTGAAAGTTGATCGTCAGCCGGGTTCCATTGCGGCGAACTTCTTCAGTACTGGCTTCCAGCAGGCGGCTCATGTCCAATGTCGTCAGTCCGGACGAGCCGGTAAGCGAAAAAAGGTCTTTTTCCAGTTTGGCAACGGTGGACAGGGCCAGGGCGCAAATTTGGTAGTTCTCGCGAATCAATTCCTCGGCCAGGCTGTTCTTCCCCGCGATAAATTCACAGGCATAGACGTCGTCCAAGTGAAGCGCCGCACCCCGGTCACCGAAATTCAATGGAATAATCACGACACCATCCAGCTGGTTCAGTTCAATGGCCCTGGAAATAGATGCCCGATCCACCCGTTTCCAGCCAAGTCCGCTTTTTTCAAGCAGCGTGATCAATCGGCGGCTTTCTCTGTTCTCCGCCAGATCGACATAGGCTGCCCTGAGCTCCGTCAGGTCATTGCGGACCAGGGTGGTACCGGCCAGCAGTGACAGGAGAACCGGAAGGATCAAGCAGATCGCCAGCATCAGGGGTCTGCGCAGGAGAAGCTTCAGCTTCAAGCCGGTCATGAGAACCAGATTTCTCACAGGCGCCTCCTGCCAAAAGTCAGGGCGATCACCGAGGCCGGCACCAGCGATCGCAGTTGAGGAAACAGTTCACGGGAAGTCAGGATGACGTTTTCGCCAAGAGCCCGGTAAACTGCCTGCATCACAGGATATAACGGCGTGTAGGAGGCGGCCCGGGTAAGAGGTAGGGGGAAAAGAGACACGGGGTAAATGGCACCGCCTGATACGATCAAAAGGAGGATCACCAGCCAACCGGCTTGAAGCAGGGTCAGGCCGGGCGCCTTGATTCTGCCAAGAGCCAGCATGACTAAAGCGCTCACCAGGTAAGCCGAGAACAAGAGAAGAGACATCATGAAGGCAGACCTGGCAATCCCGCCGGCTCTCAGGGCTAAAAGGATCGGCAGGATGAGAAGTGCCCACCACACCAGGCCGGCCAGCAGACGTACGATCATAAGGGGACCATAGCCACAGGCGATAAGTAACCGGTCTTCATGGGAAGTAGCCCGGCTCCTGATGGTCGAGGCAAGGACACCGACGGATGGCAGAATTGAGAGAATGACGAGCACACCGGACAAGGCGTGGGTCAGGGCATGGACTTCGAAAAGGTCGCCGTCCGCGGTGAAACGATTCCGATCCAGGTAGGCCGCCACCACATTCAAGGCTTGACGAGAGGTTTTCTCCCAGGACAGATCCTCATCGCCGCCCAGTTCAACGTACAGATTCTGATAGCCAAATACGTTGCTGTAAAGGAAGTCGAGGGCCCCTGCATGTTGGTTGAAGGTAAGACCGATCTGGTAAGCCTCCGGCTGCATCCCCGGATTGAACCAGATCTCGACTGATTGCTTGGGTGAACCAGCTGCTGATTCCGACATGAAACCGGGGGGAAGATAGATGGCGCACAAGATTTCACCTGCCTTGAGACGTTTCATGGCCTGGAGCAGATCATCACGGTAAATCCTGCGGACGAACTTGATATTTTCGAAATAGATGGCAACCATGCTGCCCAGTATGCTGTGGTCTTCATCAATGATGGAGGCTTCAATCCGGAGCGTTGCGGGAGCTTGTTTCCCGGCGTCGGTGGAAATGCGCAGCAGACTCGTCAGGGCCAGCGCAAAAAGCAGCATCACCACTGCGGTCACCAGCAGACCCGTCCGTGCAGCGGACAGCTCACGCTTCAAAAGAACCCATATGGCATGCCGCTTGAGGGAAACGCCCATCGTCCGAAACTCCCGATTTCTCAACCGCGTCCCTTCAGGCCGGATCAGCCTCGGCCATGGCCACTTCACCATCGCGCAGGAGGAGCACACGGTCACAAAGCTGACCCAGGAGCTCCTGTTCGTGGCCTGAGATGAGGATGGTTCGACCGCGGGAACGAAGCAGGGCCAGCCGGTCCAGGATCAGTTCCCGGCTGTCTTGATCCGTCCCCGCGAAGGGTTCGTCAAGGAGCAGGAGCAGCGGATCGCCCAGAAGTCCAATGATAAGGCTGACACGGCGGGCCATCCCGCTTGAACACTCCCGGATGGGTTTCCCCAGAAATCCGGATATGAGAGGATCCGTTACCGCGATTTCCAGAAAACGGAGGCGCCCTTCACGTGAGAAGCCGCGCGCGGCTGCCCAGAAGGCAAGGGTCTCCCGGACACTGAACCTGTCGTCAAGCGCTAATTCCTGGGGAACATACCCAATCATGGGGCGCCAGCGGGCGAGGTCATCCAGTGAAATTCCCCGGAATACCACCTCGCCCTTATCTCGTGAGAGAACAGAGGCAAGGATTTTCAAAAGAGTGCTCTTGCCTGCGCCGTTATCTCCCGCAATCCCGAAAATCGTTCCTTCGGCTTGTTCAAAGCTCACATCACAGAGCGTCTTTTGATTTGTCCACGCTTTTCCCAGGTTCTGAACCGTGAGACCCGGGGCGTATGAACTTGATTTCTCCACTCCTATGCTCCGGCCGGCATCCAATTCAGTCCCCGTCGTCCCAGTCATCCCAATCGTCATTGAATCCGCCCCCCAGCAGATCGGGATCAATTCCGAGTTTCTCAAGGGCTTCGGTGAAAGCTTCCATTACGCTTTCATCTTCCATGAGCTCCATCAAGGCGCTTTCGTCTGTCATGTCAACATAATCATCCGGCATTTTGTTTTTGAAAACGACCTCTTCGCCGGAAAGATTCTGGTGATTGATGCCCACCGTAAGCGAAAAAGGCATGTCCTGAATGATCAGCTGGAGTTCCACCTGGGCGGTCAGCCGGCCGGATTCGACTTTGCCCTGATAACTCAATTTCACATTTTCAGGAGCGTCCTCCTGAAGCTGGTCAAGACCAACAAACTCGAGGGATATTTTTCCGACAGGGTAAATGGTGTCTCCCGATTTTTCCCAGCCAAAGTCACTGAAGGTTCCCTTTAACACTTCTTTGGGCGGTGACGTGTTGTAGCTATTCAGCTCGCTGGCTTTTACCGAAAATTCTCCCGTACGCCGGTCACCTTCCAGAACGAAGGTGGTCAAAAAGTCGAGGCTGAACTGATCGGGGGCCTCAAGGAAAAAGCGGTTCGCGTGCTTGTTTCCTTCCGAAACCCTGAGATTGGATAAGGTAACCGTCTCAGGAGTTCCCTCTTCAAGCTTGGTTAAAGTCAGCACTTCACCGACAGGTTTATTTTTCTTGTCGACGTAAAGTCTGCGCTTGGCCTGGATTTCAAATTGATCCGGACTCTCCTCAATGTCATCGATCATATCCTCAATGGCTTCCAGGAATTGGTCGTAGACACCTTCCCCGCTGTCCTCAAAACCCGGGAGAGGAACCGTTTGTTTCATGCCTGTCAACAACTTTTCCAGATCACGGTTGTCCCGAAGGTAAGCCAGTATTTCTTTGGCCATGTCTGCAAAGCGGTCGGAAGGTACGGTGAGTTCGAAATAGTCGAGCGTCTGACTGACCCCTCCAATGGTAAGGGTCTCCCCTTTGACAAAGTCCGGCTTTCCTGCGAAGCGGCTGAATATTGCCTTCAGATCGGCGGCGAGCTTGTCGAATTGGTCACCGGTCATGATGGTCAGCTTGTCGCGCATGCCGGTCATACCTAACAAATCGCCCGGATTGACCGGCAGGTCAACCATATTGAAACCTTCTGTCATCTCTCCCATACGGCTTTGGGGGATGACAAGCGGTTTTTGCAAAATCCCCGGTACCGAGATAACGTATGATTCGTCCACGTTGTAGAATTCAACGGCCAGCGCTTCCCCGGCATCATCCCGTTTGCCAAGACCGAGGCGGGTGCGATAGCGTGCATCATCCCCACTCATATCGACCTTGTAGTCCAGGTGGAGCCGCAGGCCCGACATGAGCGTCAACATCTCTGCCATCTCATCGGGGAGATCATCTGCCTTGATGTCGAAGGTCAGGTCGATCTTTGAGCCGAATCTGTTCTTTTCGACAGTCTCCTTCATTGTCTCCTTCAAGGGAGCCAAAAGAGAGTCTTCCGGAATCAACTTGGAAGCTTGATCAGCTTGAGCCCACCTCTTTTCCGGAGAAACAAACAGGTTCCGGATCTGATCACCGAAAACAAACCAGGCAGCTGCCAGCAGTCCCAGAAAGACAACAATGATGATGACCGGGATGTACCAGCGGCTCTTGCGCTTCGGCGCTGCAGGGGGTATTCCATAAGCATAGGGGGGATAAGGCTGAGCCGGATGGGGCGCTTGAGGCGCTCCATAATAGGGGGGCGGCGCCTGAGACGGTGCTCCGTACGGGAAAGGCGGAACCGCTTGTTGCGGGGGCGGCGGAGGCGCCGCGTAATGGAGCGGGGGCGGTGGACCCCCAACCAGGTCCGGTTCTTTTGATTCCGGGGAGGGGGATTCAGGCAGAATGGGCTCGCTGGGCCCCTTATGCTCCTCACTTGCCGGAAACTGAAGGGGTTCTTCCTCTGCGGGTGCGGGTGCGACCCGGTAACCGCATTGTGGGCAGAAACCGGCGTTCGCGGGTAATTCCGTACCACACTGCTGACAGAATTTCATGATTTTTTCCTCCCGGCGGTTCGCCAAATTCAGCGGATTGTTGAGACAGCATCTTTCAATCCAATCGCGAGAGCGGTTTCCGTCTAATTATACCAAGAAATGAGAATTCTTAGGGCAGATCCCCGAAAAAGACCGGGGGTCCCGACGCTCTAGGAGCATCCTGTTGTTTCACCACAGTCGAGGCACACTTTGCAGGTTCCATTTTTAACCATCCGGGTACCCGAGCAATTGGGACATACCGACCCATCGTAGAGCCGCTGGCCTGTCCTGCTCGCCTCACGCGCCTTTTCATGGATAAACTCGTCCATACTGACCTGTTGCCTGGCGGGTTCGCCTTCGCCTGCTGTTTGGCCTTCCAACCACTCTTTTGGCTTGACCTGGACGCGGGTGTAATCCCCTGCCTCGATGTCGAGCACCTTGCTGATCAGATCGGACACGGAGGTGCAGTATTTGATGTAGGGATGCCGCTGCACGAAGCCGTAGGGTTCATATTTCTGGCCGCGCAGCATCTTTGAAATGGCTTCGGGTTTGATCCCGTACTGGAGCATGACGGAAATGGTTTTTGACAGCGAATTCAGAAGCCCCGTGATCAATGTGCCCTCACGGTCAGTTGTCATAAAGATTTCCGTGATCAGACCTTCTTCATCCCGGTTGACGGTGATGTAGACCTTGACGTCCTCGATCTGGGCAGGGTGGGTGGTGCCCGACCGGATCCCGAAAGGTTTTACCCGCCCGTGGACCCACTCACCGCGATCCAGTTTTTCATTGCATTCATCGAGTTCCTCTTGAGTCTTCCGGGCCACATGGAGCAAATCATGATAGGTCAGGTCTTCAAGCGGAAGATCCTGATGCTCGACCCCTGCCAGGCTGATGTTCAGAGGCTGCGCGTACTTGGAGCCGTCACGGTAAAGCGTGATCCCCTTGATCCCCTGGGTCCAGGAGGTAAAAACGACATCGGCAAAATCCTGGACGGTGGCTTCGTTGGGAAGATTGACCGTTTTTGACACAGCGCCCGAGATCAGAGGCGTGATGGCCGCAACCATGCCGACATGACCCTGCCAGGCAATATACCGTTCACCCGTGCCACACTGATTGGCCGTGTCGAAAACAGCCAGGTCTTCTTCTTTCAAAAAGGGCGCACCCTCAATCTTGCCGTCAAGAATCATGCCATCGTCGCCCTGCCGCATGATGTAGCCGACGATGGCTTCACTTTCCTCCCTGGTGTAGCCCCGGGCGGCCAGCCCTTGTTCGACTACCGGATTGACCAGTTTCATGAAACCTCCGCCGGAGAGTTTCTTGTAGACCACATGGGAAAAGAAAGGTTCAATACTGGTCGCCGCGCAGTCCATGGCGAAGGAGATGGTGCCGGTGGGCGCCATGACTGAGACCTGGGCATTGCGGTACCCGTGCGCCTCCCCCCATTGCTCAGCCTTGGTCCAGGTTTCTTTCAGCGCTCCGGAGAGTTGACCGAAGCCGGTGCGCTCGAGGATCCCGTGATCAACAGCGGGGAGCCGGTAACTGATGGCTTCCGGTTCATCCGTCCGAACACCCGCCGCCCGGCTGTGGTTGCGGATGACACGCAGCATGTAGTCGCGGTTTTTTTGGTAATGGACGAAGGGTGACAGCTGTTGCGCCATCACAGCCGACACCGCATAACTTTGGCCGGTCAGGATCCCGGCCAGGGCCCCGCCTATGGTACGGGCTTCGGCGGAATCGTAGGGCAGGCCGGCACTCATAAATAAAGAGGCCAGGTTGGCCAGGCCCAGGCCGGTCGCCCGAAAAGCCCATGTTTTACGTGCGATGGCTGGTGTAGGGAATTGCCCCCAGTGAATGGACGCTTCCAGGGCCAACTGGGCGATGGCAATCAGGTGGAGGTAGCTGTCGACATCAAAAATGCGCGTTTGCGGGTCATAGAAGCGCATGACATTCATGGAGGCCAAATTGCAGCTGGTGTCGTCGAGGAAGGCATATTCGCCGCATGGATTTGTCGAGTTGATCCGGTTGTGCTTGGCGGTGGGGTCGCCATCTTCCCCGGCCGGGCAGGTATGCCAGGCATTGAAGGTGTCATCGAACTGGGGGGCGGGGTCGGCGCAACGCCAGGCCGACTGGTTGAAGATCTCCCACAAATGGCGGACGGAGACATCCCGGTCGACACTGGAATCGCGCCGCCCTTTAAGGCGGATGGTCGCCTGAGGTTGCTGGTCAAGTTCCGCGACTTTGCGCATGAATTCATCGCTGAATCGAACGGAATTATTTGAATTCTGGCCTGAGACGGTCTGGTAGGCCTCCCCATCGATGTCCGCATCATAGCCCATTTTTGCCAGCGCGATCACCTTGTCTTCCTCGCGCGCCTTCCAAGTGATAAAATCCTCAATTTCCGGGTGATCGATGTCCAGGCAGACCATCTTGGCCGCCCGCCTGGTGGTACCGCCAGATTTGATAGCCCCGGCGTTGCGGTCAAGGCCTTTTAGAAAACTCATGAGGCCGGATGAATGGCCTCCGCCCGACAAGGCCTCACCTTCTGCCCGGATGGCCGAAAAGTTGGTGCCGGTACCTGAACCGCCCTTGAAGAGTTTGGTTTCTGATACGTAGCCCTCCGTAATGGAATGAGGGCCAAGCAGCTTGTCCTCGATGGAAAGAATGAAGCAGGCTGACGCCTGGGTCCGGGTGTAGTCGTCTTCGCTCATGACGACCTGCCCTCTTTCCTCGTCATAATAATAGAGCTCACTTTGACCGCCGCTGATTCCGTACTTCAGCTTAAGGCCCGTATTGAACCATTGGGGGGAATTGGGGGCGAACATCTGCGCCAGAATGGCATAAATAAGCTCATCGTAAAGGATTTCAGCCTCACTGCCCGGATCGATCATCCCCTCATCGACCAGAGATCCGACCCAGAAGGCAACCATGCGGTCAGCCAGCTGTCTCATGGATGTTTCATGGCCCGGCTCACCCGGAACCCCTGCTTTGCGGAAATACTTGGAGGCGATGATATCACAGGCCTGCTGTGAATAGGATTCGGGGAATTCAAGTCCCTTCAAATCGGTCAGGATCCGGCCCGTTTTATGGTCCTTGAGCAGGACATCACAGGTCTTCCAGCGGAAGAGGTCAAAGACCTCGCCCCCTTCTTTTTCCAGAACCTTGGTAAAATGACGTTTAATAAACGGCGACAACACACTCATGCCAACACCCTGCCTCTTTCCGTTTCCTGCTGACCGGCTGTTTCAACAAGAAAGCGCGGTCCCTTTGGAATACACTATATAGTATGCTGCTATTCAGCATGCTACTAAATGTAGTGTATTTTGTTACAAATTGATGACATCTCACGAGCAAATCACATCTTGCGGCTCATGTTATGATGGATGGCGATACAGGTGGTAAAAGCATGACTCTGATGGCGCACTCCTGCCCCCACAGGCACCGGATCGGGCTGGTCACACTGCTCTTCCTTCTGCTCGTTCTTGTTGCTGCCTGCGGCATCAACCAGGAGCTTCTCGGTACCTGGCAGCTCATCGATGCCGACGGTACGGCTTTCGAACCCCCCATGCAAATCATTTTTCGGAAAGACCGGCAACTTGTAATCACCCCGGCTCCTGCCGACGCGACCATCAGTTACACCTCAAGCCCTGGAGGCAATCTGAGCATGACCGTAAGGAGGGCCGGAGCAAATGCTTTCACCCTTAAGATGAGCTACGATTTGGACGGAGACTGGCTGGCTATTACGGATGAGGACGGAATCACGCTTGTATTTCTGCGCCAAACCGATCCAATTCCCTGAGCAGAACGGTCTTGCGGTTCTCGACCCCTTCAACACATACGGCCTCCAACAGCAATTCCAGGCCCCGGCCAATGGCCGGTCCCCGGTAACCCAGCGCAATCAAATCCCTGCCATCGACAGCCAGATCGGCCAGACTGAGATTGCGCCCGCCAGCGACCAGTTCCGCAGCACTCTGCTTAACCCTCTCAAGGACTGACTCCCGCAAGCTATCCCGGGGATGCCGGGCGCGGGTGTCAGCCAGCAGCAATTCCATCACATCGAAAAAACCAATCTCCCCCCAGCCATGAAGAAGCCGCCAGATGCTCCGCAGATCTTCACTGATCTCCACCGCCTTGGATGCTGACAGCAATTGAATTTTCGCAAGATCATCCCGGCTGAAGCGCAAGGCCTGGGCCACGGTGGCCGCTGAATCTGCGCAGGACACCTCCTCAAGATCATAGAAGAGGGCCACCAGCCGCTTGACGGGATCGGGGGAAACCCCTGCCGTGCGCCTGACGGCAATCTGATAAAGAGACTCTTTTTCTCCTGCCTGTGCCCCGCGAAGCGATTCAAGTGCGGGGAAAGCCACAGCGAGAGTGGAGGCATGATCTTCCAGGACGGCGGCCAGATTGACCCCCGTGAGCATCCGTTCCAGTTCCAGCCTCAACCGCTCCGGGGCAACATGCCGCAGCAACGGGCTGGCCTTCTCCATGGCATGCCGGGTAACACCCTCGATCTCAAAACGAAGCTCGGAGCTGAAACGAAGCGCGCGGAAAATCCTCAGCGCGTCTTCCTCGAATCGCTTTCCCGCGATGCCCACGGCACGGATCAGGCGCTTCTCGAGATCCTTCCTGCCGCCCCAGGGATCGATCAGACCCTGGCGGGGATGCCAGGCCATGGCATTGATGGTGAAGTCCCTTCTGGCCAAATCCTCCTCAATGGATTCAGTAAACCAAACCTGGTCAGGGTGGCGAAAATCCGAGTAGTTGCCCTCCTTGCGGAAGGTGGTGATCTCGACCCGCTCACCTTCGGAAATCACGGTCAGTGTTCCGTGAACCAGTCCGGTCGGAAGGGTCCGGTAATCCGACATAACTGCTGCCACTTCTTCAGGGGTCGCGGAAGTGGCGAGGTCGTAATCGTGGGTTGGCCGTTGCAGGATCAGATCACGCAGGTAGCCGCCAACAACGAAGCAGGAAAAACCGGCGCCATTCAAGAGATCGATCAACCGCCGGACATGGCCGGGGATGGAAAGCAGGCACTTATCCTGCAGCATCTTCTGCTGCAGACGGATTGGCTGTCTGCTGACGGTTGAGCGTTGCCCCGACGATGAGGAGCACCGACAGGGCAAGCTGGATCAGGCCCGGTGCAGTCAAGCCCAGCGCCAATGACGTGATGGCAAAGGCAATCCCCATGGCCAGCGCGAAAGAGTACTTGGTCACATCGTCTTTGCGCTTCCAGGTCAAAATGCCGCAGGTGAGCTGCAGGGACGAAAACAGCAGCATCAGTATGCCCACCATCACACCGGCGCCGCCTATCACTCTTCCAAGGACAGTGCCGATCGGGTAGGCGCCCTCCTTAAGCCACTTGGCGATCACCGGATCCAGCCCTCGAAGCAGGGAACCGGCCAAGGCGGTCAGAGTGATTACGAAAGGGCTGATCAGGATACCGAGCCCGCCTAACACGGCCAGTCCCGCCGATCCGATTGAAATGAAGAGAGTTCCCTGTGGTTTGTTCATCTTTTTACCTCCCTGGTTTCATGGTGTCAACACTTCCTGTCCTCTTGTTCTTCTTCCGGCTTTATGGGCGGTCCGCCCCCGGAGGCTGTATCTGCCTCGGAGGGCCGGATGGCGGCCAGGCGGCTGAACGCACTTGCTGCCTGTTCAGGATGGCCCCGGTCAGGATGAGGCCGGGCATGACGGCGGAGATGAGGGAGACGTGCCAGAGGGGGGAAGCCAGTGACGGCAGCGCCATTAATGTAAAGATGATCCCGATCACCAGGGGAAAAGTTGACCGCAATGGATCATCCCTCCGCCTCAGGCACATGGCTGCGAAGACAATGATCAGGGAAAAATAGGCGATGATACCGAATCCGATGATCAAGCCGAAAGACAGGAGAAGATTCGATAAATCAGGCATCTTCCCTGCATCGCTGATGAGGATACCCAGTACCTTCATGAGCAGACTGCCCACAGTGATCCAGGCAAGACCCGCCAGAACGCCAAGGCCGGCGCTGATAATCCATAAAATCGAGCCAATCAGGATGAAAACACTGCCTTTTGCTTGCTGTTCCACCGGCTCCACCTCCCCTTCATCATCTTCTCCCTGTCAAGATCATACAACAGAGAGGTCCTGATGGGCGGCACAAATCCCGCCGATCCGCTTGCCCTGCCCGTGGCTTGATTAAAGCGACAGCAACCGCCGGGTGTTTTCTCCCAGGATGTCCTGCTTTTCCTGGGCGGTAAGACCGCTTTTTCCAAGATCGCTCATGTAACGCTGAGGCGGCAGCAGGGGGAAATCGCTTCCAAAGAGGATTTTGCGGGTCAAGCCCAGCGCCTTGACGACATCATAGATCTGGTAGCCGTAAAGGAAAACCGAAGCGGCCGTATCGTAGTAAACATTGGCCAGATCCTGGCGGACCTCTTTCATCAGTTCGTAGAAATACAGGCCGCCTCCCCAATGCGCGAGGATGATCTTCAGTTGGGGGAAATTTTTGGCAAAGGCAACCGCCTGTGCAAGTTTTGTCCCGGTCTTGCCTGCGTAAGGGTGGCCGACCGGTTCGTTGACGTGAAGCATGACGGGAATACCGAGACCGGTGCAGGTGAGGCCCAGGGCTTCCATTTGGCGGGGCGATTCCAGGGCAAAGCGCTGACCTTCGGGGAAGAGTTCGCCGACGCCCTGCAATCCTGCCTCGAAGGTGCGGACCAGTTCTCTTTCGGCCTCCGGGTGCTGAGGAACCAGGGTGGAAAAGCCGATCAGCCGGCCGGAATGGACCCTGGCTTTTTCAATGACATAATCATTGACGTAGCGGCAGAGCCCCATGTCCCGAAAACTAAAACCAAAAATGACAGCCCTGTCAAAGCCATCTTTGTCCATGGCCTCAACGACTTGTTCCGCTGTTGCAAATCGGTTGACGGGACTTTCACTCAGAAGCTTGAAATAGGGCTCTTTGTCAGCGATCTTCTCCCAGTTTTCAATGATATCCGGCGGGGTGACGTGAACATGGCTGTCAATGCGCACAGGGCATCACCTCACCCTTTTTTCGCCTTAAGTGGCCGGCGTGTCATGCGGCAGCCGATAAAAGCGATGGCCGCATAGAAGAGCCCTACCCCCGAATTCCAGAAAAAGTTGGCCAGGGTCGAACCGCGGGCGATAAAGTTGTAGTCAATGGGGCTGATCACCAGGGAGAAAAGGCTCATCAAGGCAAAGCCCATGGAAAAATCGTTCAATACAGGTGATTCATACTCCGGATCAGTAATTTTCAACAGGGTCATGCCCGTAATCATGACCCCCGTGTTGACTCCCCAGCTCATGATGGCGCGCTCGAAGGGAAAATCCCCGCGGAAAGTTTTACGGTAAAGCGGGAAGGTCACCAGGTAGGTTCCGGCGAAACCGATGACACTCATGATAATGATGGGAACGATGTAAGCGGACACGGCCCGGAAGGGCAGGGTCATGATGGCTGCCGTGATGGCGAAATCCGAGAGGGTACCCGTAATCCTGGCTTTGACTTTGGTATCGATCAGCCAGTTCAGTTTCAGCTTCAGGAGCACGAAGTTAATGGCATACATGATGAGAAGGGCGTAAAACCAGACGGGCAGAAAGACACTGGGCAGCCAGACCCGCATCCGGCCCGAGAGCAGATAGGCCAGACCGGAGGCGATCAGCATCAGGGTCAGGTGAACGGTGATGGTCTCGATGGAGGAACCTGCCGTCGTTTCCCGCCCCAGGCTCCTCTGCTTGCCGATATCGGTCGTATAACCTTGAAGCGTTTCTTTGGGGATGACACTGGCATTGCCCAAGAGCTGAGTTTCGCCCTTGCGGGAGGCCCGGTTGATGAAATAGATGCCAAGCAACATGCCGCCGATCAGGCCAATGGTTGCCATGGTCAGGGCGACGCCCTGGGAGGTCTGCCACCAGGGCAGGCCAAAGTCCTTCAGGATGCTCCCGACAGCCGTCGCCGTACCATGGCCGCCGGCAAAGCCCTGGGGCAGCTCGTAGCCAAAGGTTCGGTACAAGCCAGTCTCCGGCCTGACAGCTGTGATGGCCAGGTTGACCCCATAGCCGAGAATGTACTGAATGCTGCCGCCTAAGGCGAAAATGCCGGTCATTAAAAGGACAATAGGCGCCATGTCACGGAGCCGGCGACGTTTTTTCGCCGGATCCATGGAACTCCCGAGCGGGGCCGCGGAAAAGACGGGAACGATCAGGACGACCGGGAGCGCTTCCCAGAGGGCCATCCATTCATCAGGGAAGGGAAGGGGCGCGCGGGCTCCCCAGATGGGCGGCCCCAAAAGCAGGCCGGCAATGCCGCCGATGACGGAGGCCGGCAGGAGCCAGCGGCGAAAAAGCGGCACCCTGGCCCTCAAAAAGGCTCCGATCAGTAAAAATGCACCGATGACGGCGGTTCCGATTAACATGTCCTGTAAGACGGCCGCGTTCACACTATCACATCCTTCTTTCCGGCAGATCCAAGTGGCCGGAATCTTTACTCACCCAATCAAGATAGCATGAAACTTAAGCTGCCGTTCAAAAAAAGTGCAATTCGTAATGGGTGTGCCGGACAGGCGGCCCTTATTCGAAGCGGAGAGTCATCATCACGTGCTCCACGGGAATATGATCCGGGACAAAGGGTGCCCCGTCAACCGCATAGCCCAATTTTTTATAAAAATTCAGGACATGTGTACGCGCCATCAAGCGAATACCGGCTTTGCCTGCCATCCTGGATCGCGACTCAAGCTCACGGGCGATCGCGGCACCGATGCCCTGCCCCCGATAGCGGGCGTCAACCGCCATGTAGCGCAGACGGTTATAGGGTGTTCCGTCATTTTGGAGAATGGCCATCCCTACAAGCCGGTCCCCGTCAAAGGCGCCGTAAATCAGATCCTGCCCTTCACCTGACAAATCATCTTCCTCGATGGAATGGCCCCAAGGTCTGCGCAGGGTTTCATCTCGCAGGCGGAGCGTCTGCAAATAATCCGGGCTGCCGTGACGTATGGGACGGTATTCGATCGGATGACCCTGCATGACGCACCTCGCTTCTTGCTGTCATTTTACCAATAGTTGTTCCGGTGTTCATCATCTCCTGTTATGCTAAGGAAACCATGGAAATTCACAACCTTTATGAAAATCTGCACTTCGATTCAGCAAGAGAATTTTCCGGACCCTTGATTGAGCCGGGCCGGATCCGCATTGAACGGATCTGCTCGTCAGGCCAGGCAGGAGATCTCTGCGATCAGGATGAACACGAATGGGTTCTTTTGCTTGAAGGTGAAGCAGAGATCCTTTTTGTCGATGATCATGAACAGGTACGGTTGAAGGGGGGCGACTATCTGCTGATTGAAGCGCACCGGCGCCACCGCGTCACCTACACCTCCCCGCGCTGCCTGTGGCTGTGCGTTTTCTGGAGCGATTGACTTCATGAAACATCAAGACACACGGCGAAAACTTCTGATTTGGGCGCTGGTGCTCTTGCTCCTTCCTCTTCTTTTCCAGCCTGCAGAGGCCAGGGCGGCACATGATGAGTTGCTGACGGGGCTCATCGACGGCAAAGCCTTCCGTTTCAGCCTCGATGCGCTCCAATCGCGCACGGCCTGCCTGCTTGTTTACCAAGACGGCAAGCGATCCGATCTCCTTCAATTCCGGCACAGAGAAAAAGTCTATACAGCATCGCTGACCAAGATCATGACCGCTTATCTGGCTTATGAGCTTATGGAGGCCAAAGGCCGGACCCTGGATGACCGGGTCCCTGTCCGGGCCGTGGATCTGGATGGCCTCCAGACACTCAATGCTTCGGTTGCCGGCTTTCAGGACGGAGAATCCGTCTCCTTCCGCGACCTGTTTTATGGCCTTCTGATCGGTTCCGGCTGCGATGCAGCCAATACACTGGCCCGGGTGGCTGCGGGCAGCGCAGATGAATTTCTCCTTCTCATGAATGAAAAGGCAAAAACGCTTGGTCTTTCGGACAGCTCTTATGCCAACCCGACCGGCCTCTTTGATGCAGGCAATTACGGAACAGCGGAAGATGTGGCCGTCCTGCTTGCCAGGACCCTGGAAAACCCTTTTTTGCACGAGGTTCTGATGGCGCGGCGCTATACAACGCAACCGACCCGCCAGCATCCCCAGGGCATCACCTTGCGCCATTATCTCTCCTACTACAGTGAGATCTCGGGCATCGACAGCTCTCCCATTGATGGCGGCAAGACGGGCCAGCTAAAAGAGTCAGGGTACTGCCTGGCCTCCTTCAAGGAGATCCGGGGTCTTACTTTTATCCTTTGTACGACGGGTGCTGATCTCCCGGGAGGGCATCTGGCTGATCATGCCGCTCTCTACAGCGCCTTGTCAGACCAGCTGCCTGAGGGAGACTTTGTTATCACGGGAATCGGCGAGGACCCCCGCCCTCCCGATGAAAGCAAAGAAGGCGAAACCGGAAAAAACGAGAAAGTGCCCGGAGAACCAAAGCCGGGTGGAGCTGTTCAGACAATCACCCTTGTTTTCCTTGGGATCCTGGCCCTGCTGGCCCTGCTCCTCTTCTTATCCCTCTTGCTTAAAAGGAGAATTGGAAAAGAAATCTAGTTCCCCCACAGAAACTGCCGGCGGGCCCGTCTGGCCAGCCGGGCAGCCAGGAGCGCCGCCAGAAAATACCCCGCAGCAAAACCGAGCTGAATGAGCAGGTCCCCTGCCATGGCGCCCACGGTATTGACCCGGTAATTGGCGTGAATAAAATAATAGAGAGGAAAGCACCTGCCGATGCCAAGCGCGGTTTGCCCCAGCATGGACTGAGGGACAAAAGCGCCCGATAAAAAAGCCATGCCCAGAGACAGGACTGTACTCACCGCGGTAATGGCCACCTTATTGCGGATCAGGCTGGAGACCAGGTAGCTTAAGGCCAGAACGGCCAGGGAAAAGATGGAAAGATTAAGCAGGATTCCTCCCGCCTGACCGGGGCTGAAAAGCGTCATCGAAATCGGCAGAGTGGCAAGAAATAGTACGGCTGCCGTGCCAAAAACGATCAGGCCGGATCCCAGGAGTATGGCGACGGCCCGCAAGCGCGGGGGATAGGGCGAGAGGTTTGACCGGGAGCGGACGCCCGCTTCAAAAAAAGCCTGATTGACCAGGGGAACCAGGGTCAATGACATTAGGAGCAGCACATAACCCAGGGCCGAGAAAAAGGCCACCCGCACGCCATCCACGGTCCGGCCGCGCCCGCTTTCCTGAAACAGGACCTCGGCTTTCTCTGCCAGGACACTGTGAAATGCCTGGGGATCATAGGGTCTGCCCTGGCCCTGAAAAGCGTCAAGATAGCGGAAATAGGTTTCAGCAACCGACAGGGCGAAATAGCCCTGTCCGGAGGTCCGGTCGCTTACCGCCTGTGGAGCTGTCAGCCCGGGCTCAAAAAGAAAAACCGCATCGTACTGATGAAGAAAGACGGCCTCCTGTGCTTCTTCCTGTGAAAATGCGAGGATTTTGACCGCGTGGCCCGCCTGTTCAAGCCACAGGGCGAACGCTTCCCCCGCCCCGTGCCCGCCGGCCGGGATCGAAACCGCGGCATTCATATGTCCGCGGCTGAAGCTTTTGTCTTCGTCCGCCGCCCGGCCTCCCTGTGCGAAGACCAGGATCAAAAAGATCGAGGTGAAGGCAAGGATGATCAGCCAGTATTTACGCAGCAGGGCGAGATAGGCTCGAAAAGTACTCATCCCGGCCTCACAGACTCTTAAACTGCCTTCTTTGCAAAAAGAGCAGTGAAGAGAGGGAGAGCACCAGGGCTCCAAAAACAAGGATCAGAATGCCCGCCGTGTATTCCCTGGTCGAAGAAAGGGCGTTCAGCCGGTAGAGCAGCCTGCCGATCAAATTGACGGGGTTGCCGCGATTCAGCCAGGGCAGGTGGCGGTCCAAATAGAGCCTGAGTTCGGCGCCCATCATGCCTCCGAAAGCTCCGAGAACCAACATGATGGAAATACCCAGCGGAATTTTGGCCTTGGTCGACAACTTATTGGACGAACCCACGAAAAGACCGACGGCAACTCCAAAGAAACAGGCAGCAAGAAAGAGGAGGAGGGTTCTTGGCAGGTCCGACAGAAAGTTGATTCCCCAGATGAATTTCAGATAGAGGGCCACAAGGATCATCTCCAGAAAAGACAGACAGGTGTTGATCAGGGTGCCGGCTGTCAGAAAAGACAGCCGGGAGAGCGGCGTGGTGGACAGGCGGGCGGCCAGAGGAGACAGATTGGCCTGCAGCAGGTCAATCATGCCGATGCCTGAAAAATAGGCGTAGAGCGTAAACATGGCGACTGTCATGGAGAGGATGTCAAAAAGAAGATCGGCTTCCTGTTCAGCGATACTGACATACTGTGTCGAGAAGTCGGGGTTGATGCCCTGCCGGCCGGCGGCAGCGGCCCGCTTCAGTTCATCCCCGATTTCGCCCAGAATCCTGGATTCGGAGCTGTCTTCCCGGATGATGAGCACACCGTCCGCACGAAAATACCCGGCCACCTTCCCTTCGCGCAAGGCTTTTTCTGCTTCATGGGAATCCATGACCGTCAAGTCCAGCATATCAATGTTCTCGAGAAATACCGTGTAGTAAAAGCCCTGTTCAGCGGCCACGGGGATGGGTTGGAGTTTCATGCCGGCACCGCGGAAGGCGATGGACATCATGGTGACCAGGAGAAGCGGATAGACAAAGACCCAAAAAAGCGAACTTTTGTTTTTCAGGGTCATTTTCCCCAGGAGTTTAAGGTGCGATCCAAACTGTCCCATTGGCTTCTAAATTTTATTCACGCAATGCCTTGCCGGTCAGTGACAAAAAGACCTCGTTGAGCGTCGGCAGTTCGCTGGAAATGGTGGAATAAGCGATATCCCATAGCCGCAACGATTCAATCAGAGCCGCCAGGTGATGGCCGGGAGGCGCCAGTTTGACGGTGACTCTTCCGTTGTGTGCGAAAAGGTCAACAACTCCGTCAAGTGAGCGGACCCGTTCGAGGAGTTCTGCTTCCTTTTCCCCGCAAGGCAGTTCGATGTGAACTGATTCCTCCGCGTCAATCAGGCCGATCAGCTCCGGCAGGGTGCCGGTTGCCATATTGTGGCCTTCATCTATGATGACAATACGGTCGCATAGCTCCTGGGCCTCCTCCAGGTAGTGGGTGGTGTAAAGTACTGTCGTCCCCTGGCGGTTAAGCTCGCGGACTCCATTCAGAACGTATTTTCGGCTTTGTGCGTCTAAAGCCAGAGTCGGCTCGTCCAGGACAAGGAATTCGGGGCTGTGGACGATGCCACAGGCAATATTGAGGCGCCGCTTCAAGCCGCCCGAAAGCTTTTTGGCTGGAAACTTCCGGTACTTGCCAAGCCCCGCAAAATCGACCGCATAGCCGGTCATCCGCTTTTGTTCACGCTTGTTCGTCTCGTAAAGGCCGGCAAAGTATGAGATATTGTCGATGACAGAAAGCTCTTCGAAATAGGCCAGGTCACTTGGAACAAGACCAATCCTCCGTTTGAGACCGGGGTCACGGCTGGCGGGAGCCTGGTCCAAAACGGTGATTTCCCCTCCGTCGTACTTGAGCAGACCCAGAAGGCAGTTGATGGCCGTGGTCTTGCCTGACCCGTTGGGGCCGAGAAGACCCAGTATTTCGCCTTCCCTCACCTCCATGTCAAACTTGTTGAGAGCCGTGACTTGTTTGTAATGCTTGACAACCCCCCGCATCTCACAAATGGCCATGGCTGGCAGCCGCCTTTCATCATAAACCGGATGAGTCTTGTTCAGAGCATCCGGCTGCCAGATCCGGCTTTTCTGGCTCGTTCTCATAGGCTGCCGGATCGTCAGTCAGGTCCTGTCCCCGGAATATCCCTTCGGGATCCTCATCAACGATCTCACAAAGGGGCATGGATTCTTCGGTACAGGACAGACTCCCGTCGGCAGACAGCACGGGCGGGTCCAGCTTGTCCCCGATGGTTTCGGGCAGGTCGGCGGGAGCGTCTTCTTTCAGCCGTCCCTCAATCTGATTAAACTGGAATACGTAGGCCTGCAGCTGTTCAAACAGATCTTGCCCCTCTTTGGCATAGGCCTGATAAGCGTCGCAGGTCGCCTCGATTGCTTCCTTTTTTTTGCTGAGATCCGCCAGTTCCTTGCGGGACAGGCTTTCCTCCTCGCGCTGTTTGGCACGGAATAAAAACAGCTCTTCTTCGGCTTCCGATTGGGCGTTGTGGATGATGGCTGCGCGCTCAAGCCGTGCTTCTGCCACAATGTCGTGTGCCCGCTTAAGCAGCTCCTCGCGTTCCGAAAAGGTTTCAAGGCGCTCAAGAAGTTCGCGGTTGACCCTGCGCAGCCGGATCAATTCCTCCTCTGCCGTTTCCCCTTCCGGTTCCGGTGCGACAACCTCCGCCATCTCTTCCCCGCTGTCAAATTCAATTTGCCCTTCAGCTAGTTCCGGCCCGGGCGACATCTCCGTTTCGGGCGCTTCGCCATTTGGCTGACCGGCTTCTTCCGCATGATGAACCTGCAGAAGGACCGGAGCGGTGTCCGCCCCTCTCAGCTCTGCCTTCAGGGCGTCGACTTCCTGGTAGGCCTCGCGGACCAGATCTTCGCAGACGTCGCGAGCCTTGACCAGCAGATCCTTGATCTTGTCGTAGACGTCACTTTTGTCGTAACCGAACATGGCTGTTTTGATTTCCAGGGTTTTGACGAAAGTAACCATTTCTCTGTCGAAGCGATATTTGACAATTGTATCCATGGCTGACTCCTGTATCACACGATCATGGCAGATTTGGATTTATCATAACACGAGATGCGCGTCTGTACGGCAGGCCAGCATCATCGAAGGCGCAGCCCTGGCCCTTGACGGCCCCTCCTCCTCAAACGCCGATAGAAGGCAGTGCCGGCCAGGGCCGCAAGGCTGGCAAGGGATACGGACAAACCCGCGAAAAACCCTTGCGGGGCAAACCGCGCACTGATGGTGTGGGGTCCCGCTTCCAGCGGAATGAGGATGAAACTGCCCCGCAGGGTTTGGCCAGGGGTCTTCAAACCGTCAACCCTGAAGGTCCAGCCGGGATTGCCGGTAGTAGGCAGAAAGAGGTAGCCCTTGGAGGGAGCTGTTATTTCCCCCGAAAAGGAATTGGTCGAGAAATGATCCAGGATCAGCGGGTGAGAGGCCAGCCTGTCGCGCGCTGCGCGCCAGGCTTCCTGATCCAGGCGGGCGACACAGGCGCGGAAGGTGCCGTCAATCGCTTTGTCAAGGGGCATGCTGACACGAAAATGCAGCTCGCTTCCCGCTTCCAGGAAACCGACATCCCCAATCCCCTTTTTGCTGCCCCCCAGCTGGAAGAACTCATGATCTCCGATGAAGCCGTTGCTGTAGTTGATCCCGACTGATTCATCGGCCCAGAAGATGTAGTAGATTCCGTCCCGGGGCACGTCGTAGACCAGGAAGGCCCAGTCACCGTCTCCTGCCTCCCGTATGACCCGGAAAGTGGAAGGCTCATACGCCTGTTCGACGTAACAGCCTTCCATTTCCCAGGGGCGGAAGTAGTCTATGGCCAGGGCACCGGGGGATCCGCTCAAGGCGGAGAGCAATCGGTTCTGGACATCCGGCGCTTCTTCGGGCATCCATTCTTCATCCAGATAAGCCGCCTCCTGTGTCGCAAAAAAACCGAAGGGCAGGACATGGTGATTCCGGAGAAGCCGCGTTTCCTCGCCCCGGCTGATTTCGGTCCTGGTGCGGTCATCGAAGATGCGGTCCTGGCGGACGATCAGGTACTCAATTCCCAGCAGGCTGTCCATGACGATGGTTGATTCCTTGTATTGGAAACTGTTGACTCCATTGGTCGGATAGCCCAGGTCGGAAAAAAAATCGATTGAGGCCTGTGGAAAAGGCGAAGCAAAAAGAGACATGCCGTTGGAAGCAAAGAGAAAAGGATCATTGACACAGGTATCGGGCAGTATTTCCGCACGCCAGGGCTGGCCGCGGTGTGCTTCTTTCAGGTCGGCAGTCATCTGAAGCACCTCTCTGGCGTAATGATTGTCAAGGTAGTAAGACCGGTCCCCGAGCGGTGCGACCTGCTGATAGAGCACTGCGGCGGTGAAAGCCTGAAAGAGCAGCTCGGCGACCAGGAAAAGAAAGAGGAGGGACTGCGCGCGGCGGTAGCGGAGCAGGCCGGTCCGTGTCGCTGGTTCTGGAGCAGGAATTCTTTTTCGCTTCAATGCTGCCAGCGAGGCCAGCCTGTGGCGGGGACTGAGCTGATGGCGCCCCGACATGATATAGAAAACCCCCCGTCCGGGCACCCGCTCTCTGCCGCCTGGGACGGGGCGCATCCGGGCAAAAACCGTCAGATAGAGGATCAGGAAGAGCGAGGTGGCCCAGAGCCGCCAGTGAGACAGGGTGTCATTTTGTTTGAATTGCTGCTCCGCAAGCAGGAGAACAAATACGGACACCGCCGACGTGACAGCCGCTCCGCGTGAAAGGGTGAGATCGTCCCCCATCGCCTGGTAGGCCATGGCCAGGGTCAGCAGGATAAAAACAAAGGCGTAGCGGTAGTCAAGGGAGTTGGGATAATGGCCCCCGTGCCAGAGGAAACTCAGGGTTTTCGACTGGAATGAAAAGAGAAGAAACCCCAGCAAGAGGCCGTAGGCCACGCGGACACGCAAAGGGCGCCTGCGGTTTGCAAAAAAGGCGGGAATGAGCAGGAGGACAAAAAGGCCCGCGAAGATATTGGGCAGGCCGCTCATGATCTGCGGAGCCCTCAGCGGTGTCATGCGAGCCAGCATGTCAAGGGCTGACTGCCCGAAGGCGAAGCCACGGGGGAAGGCATCACCGGCCGCTGATGTGATGGCCAGGGCTTTAATTGTCGGCCAAAGCGTGATGGCGGCAAGGAGGGCCGACAGACACGCGTAACCGGCGAACCGGGCAAAGGCAGCCAGGGAGGCCAGCAGGCTTCGTTTTTTCGGCGCGAACTGGCACCGCAGGACGAAATAATAAAAGAACAAAAAAACGCAAGCGAAAAAAGCGGTGTAGTAGTTGGTCAGGAGCATCAGGGTCAGGGCCAGGACAAAGCGCCGGGGTCTTCGATCGCGGACCAGTTCGACCAGGCCCAGACAGGCCAGCGGGAAAAAGACCAGGGTATCCAGCCACATGATGTTCCAGCTGTAGGCGTAAACCCAGGCAGAGAGAGCGTAGAAACCCGAAAGGACTGAGGCTGACGGATCTTTGCGGAAAGAACGCGTCAGGAATTCCCGAAAAAAGAGGCTCGAAAAACCGAGCTTCAGCAACGTCAGCAAAGTGACGGCCTCCGTGATGAAGGTGTCAGGGAAGAGGAGGGTCACAATGTTGAAGGGACTTGCCGTGTAATAGGTGAAGAAGCTGTAGAAATTGACGCCCAGCCCGCCGCTCCAGGAAAAGAACAAGCCGTCACCGGACAGGATTTTTCTTTTCAGTTCCAGGAGGAAGGGGGCATATTGGTGGTAAAGGTCGTAAGCCAGCAAATGCTTGTTGCCAAAAGGCCACAAACCGTGTGCCACAAAACCGAAATAAAAGGCGATGACCGGGAGCAGAAAGGCAATCAGCCGCTGATACAGCTCTTCCTGGCGCTCTTTCTTCTCGAGCAGGGTCGTCATGGGCCGGAACCTTTCGCGGGCAATCACGCCCCCGAGCGCAGGAGCTGGTCAATTAACCGTTCGCGCTCGTCGGCGTTGTGAAAACGGATGACAATTTTCCCTTGTTCGGTTCCGCCTTCCAGGGTGACACGGGCGGCAAGCGCCCGCCGCAGATTTTCTTCGACCGTGCGGATGTGAAGCCTTTCCTGGGTGTCGGCCCTTGCTGAAGGCTTTTTCCTGGGCGGCGGCTCCTTGAGGCCCTGGACAAGTCTTTCCGTGTCGCGGACGCTGAGCTGTCTGGCCAGCACCTCGGCCGCTGCCTTGTTTTGCTGGTCTGCATCCGTCAAGGCCAGGATGGCTCTCGCGTGGCCGGGCGACAGACCGCCTGTACGGATCAGATCCTGGAGGCTGTCGGGCAGGTTGAGCAGCCGGAGCGTATTGGCGATGGCAGGCCTGCTTCGCCCCAGTGCTGAAGCCAGAGTTTCCTGCGTCATCCCGAATTCCTTAATCAGCCGATCGTAGGCTTGAGCTTCTTCCAGGGCATTCAGGTCCTGGCGGACTACATTGTCGATCAGGGCCTGGCGCTGGACATCCTCCCTGGTCAGCTCCCGCACGATGGCGGGAACGCTGCGCAAACCGGCCATCCGGGCGGCGCGCCATCGGCGTTCACCGGCAACGATGGTGTAGTGATCCGGCCTTTCGGAAGGGGTGACGATCAGCGGGGTGATGACCCCCTGATCGCGGATGGAATCCGCCAGGTCTTTCAGGGACTCCGGGTCAAAACTTCGGCGGGGCTGGTCCCGGTTGGGCTCCAGCCGGTTGATGTCCAGGTCAGCCGCCTGGCCCCCGTCCCGGCGCCCGGGATCCGCCTCCGATTCAAACAGGGCGCCCAAACCGCGGCCCAGGCCGCGCTTCGATTTCGGAGGCATCTCTCTTCTTTCTTCGGCCATGCTTGATCTCCTGCTCTATCAGCCTGTCCGGCTAAATTTGTCCAAGGCTGCCATCCTGCCAGGCCTTGCCTGCCAGGCGGCGGGAAAGTTCTCGCGCCAGCGTCTTGTAGCCCTGGGCTCCCCGTGACCGCCTGTCATATTCGAAAATGGTATTCCCGAAGCTTGGCGCCTCGCTCAACCGCACATTGCGGGGAATACAGGTTTCGAGAAAGTCCTGGCGAAAATACCAGGAAACTTCGTCACGAACCTGCTTGGAAAGTTGTGTCCGCGCGTCAAACATGGTAATGAAGACTCCCGCCAGGCGGAGTTTGGGATTGTAGGCCTTTTTGACCAGGCTGAGCGTGGTCATCAGCTGCATCAGTCCTTCCAGGGCATAGTATTCTGCCTGCACCGGGATGAGCACGGCATCGGAGGCCGTCAGGGCGTTGACCGTCAGGAGGCCCAGAGAGGGCGGACAGTCGATCAGGATGTAGTCGTAAAGATCCCTCAGCTGGGACACGATCTGAGCCAGCCTTCTTTCCCGTTCGCTCAGGGCAACCAGTTCAATTTCGGCACCCGCCAGATTAATGTTGGAAGGCAAGAGATGGAGATGGGGCCGGGCTTCCACAAGGGAACCTCTGACATCGCTGGAATTGCCCACGATCAGGTCGTAGGTCGAGCCCCGGAGCATTTTTTTGTCGACCCCCATTCCGGAGGTCGAATTGCCCTGTGGATCGGCGTCCACCAGCAATACTTTTCTGCCTTGACCGGCCAGGGCGGCTGCCAGATTGACGCAGGAGGTGGTCTTCCCTACGCCACCCTTTTGATTGGCAACAGCGATCACAATTCCCATGATTTTCCCACTATCCTTGTCGATCTTTTCGTCAAACCGTCAACGCGTCAATTGTATCATGACCGGTGACACCCTCCGGACAAGGCGTGATTTTATGACAGCAACCGTTCGATATCCTCGGGGCGCGTCGTATAGGAGGTCACAAAACGACACACCTGACGACCGTCATCGGTCGTCATGATGCGCTCAAAGACGGCACGCTCGGCAAAGAAGGCCTCCTCTCCCGGATCCAGCATGACGAAGAGCTGATTGGTCTGCGGAGGTACCATGAAGTCGATCCCCCGCGACCGGAAAAGGGCGGCCAGTTCACTCGCCCTTTGATTTCCGTAACGGCCGATCTCGCAATAGAGATCATGGCGGAAGAGGGCGGCAAACTGGATGCCCAAAAGGCGCCCCTTGGCTAAAAGTCCCCCCCGCTGTTTCATCAGGGAACGGAAATCCTGTTTCAGGGATTCCCGGCTGATGACCAGAGCCTCGCCAAACAGTGCACCGCACTTGGTTCCTCCGATGGTGAACAGGTCACAAAGACGCGCCATATCGGCGAGGCCAAGCCCTGTTTCAGGAACTGCCAGCGCGGCGGCCAGCCTGGCTCCGTCTACATAGAGAATCAGTCCCCGTTGATCGGCAACTTTTCGGATGGCCTCCAGGTCCTCCTTTTTGTAAACAGTTCCAAGTTCTGTCGGCTGTGACAGATAGATCATACCGGGTTGCACCATGTGTTCCGCTGTCGGATCGTCCTGATAGGCCTGGCAGAAACGGTCAATTTCTGCGGCATCGAGCAGGCCGTCCCGGGACGGAACCACCAGCACTTTGTGTCCGGTCGCCTCAATGGCACCGGCTTCATGGACGTTGATGTGGCCTGTGCCTGCCGAGATAATTCCCTGCCAGGGCTTGAGGGCGCCGGCTGCCACGATCAGGTTGACTTGTGTTCCGCCGACAAGGAAATGGACGTCTGCCCCGGGGGCGCGGCAGGCCTCTTTTATCAGGCGGGCTGCCTCTTCGCAGAAGGCGTCCAGGCCGTAGCCGCTCGTTTTTACCTGGTTGGTTTTAATTAATTCTTCGAGCAGGGCCGGATGGCAGCCGGCATTGTAATCATTTTCAAAAGAGATACGGTCGCGTTTCATGGCCCGGTAAGCCTCCTCCGTCAACAGGAATTCTAACGATGCCTCCGAGGAGGGAACATCGCGCTTTCTTTCAAAGGTGCGGGAAAAAGCAAAACCTGTTTTCTCCAGCACCCGGCGGCTTTGATGATTGGACCGGGAACAACAGCCAACCAGCAGGGTCGCCGGGGTAAAGCGAAAAAGATAGCCGACCAGAACCGCAAGCGCCTCCGCTGTCAGCCCTTGCCCCCAGTAAGTTTTGGACAAGGCATAGCCAATTTCCTTGGCATGGCGGTTTTGAAAAGCTTCGGGAAGGGTCTGGGGGACTGGATGGACTCCCATCGAGCCGATGACCTTGCGATCCTTTTTGTGATAGACGGCCAGGACCTCCCCGGCTTCCATAAACTGCCTGAGAATGGTCCTGGTTTCTTCTATCGACCGGTGATGGGGCCAGCCGGCCATCTCCCCGACACCGGGCACCCGGGCATAGGCGTGAAAGTCATCCAGGTCGGAAAGCTCCCAGGGTCTAAGCTGCAGGCGGTCTGTTTCGAGGGTAATGCCTTTGATTGAAAATTCAAAATCCATGATTTACCAAAGCCGGCAGAAATGTTTCACGTGAAACAATGCATGATTCAGGTATCGAGCGTTGCCAGTTTGGCGTTTGCCCGGATAAAATCCCGGCGTGGCTCCACTTTATCGCCCATCAGAAGGGTGAAGGTCTCATCCGCTATTTGCGCGTCGACCACCTGGACCTGGAGGAGTTTGCGCTGCTCCGGGTTCATGGTCGTCTCCCAAAGCTGATCGGAATTCATCTCACCGAGACCTTTGAAACGCTGAAGTTTTGGATTGTCCCAGCCTTCCTCTTCCTTAATCACAGCAATCTCCTCCTCATCGTAGGCATACCGGCTCTTCTTATCCTGATAGACCCTGTAAAGCGGTGGGCAGGCAATGTAGACATGCCCGGCATCAACCAGCGGGCGCATGTAGCGGAAGAAAAAGGTCAAAAGCAGCGTCCGGATATGCGATCCGTCCACATCAGCGTCAGCCATGAGGATGATCTTGTGATAGCGGAGCCTCTCCAGATCGAAGTCGTTGCCGATGCCGGCGCCGAGCGCCATGACAATGGGCATCAGCTTGTCATTATCCAGCACCTTGTCGACACGTGATTTTTCCACATTCAACATTTTCCCCCACAGGGGCAGAATGGCCTGGTATTTTCTTTCGCGGCCATTTTTGGCGGTGCCGCCGGCCGAGTCTCCCTCCACGATAAAAAGTTCACAGAAAGTCGGGTCCTTTTCCTGGCAATCGGCCAGCTTGCCCGGCAGGGCATTGCTGTCCAGAGCACTCTTGCGGCGGGTCATATCCCTGGCTTTTCGGGCAGCTTCCCGGGCCTGAGAGGCTGCCAGGCTCTTGCCCGCGATCATCCGCGCCGTTTGGGGGTTCTCTTCCAGGTAGACCATGAGTTTCTCGTTGACCGTTGACTCAACGACTGTCCGCACTTCCGGATTACCCAGGCGGGTCTTGGTCTGTCCCTCAAACTGGGGGTTCTTCAGCTTGACGCTGACAATGGCGCACATGCCTTCCCGGATATCCTCGCCTTGAAGATTTTTGTCTTTTTCTTTCAGGATGCTGTATTTTCGCGCATAGTCGTTGATCGTCTTGGTCAGCGCAGAGCGGAAACCGGTCAAATGGCTGCCGCCCTCAATGGTGGCGATGTTGTTGGCATAGGTATAGACATTTTCGCTGTAGGAATCGTTGTATTGAATGGCAACTTCGACAAAGCAGCCGTCCTGTTCAGCCGAAAAATAAATGGGCGGATCGTAAAGCACGTTCTTGTTGCGGTTGAGGTATTCGACAAAAGACACGATCCCCCCACCGTAATGCAGGTGTTTGACAAGCGGCGGCGACACACGCGCGTCAATCAGGGTGATGGCTACATCACGGTTAAGAAAGGCCATCTCCCTGTAGCGTGTCGTCATGAGATCAAAATCGGCATCGAGTTCGCTGAAGATCTCAGAGTCCGGCTTGAAAGTGGTCACCGTTCCCGTTTTATCAGTCGCCCCCGTAACCGTCAGGGGCGTCACCGTCTCTCCCCGTTCGAAACGTATAAAATGAGCCTTGCCGTCCCGGTTGACTGTCACCTCCATCCATTCCGACAGGGCGTTGACGACTGCCGCGCCGACTCCGTGAAGTCCGCCTGACACGCCATAGGCTTCGCCGCCGAATTTGCCGCCCGCGTGGAGCATGGTGTGGACCACTTCCACGGTTGGGATGCCGGCGGTCGGATGGATACCGACGGGAATGCCGATGCCGTTGTCTTCGACACGGATCGACTGATCAGGCAGCACGGTTACCTCAATGGCATCACACCTGCCCGCCAAAGCTTCGTCAACGGAGTTGGCGACAATTTCATAAATCAGGTGGTGGAGGCCGCGTGCCGTCGTATCCCCGATGTACATGCCGGGCCTCTTGCGGACAGCCTCCAGCCCTTCGAGAACCTGGATATCACGGTCCTCATAGCTGGCGGTTGATTTTGTGTCGTAATCTGTCAGCTGGACGGCAGCCAGTGACTCTTCATCCTCGGCGTAATCGTCGGTCAGCGCACGGACGTCTTCAGCCAGATTGACCAGCCCCTCTTCGGAGGATCCTGCGTCTTCTTCCGCCCTTCGAAGCATTTCTTTCAGACTTTCCGATGGTCTGCTTTTATCTTTTTCACGTTCTTTGTTCATGGCATCCTTCCGCCTTTTATTTCCGCCCTGCAAGCCGGGAATGCAGTGTTTCCGCCGAAACAGGCGACAAAAATACACGGTCTACCGTGACAACCAGAGAACGGGGCAGATCCGCTGTCATCCAGTCCAGCCGACCCTCCTCTTCCAGCTGCCTCATCAAGTCCGCCGTTCCCCCTGAAGGTGCGATGCGGTCGAGATCAAATATTCCGACAATCCAATGGGCTGGCAGTGAAACATCGGCGCCGATGTGTACGTACATATTTCTCCGGTTCAGGGTGAAATCCCTTATGCTTGCTCACTTGAAATTATATCATATTCCGGCTGAAACGGCTCGCAGCTGCCCCTGGTTGGAGAGTTGAAATCAAGCCGTTTCAGGCCTTTTCGCCGGTTCAACCTTTCCCTCTTTGACCCGGTAAAAGTGGACCGGCCCCGACCAGACGTCAGGATCGCTGCCGGAGCCGGTCGGATCCGGATCGGTGCAGGTAATAAAAACCTGGTGATCGCGGATCACCTCCATCAGCCGGGAACGTCTGGCGTCATCAAGCTCTGACATGACATCATCCAGGAGAAGAATCGGTTTTTCACCGGTCATCTCAGTCAGGATGGTCAGCTCAGCGATTTTCAGGGCCAGAACCGCGGATCGTTGCTGCCCCTGGGAAGCATAGACCCGGGCATCTGATCCGTTGAGCAGGATCAGCATGTCATCGCGGTGGGGGCCCTGCGAAGTGCTTCCTCGGGACAGATCATCCTCCCGCGCCCGGATCAGCCGTTCGAGATAGAGGGAGGCGATGGCCCGGCGGTCCATGCCGGTAACCAGACCTGCAAGCCCTTTGTAATGCAGCTCGAGGCTCTCTTTTGACCCGGTCAGATGTTGCAGTGACAAGGAGGCGTACTGGGAAAGAAGACTGACACACCGGATTCTTTTTTCCAAAATGGCTGCCGCGTGCCCTGCCAGGGTCTCGTCCCAGACATCCAGCTGGGTGCCTGAATCGACGGGGAGGCCGCTGGCCTTTCCGGCTGGCGCATCTTCTGTTTGTTCGCGGGCTCTAAGGGATTTAAGCAAGCGGTTGCGATGAGCCAGAATCCTCCAATACGCCTGCAGGTCGAGAAAATAGGTGCGGTCTGTCCGCGAAATCAAGATATCAAGAAATCTCCGGCGCTCTGCGGGACCTCCCTTTACGATCTGGAGATCTTCCGGTGCGAAAAGAATGGCATGAAACAGGCCCATCATGTCGGCCAACCGGCCTATCTCCATCTCGTTATACAGGATGATCCGCGAGGGGGCGCCGTTTTTTTCAGGTGGCCTCCGATATTCGATGGAAACCGATTCTGAAAGCCCCCGGTCTGTTACAAAGCCGACCGATGCCCGGTAAAAGTCCTCTCCCTGGCGAACCAGTTCATCATCACGGCCGGTCCGGTGTGAACGGGCGCAGGTGCAAAGGTAAATGGCTTCAAGCAGATTGGTTTTTCCCTGCGCGTTAGAGCCATGGAAAATGTGCGTTCCGCCGGGAAAAGAAAGCCGGAGGTGCCCGTAGTTCCTGAAGTTGATCAGTTCGACAGAACAAAGGCGCATGGATGGCCTAGCGGCGAAGCGGGAGAATCATGTAATAAAATTCATCGCCTTTTTCCGGCTTGAGCGAACAGGGCCCGAGGCTGCCGCTGAAGGTCATCAGGATTTGTTCGTCCTCGATCTCGCGCAGGGCCTCGATAAAAAAGCGCGGGTTGAAATCGATTTCGATCTTGTCGCCGGACAAGGCCACAGGGATCTCCTCCCTCGCGGTCCCGATGTCTGTTTTTGACTCAATAGTCAGGGTTTCGTGGTCGGGCGAACTGAAGATAACCGGGAACTTGCGGTCTTCGGTGTCAATCATGATGGAGGCCCGGATGACTGCAGCAAGCAGCACATCGGGAGCAATGGTCAAGCTGGTATCGGCGTCACGGGGGATGATGCTGCGGTAATTCAGGAATTCCCCCCGGATTAGCCGCGTCACAACCCTGACCTTTTCCTTGCTGAAAATAATGTAGTTGTGCGAAGGAGAGACCACCACTTCCTCATCTGTCTCAGACAAAATTCTGGCGATTTCCCCCATGGCTTTTGCGGGGACAATAATATTGATATTGGCCGTCACTCCCGGGATGGCTTCCCTGCGCACAGCCAGCCTGAAACCATCCAGGGCGACCAGGGTCAGGGTTTCGTCCTCGACGATCAGGTTGATCCCCATCAGTATGGGCCGGCTTTGGTCGGTGCTGACAGCGAAACTTGTCTGGTTGATCATCTGCCGCAAGGTTTTTTGATTGAGTACGATTTTCGTTTCTTCTTCGAAGAACTCAATCTCGGGATATTGTTCTGCGGCATAGCCACGGATATTGAACACACTCTTGCCGCTTTCGACCACAAGAACTGTCCCGTCCTTGATCGCAAGATAGACCAGATTGTCGGAAAGTTTTTTGACAATCTCGGACAAGACCCTGGCTGGCACCACAAGACTTCCCGCTTGCGAAATATCGGCCTCCATCCGGTACTCGATGCCGGTTTCGCTGTCGTAGCCGGTCAAAACCAGTTCCTGATTGGCTTTGAGCAGGATGCCGTCCAGAACAGGATTGGTTGACCGGGTTGAAACGGCCCGCTGGACAGTCGTGATGGCTTCCATTAAAAGATTTCTAGAGCATGTCAGTTTCATTTTCAAGTCTCCCGTTTTGCCTGTTGCCTTCCTGGATAATTCACCCTCTTCTTATTCTAGGTGTCAGTTGTGTGAAAAATCCGCCTTTACCGAAGCATGCAGGGCCTTTGGCCTTGTTGCTAAACCGTTGATTATCTGTGCATCTTTTGTTGAGAAATCGTCTTGTCAACAATCCCGCACCTGTCCACAAAAGATCAACACGGTATTGACAACGAATTATCAACAAATGATCATAACTTGTTCATTACTGCAACCGCATTTCGATGTTGTTGATGGTTTCGGAGAGCGCGGGATCCATCACAATACCTTCTGCAATTTTATCACAGGCGTGAAGGACGGTTGCGTGGTTCTTGCCGCCGAAGGCTGTCCCGATTTCCTTGAGGGTTCTGTTCAATTTTTTGCGGCAGAGATACATGGCAATCTGCCGGGGTTCCACGATGTCCTGACTCCTTTGGCGTGATTTCAGGTCGTCGACTGAAATGCCATAATAATGGGCCACGATTTCCATGATCAAGGGGAAATCGAGGGCCTTGACCGCGCCGGGTTGAATGACACTTTGCAGGGCTTGCCTTGCCACCTCGGCTGTGACGTCAGTACCCATCATCTGCAAGGCGCTGACCGTCTTGAATGCGCCTTCTATTTCGCGGACGTTGGAAGTGATATTCCCTGCGATGTATTCGATGATATCGGAAGCGATGTCTACGCCCTGCGTGCGGCAGAGGTTCTTCAAAATTGCGATCCGTGTTTCGTAGTCGGGCGGCTGGATGTCGATGGTCAGCCCGCTGATAAAGCGGGTGCGCAGGCGGTCCGTCAGGGACGCCAGGCTTTGGGGCGGCTTGTCGCAGGTGAGAATGATGTTCTTGCCCGACTCGTAAAGGGCATTGAAGGTGTAAAAGAACTCGACCTGCATGCGTTCCTTGGACTCAATGAACTGGATGTCATCGATCAGGAGCATGTCGGCCAGCCTGTAATGGCTGCGAAAGGCCTCGAAGTCATTTTTCTGAATGCAGGTAATAAATTCATTGACGAATTGCTCAGATTGTACGTAAACGACGCGTTTGTCGGGGAAGTCCCGGCGTACCTGATTGCCGATCGCGTGCATCAGGTGTGTTTTCCCGAGACCTGACCCGCCATAAAGAAAAAGCGGATTGTAATTGCCCGGGGATTCCATGGAAGCCACAGCCACAGAGGCGGCATGGGCAAAACTATTGCTGGAGCCCACGATGAAGGTCGAAAAAGTGTAACCGGGATTAAGCCGGCCGATCTGGAAAGAGCCATTGTGACCGAAAGCAGTGTCCTGACGCCGTTCCAGTTCTTCTCTGCTGGGGATGCTGCCGTCCGGCCGAACGGCGATTTCCAGGTCGTAATGGACCCGGGTTGCGTTTCTCAAGGCAAATTCGATCTGCTCGCGGTGCTGGCCGATGTATTCCATGGCAATCTCGTTGGGGACGGAAAGGCCGAAGGTGCGCTCGCTGGACAAGTAGGGTTTCGCATTGGTAAACCAGGTGTTGAAGGTCAGGGGGTTAATCTCTTTGCTCAAGGTTTGCTGGCAGACAGAACTCCAGATCGAATCAGCGCTTTTTCTTGCCATCTTGGAAAAATACGTCCCCTTCCGCTATGCTGATGCCTCTTCTTTTACGAAATGATCGTGTTCTACATGCTACCAGAAAAAAGCAAGCCGTGAAAGGCTAAAATGTCTGATTTTTCGGGCATTTTCAGGATTGTCCGAAGAAAATTCGGCTAACAATTTGTGAGATGCAGCTTGTGAATTGTTAATAACTTTGTGGATAAGTCAATCGCTCCCGCACAGTTGTGAACCGGGCGGTTATTTTCTGCAAAAGGAAGAAGGAAACCTGCGAAATGCTGTTGATAACTTGTTGATTATTCAGAGAATGCATGTTGAAAAATCATTTTCACCTATTCTCTTTGAGCCTCAAAATGGTTTTTGGCCTCATCAATCCAAAGATCAGCCATGGCATCACCCGGCATCTGCCAGGCTGTGAGCGGGACAAGGCGTCTGGGAAAGACCTGGATCCCCTCCGGAGACGCCGTGCGCTTGAATTGATTGCGGAAAAATCTTTGGATGAAAATTTCCATCCAACTGGCCAATTCTTCCTTTCCAAAGTCCTTTTCGAAAGCTTTCCAAGCGAGATTGAGCACAGCAGAGGGTTTTTTGGCGCCGAAAACCAGATGCCAAAGGAAAAAATCGATGACTTCATAGGGACCTACCACCTCTTCCGTCAGCTGGGAGGGGGCGCCGTCCTTGTCAGGCGGCAGGAGTTCAGGTGATACCGGCCGCGACAGGATGGCACGCAGGGCTTCAGCTGCGGCGAGCGCCCGTTCCCGGTCGCTGATCAGGGGGGATTTGCCCTTTTCCAGAAAATCCGCAGCCTGGCGCACCATCTCCCGGATGACCGTTTTGGGGATGGAGGCGTTGATGGCATACATGGACATCTGGTCACCATTATAGGTGCACCAGCCCAGCGCCAGTTCGGACAGATCACCCGTCCCTACAACCAGCCCGCCCTCCAGGTTGGAAAGGTCCATGAGAATTTGGGTCCGTTCCCGGGCCTGGGCATTCTCGAAGGTCACATCCGTGCGGTTCCCCTTGTATCCGATGGCCTTCAGATGAAGGTCAAGGGCCTCATGGATGGAGATTTCGCGGAAATCGAGGTCCGCTGCCTCTGCCAGTTGGCGGGCCAGTTTGATCGATCTTTCCGAGGTTCCGGGCCCCGGCATGGAAAGAGCCAGGATGTCCGAAGGAGGCCGCCCCGACAGCCGCATGGCTTCCAGGCAGGCCAGGAGGGCGGCGGCGGAGTCAAGGCCGCCGGAGAGCCCCAGGACGGGCCTGGCGCCCAGGAGCCCGAGCCGGCCTGATAGCCCGCGGCCCTGGATGGCCAACGTTTCTTCATAGAGGCTGGCGGCCTCAAGTTGACTGCGCATCAAAAAGGGAAGCTTGTCCGGCTCGTCCTTTTCGGTTTTTTCCTTGCCGTTTTTCAGGATATCCCAGCGGGTGCCGGCCTGGCTTCTCAGGCGGAACAGGTCTCCTGCTGCCAGGTCAGCCAGGGTTATGCCGCTTGTGTAGGGATCACTTTCAGCCAGGACGCGGCCGTCGGAGATGATCAGCCTGTGACCCGCGTAAACACCGTTGCTGACCGATTCCCCCTGGCCGGCCCCGGCGTAAAGGATGATGCTGTGGTCGCGCAGTGAGCGTCGGATCAATTCCCGCTTGAGCCTTCGATAATCGCCGGTCCACTCAGGCCGGCCGTCGGCGATGGCTGCTACCGGGATGGAACCGTGTGCCAGAGCGTCAAGAGCGTGAGCCGGCTCGAAATTGAAGAGCCTGACATCCCGGCAGTCATGGAGCTGGCCCGGCAGGAGCGAAGGGCGGACGGCCAGACAGGGAATAACGGTGCAAAGGTTGACAAACTGAAAGGTAAAAGACAGCAGATTCTCCGCATTGATATCACAAAGGGAAAAGTCAAAGCCCGACAAGCCGTCCCATTCACCTTTTTTCGGGGGCACAAGAGGTTCGTCGATGGCATGACGCAGGATGGTGGGGCACTCGGCCGGCGGAAGGCTGACCTCCATGATGTCTCCGGTCTCACCCTTGCCGGCTTCGGCGATCAGTTCACAGGAGAATGCCTGGTGATCTTCCAGGTCGGGGGAGAGAGGGTCGGAAAACCAGCGTCTTTCTTCATGGGAAAGGTAAGAGGCGGGTGTCATGCCTACAATTTCACCATGGTACAGGATGGCCGTCGCTTTGAAGAGGCGCTGTTCGAGGCGCAGGGGCAGGGACAAAAGGACCAGGAGGTGGGAGTCGGCTGTCGCGCGCGTGATGCGGGCCAGACTCTCCAGGCAGGTGTCCTGGAGGATGCGCTGGAAGAAAAGATCCCCGGCGGTCATGCCGGTCAGGGCATGGTCGGAAAAAAGCAGAAGATCGGCCCCGGCTTGAGCCGCCTCGCCGATCAGGGCCAGGATCTCTTGTTCGTTGGCCTCAACGTCTCCCAGCCGCACTTGCGGGGTCGCGACGGCCATGCGGATGTCGCGGAAGTGGTCAAGATGCCCGCTTGCCGCCAGCTCCAGCGTCAGCGTTTCATCCTGAGTCAGCGTGATGGTCGCCGGCTTGACGGGGCTTTGGGTTGGCGCACCGGCCATCTTGGAAGTGTCCGCTTTTGCTGGCATGGCCCGCCTTCCTTCACAAGGGTTCTGTCTGGTCCAGGACAAAACGGACCAGGTCCTCATCCGCAAGAGAGGGAATGACCGCCTCTCGTACCGACTGGTGGTAATCGTTCAGCCAGGCTGTTTCCTCCAGCGTGAGGAGGGCCGGATCAATGGCCGGGCGATCAAAGGGGACATAGGTCATGGTCTGGAAACGAAGGAAGACATCGCCGTCTTCGTTCAGGAGCTCTTCGGACTCGACGAGCGATGGCATGCCATCCCGGAATGCAACCGCCTGATTGGCCTTGAGCACCAGGTAGTCGTTTTCCAGCCGTATCCCATGTTTGCCCTGGCGGTAAACGCCGGGTTCGATGGTGATGACCATATGTTCGCGGAAACCATAGCTGCCAGCCCGGGGATTATGTGTCAGCCGCTGAGGGCCTTCGTGGACACCCGAGAGGTAGCCGAATCCGTGACCGGTTCCGCACTTGTAGTCCAGCCCGTAACGCCACATGACCGACCGGGCAATGGCATCCAGGGCCACACCGCTGGTCTCCCGCAAAAAGGGTTGCGAAGCCAGGGCGATATGGGATTTCAGGGTCATGGTGTAGTCGCGTTTTTCCTGTTCGGTCAGATGACCCAGGGAGACGGTCCGGGTGATGTCGGTGGTGCCATCCAGGCTTTGGGCCCCGCAGTCGACAAGGTAGAAGCCTTTCTCTGCCAGGAGACTATGCGCTTCGGGGCTTGCCTGGTAATGCATCATGGCAGCGTTGGCCCCGTAAGCTGAGATGGTCGGGAAACTTTCGATGATGAAGTTCCCGGATTCACGGCGGATGGAGGCCAGCTTTTCTGCGGTCTCAATCTCGCTCAAGCCCTCCCGGGCTGCCCGGGTCTTCACGAAGTGTAGGTAGCGCGTGACTGCCACGCTGTCCCGGATGCCGGCCCGGAGCTGGCACATGAGCTCAACCTCGTTCAGCTCGGCCTTCATCAGGTAGGGATAATCTTTCCTGGCCAGGACCTTGACATGGCCGGGCAGGGCCTCGATCAGGGACCGGCCTGTCCGCCCGGTGTCGGTGACCAGCAGGCCCGGGGAAAGCCCCTGCAGCTTTTCCCCGATTTCCTGATAGGGCAAAAGGGTGATCCCCTGTTTTGAGAAAATGCCCGCCATTTCACGGTTGACTTTCACCGGATCGATAAAAAGAAAGGCCTCCTCTTCCGCGATCAGGGCAAAGGCCATGGCAACCGCACTATGGGGAACATCACTTCCGCGGAAATTCATGAGCCAGGCGACATCATCCAGACCCACGTAGAGGGCGTAAGCTGCGCCATCCTCCTTCATCTTCTCCCTGACAGCGGCAAGCTTGTCCGCCGCTTCCCAGCCGGTGTATTGAAGGTCATGATGAAAAACAGGGCCGGAAGGCAGAGCCGGCCGGTCTTCCCACAGGTGACCGACCGGATCCAGGTCAGTAACGAGAGAAATTCTGCGGGCCGCAAGTTTTTCCTCCTGCTCCTCCGCTTCTTTTTGGGGGAGCAGGCGGCCGTCAACCGCAACACACTGGCCCGGACCCAGCGATTCCGCCAGCCAGTCCCAGGGGCCCGGCGTGCCGGGGGAGCCCTGCTTCATGAGCTCGAAGGGTGATCCTTCCAATTGCTTTTCTGCCTGGATGAAGTAGCGTCCATCGGCCCATAGCAGGGCCCTGCCGGCAGTTACAACTGCCGTGCCTGCCGACCCTGTGAAACCGGTCAGCCAGGCCCTGGCCTGGTAATAGGGGGCAACGTATTCCGAGTTATGAGGGTCAGCTGTGCCAATCAGGCAGGCATCAAGCCCCTCCTTTTTCATCCAGGCGCGAAGCCGGCCAACTTTGTCATGAACCGTCATCGAAAGTTTCTCCTCCGAGGTTTCTTCCTTTCATTGTAACACCCGCAAGGCCGGCCTGAGAGTGTTGTACAATAACGGGACAGTCACAAGAGGACAAGCCTTCCCGGGCAGGGGTCCAGAAGTTGAAAGGCGGCCATCCATGAGCAGGCAGAAAACGGCATTGGTAACAGGCGGCGCGCGCGGGATCGGACTTGCCATCTCCGAAACCCTGGCCCGCGACGGCTATCATGTCCTGGTCAATTATTTCCGATCGGAAGAGGAAGCCAAAGACCTGCTGGCAAGGCTCCGTGAGACAGGATGTGCGGCGACCCTGCTCCGGGCTGATGTGGCCAATCCCAGGGACGTCCGGGAAATGGTGGCTGCCGCCCTTCTGGAAACCGGCCGGATCGATGTCCTGGTCAACAATGCCGGACTGGCTTCCTGGGGCCTTTTGACAGAAACACCCGAGGAGACCTGGGACCGGGTCCTGGCAACCAATCTGAAATCGGGCTACCTGCTGTCGCATGCCGTCCTGCCCAACATGATCCAGAACAAGGCGGGCAGCATCGTCAATGTGTCATCCATGTGGGGGGTGCTGGGCGCTTCCTGTGAGGCGGCCTACGCGGCCAGCAAGGCTGGCCTGATCGGGCTGACCCGTTCTCTGGCCCAGGAGGTTGCGCCCGCGGGCATCCGGGTCAACGCCGTGTCACCGGGGGTTATCCAGACCGATATGATCCGGGGCTTCAAGGAAGAAGAGCTTTCCGCCCTGATCGACAGGACACCCCTTCACCGAATCGGAACGGCCCAGGAGGTGGCTGAGGCCGTGGCCTTTCTCGTGTCCGACAAAGCTTCTTTCATCACAGGCCAGGTCCTGGGGGTCGACGGCGGTTTTACCTGCCAATAAAAAGGAGCTGCGCCGGGCAGCTCCTCAATGGGATCCACGATGCGGGCCTAGTAGCCGAACAGTTCAGGGCGGGGGAAGAGGGGCATCATCTTGTCAAGGTCCAGGGGCGGCCCCAGGGCCCGGATGTCCTCAATCAGCACCGCATTGATCCAGACCTCTTCGGTGAAGGGAAAGTAGGGGTAGGCGCCGGCCAGGAAGTCCGCAAAGGCTCCCATGAGATAGGGATCCTGCAAGGGGATGACAGTTTCACCGGACGGCATGGTATCGAGTGTCCGGAAGGGGATCACGATAGCCTTGCCAGCCAGAACGTCATCGAAAGACTCGATAAATCCCCGGAATTTCTGGGGTTGGATCACATGGAAGCAGAGACTTTCATAGCCGTCTTCGAAGACGAAGAGTTGGGGTACGACCACCCACGGATTCCACCAATCCATATCTTCCCCCGCCGCTTCAGCATCCATCAGGCTGCCCAGGTCGGTGAGGCGGATGTATTCGAATGAACGCTGGTCAGCGGCCCGCACAGGGATGCTGTGCACTTCGACCCCGAGCTGGGAGAAGTTTTCTCTGGCATCCATATCCAGGAAATAAAAGTGATCCTCACAGTAGATAAGAGAGGATTCGCCGGCAACAGAAAAGTCAATCAGCCGGAGCCCATAAGGCGTCTCCGTAAAGACGACCCAGTAGCCATAATAAGGGAAATCCCCGGTTGCGTAACAGGAACAGTGGACCAGATACTCCATAAAACCGTCCCCGTTCAGATCCAAAGCGCCGTACTCATAAATCGGCTTGGTCAACAGGATGGTCAGGAAGTCCGCGTTGGGCAGGGCGGCTCCCGGCATGATGTCCGTGGCATAAGGCGGCATGCAGTAACGCCATTCAAACTCGGCCGGGTTGAAGTGAAGCAGGCCGACAATCCGCTCCCATTCGGCGTCTGAATCAAAGGGGGTTTCATTGATGGAAATCCCCGGTTGAGGGCTGTCCAGCAGATGCTGGCTCAGGTAGACGTAATCGAAAAAGACCGGGCTTTGATAGAGTTCTTTGGCAGTCCAGGCCGGGCCGGGGCCCGCCGTAAAATTATCCCGGACCAGCAGCTCACCCCCTTGTACCGGAACCCAGGCGGCCCTGACCGTTGTGCCCTGGCTTTCGATCTCTTCAATGTGGGCAAGCTCCTTCTGCTTTTGTTCCTCTGACAGGAGGTCAATCCAGACGGTGATGCCTTCTGCTTCATGGCCGGCCTCATAATCCCTCAGAGAATTGAACTGATAGGAGATGGTCTGGCGGTGGGTTACGGTGAAACCGTTTTCCGTGGGGAAGACAAACATCATGCGGGCGGCTTCTTCCTCTCCCCTGAGGTCGATGGCGATGTCCAGGGTCGGATGCTGGTAGTAATAGACAGGGTTGGCCCCCAGGTGCTGGATTTCATAGGGATCAAGGGTCAGCGCCCATTCAGCGTAAACCGACAACTCCGTTTCCGGCTCGGTTTCCTGAGGCTCGGTCTCCCCGGGCTCCGTCTCGGCGGGTGCCGTGGTCCGGGGCCGCCGGGTTTCTGTGGTGGGAAAGTGAGTGGGTTCAGGACGCTTGTCTTTTTTCAGAAGCAGCAGGTAGACGGCAGCCGCCGCAGCTCCAAGGAAGACAATGGCTGCCAGGATGATGGCGGTGATGGCGCCGGCGCCAAGTTTCTTCTTGGGCGGCGGAGGCGGCGGATAGTAGCCGCCGGGGTAGCCCTCCCAGCCGGGAGGCGGCGGATAAGGCGGCGGGTAAGGTGGAGACGAATAGGCCGGAGGGTAACCTGGCGGCATTTCCGTGGGGCTTCGGCCGTTTTCCTGGTAGGAGTGGTTGCTGACCATGGGGAACCTCCCGGCGCCGGGCGTCTTTTGGGCGAAAGGGTGGAAACTGCAGTACTGCTGTGCCTACACACTATATAAGGAAGGGCTTCCCGTCAACTGTTGATGAGCGGCTCTTATCAAGGCCCGGAGCTATAAAAGGGCAAAGAAGGAGCCGCGCGGGGCGGCTCCCTGACAAGAACAAAAGTCTGAGACTAATAATCGAGCAGTTCCGGGTGGGGCAAAAGGGACATAACTTTGTCTTCGGTCAACGGCGGTCCCAGAGCCAGAACCGAGGACACGGAAACCGCATTGTCCCAGTCTTGTTCAGCGAAGGGAAAGTAGTGGAACTCACTGTCCAGATAGTCCACAAAATTCCGCATGCGATATGGATCCTGCAGCTGAACGACGGTCTCCCCGGGCGGCACTGTATAGGGGGTCCGGATGGGCACCACAGTCGCCCTGTCTGACAGAGCCCCGTCCAGCGTTCCGACCACGCCCCAGAATTCGAAGGAGTTGATCACGTAGTAGTCAAAATACTCGTAGCCTTCATCGCTGGTGAAATGTTTAGGGACGATCACCCAGCTTGCCCACGGATCCAGGCTGTCGCCCTCGCTTTCCATGATAATCAGTTCGTTCAGATTGGTGAAGTAGGTGTATTCGAGCGGCCGCAAATAGGTGGCGGGCACGGGGATGCTGTGCTCTTCCGCAAAGAAGCTGTTGTCACCGTACTGACCGCGGGCCCCCAGAAAATAGAAGTGGTCGTCACTGTACACGAGATTGGCCTCGCCTGAACCGCAAAAACCGATCAGCCGCAAACCGTAGGGCGTCTCGGTGAAGACAACCCAATAGCCGTAACGCTCGGGACCATACTCATAAGAATCACAGCAACAGTGAACCAGATACTCGTAGAAGCCGTCTCCATTCAGGTCCAGGGCGCCGTATTCATAGATAGGCACGGTGGACAGATCCTCCAGGAAGGCCCAGTTGGGCAGGCCAACGGCCGGCCGGGGATCCCTTGAATAAGGCGGCATGCTGTAGCGCCACTCAAATTCCGCGGGGTTGGTGTGGAGCAGGCTGACGATCTCCGCCCATTCGGCGTTGGCGTCACCCGGAGTCTCTTCCACCTGAACCCCCGGCTGGGCACTTTCCACCAGATGATGACTTAAATAGACATGATCAAAAAAGACGGAGCTATTGTAGAGTTCTTTGGCGTACCAGGCGGAGTCCGGGCCGCCGGCCATATTGTCACGGACGTAAAGCGCGCCGTCCTTGACGCGGACCCATTCGACCAGGACCTCCTCCCCCTCGAGGCGGCGGGTGCTGATGGCGGCAATCTCCGCCTGCTCTTCCTCAGGCGACAGGAGATCAATTTGGACCGTGATGGATTCCACGTCCATGCCTCCCGGATAGTCTCTCAGCGAGCCAATCGCATAGGAGATGGCCTGGCGGTGGGTCACCGTAAAACCGGTTTCCGTGGGGAAGACATACATCATGCGGGCTGCTTCTTCTTCTCCCCGCAGATCAATGGCAATGTCCAGCGTCGGGTGCTGGTAATAATACACGGGGTTGGCCCCCAGGTGCTGGATTTCATAGGGATCAAGGGTTCGTGTCCGTTCAGCGTAAACCGACAACTCCGCTTCCGGCTCTGTCTCCTGCGGCTCGGTTTCCACAGGCTCGGTCTCGGTGGGCGCCGTGGTTCTGGGCGGCCGGGTCTCTGTCGTGGGCCAGGTGGGTTCAGGTCCCTTGTCTTTTTTCAGCACAAAATAGTAGACGGCAGCCGCCGCAGCCCCCAAGACGATGACGCCGGCCAGAATAATAGCGGTAATGGCGGCGCTGCTGAGCTTTTTTTTGGGCGCTTGCGGCGGCGGATAGTAACCGCCGGGGTAGCCCTGCCAGCCAGGGGGTGGGGGAGGATAAGCCTGGGGCGGTGGGGGCGGGTAAGCCGGAGGTGGCGGGGGGTAGCCCGGAGGCGGTGTTTCCGGGGCGTTCCGGCCGTCTTCCTGGTAAGAGTTGCTGCTGGCCATGGCGATCCTCCCGACGCGAGGCGTCAATCTTGAAAATGGGTTGTGACAGCAGTTTTGCTGATGGCTTCACACTATACAAGGAAGGGTTTTTCGTCAATACAAAACCGGCAGAAAGCGTTAGACTACAGGCAGGAAGAACTGATCGAAAAAACATAACGGGCTTATGAAAGAGGCATGGAAGTGATAAGTGAAAAATTGATTGAAGTGCTAAGTTCCCCGCCTGACGCCGCCTTGACTCTGGTCACCCAGGGCGAGGATGGCGCTCATCTGGCCAACTCCTGGAACAGCTATGCCCGCATCGAAGGAAACCGGCTCCTGCTCCCTGTGGGAGGGATGCGGGAAACCGAGCGAAACCTGGCCGTGGACAGCACAGTCAAGCTCTCCATCTCCAACCGGGAGGTTCAGGGCCTGACCTACAGGGGCACTGGATTCCTGCTTACCGGAAACGGGGAGGTTCGCGCGGAAGGCCCAGATTACGAGAAAATCAAGGATTCCTTTCCCTGGGCACGGGCCGTTCTTATCATCACGGTGACCCGGGCAACGCAGACCCTGTAAAAAAAGAGCCGCTCCCGGGAGAGCGGCTCAGAGGCGCGAAAACAATTTTGTTCAGCGGTCCAGGTGGAAGGCCCCCCAGCCGGCATAAACAGCGGCTTCTCCCAGCTCTTCCTCGATACGGAGGAGTTGGTTGTACTTGGCGACCCGGTCGGTTCTCGATGGCGCTCCGGTCTTGATCTGGCCGGCGCCCATGGCGACTACGATGTCGGCGATGGAAACGTCTTCCGTTTCGCCGGAGCGGTGAGAGACCACGGCTGTCCAGCCGCTGCTTTGAGCCATGTCAATGGCATCAAAGGTCTCTGTCAGGGTGCCGATCTGGTTGAGCTTGATCAGGATGGAGCTGGCGGCATCCTCTTCCAGGCCGCGGGCCAGCCGCTCGGTATTGGTGACGAAGAGGTCATCGCCCACCAGCTGGACGCGGTCGCCGATGCGGTCATTCAGTTTTTTCCAGCCTTCCCAGTCATCTTCTGCCAAGCCGTCCTCAAGTGAAATGATGGGGTACTTGTCGGCCAGCATCTCGTAGTAGTCGACCATCTCGTCCGAGGTCTTGAACTCGCCAGTCTTCCAGAAGAGGTAGCCTTCCTTGCCCTGAGCCTTGGCTTCTTCCCAGAGCTCGGTACAGGCGGGATCCATGGCGATAAAGAAATCGTCGCCCGGCTTGTAGCCTGCGGCCTCGATGCCGCGGATCAGCCACTGGATGGCTTCCTCGTCGCTTTTCAGGTTGGGCGCAAATCCGCCCTCATCACCCACGGCCGTCGCGTAGCCTTCTTTTTTCAAGAGACCCTTGAGGGTGTGGAAAACTTCAGCTGACCAGCGGAGGGCTTCCTTGAAAGAGGGGGCGCCGACCGGCATGATCATGAACTCCTGCAGGTTGACGTTGTTGTCAGCGTGCTTGCCGCCATTGATCAGGTTCATCATGGGGACGGGCAGGACATGGGCCCGAAGGCCGCCGAGATACTGCCAAAGGGGCAGGTCAAGGGCCGCTGCCGCTGCCTTGGCACAGGCCAGGGAAACGGCCAGAATGGCGTTGGCTCCGAGGTTTGCCTTGTTGTCTGTTCCGTCCAGCTCGATCATGACCCGGTCGATTTCAACCTGGTCAAAGACATTCATGCCAATGACCTCGGGAGCAATGGTGAAATTGATGTTGTCCACGGCCTTTTGAACGCCCTTTCCAAGGTAGCGTTCCTTGTCGCCGTCACGGAGTTCAACGGCCTCGTAGGCGCCGGTCGACGCGCCCGAGGGCACGGCCGCGCGGCCCATGGAGCCGTCTACGGTATAGACTTCCGCCTCAACGGTCGGATTGCCGCGGGAGTCCAGGATTTCTCTTGCCTTTACGGCCTCAATCCATAGTTCTGTCATCTTTATTTATCCTCCTGATTCAAAATCACAAATTGAAATTTGTCGATCCAGGCGATAGTATAGCAAATTACGCCGGAAAAAACGCCCGAACCCAAAACTACTCCCGGAAGCCCTTGGGAACTGCTTTCCAGGAGAAGATCAGGATCAGAAGCTGGGCGGCTGAGGTGAACAAAAGCAGATAGGCGATGGGGAAGAGGTCGGCCAGGGGGCCGAAAATGGCGGCGCCCAGGGGGATGGCTGCGGAGCCGACCATGTAAAGCAGTGAAAAGACGCGGCCGTGGTAGGCCCGCTCCACCTGCTCCTGGAAAAAAGTGGTGACAGCTGTCGTGTAGAAGGGCACGATGATGCCCAACAAGAAGGCCAGGGCGATGAAGAGAACAAAGAGAGGGGAGTCGACCAGGCCGAAGCAGGCCAGGCCCAGGGTTCCCGCCGCTACCAGCAAGCCCGACATGCGGATGGTGTTGAGTTTGCTTTTAAACTGGCCCTTGAGCGATACGGCCAGGCCCCCAGCGGCCATGCCGGTGAAGACAGCCGTCTGGGCAGCAGAGACCCGCCAGACCTGGGCGTCGAAGTGGCGCCTGATGAAGAGGGGGAAGAGGGTGGCGATGGGGGACAGCAGCACCATGAAGAGGGCATAAATGATCATGAGGTTGCGGATGACCGGGTTGGTCCCGACATAGGCGAAACCCCTGCGGAATTGGCGGGTGACCGGTTCATGCGGCAAAGAGACGTCTTCCAGGTCCTCCCCGGCGGCCGCAATTTCCAGTTCCTCCGGTGTCGGGAAACCCCAGGTGGTTCCCGGCTTCAGGCGGGGCCGGCGGCCGGTCGCCGTCGTGATAATGCCGGTCCGCTGATGGGGGACGGGCAGACCCAGCATGATGGAGACAGCGATGGCGGCGGTCTCCACGTCGACCATGAAGACGATCCAGACGGGAAAGAGGGTGATGAGCGCGCCGCCCAGGACAGGCGACAGCAGTAAAACGACATTGTCCAGGGTACTGTAAAGCCCGTTGATCCGTACCAGTTCCTTGTGCGGCGTGATCTGTGGAATCAGGGCTTTAATGGCGGGGCTCTGGATGCCGCCGCCCAGGGACCGGATGGCGGCCGCGATGTAAATCATCCAGACCCGATCGTAGCCCAGAAGGAAAAAGATAGCGGTGGCCAGGGTCACCAGGGCGATGCCCGAATCCGAAAGGATGATCAGCCAGCGCCGGTCGTGCCGGTCGGCCCAGACGCCTGCGAAAGGGGCGATGACCAGCTGGGGGATGAAAGAGGTCAAGGTGATGATCATGAGGGCGGTGCCGGAGTTGGCCCGCATGGTGACAAACCAGATGATGGCGAACTGAACCAGGCCAGAACCCAGGATGGAAACGGCCTGGCCGCTCAAAAATGCCGCGCTGATTCCCTTCCACCGCTGCGGCTGCTTTTCGGCACACCCCTGCATAGGCAAAAGTATAGCACGAAGCCCTTGTGCTTCCATTGAGAGCCGGGGTCGGTTTTGTTACACTTGACAGGATGAAACAGGCCTCGCGTTTGTCAACAAGACACGCAAACAAAGGAGCAAACCGATGACTCTTGACTGGAAAAACCAGATCAGACGGTTGACGGACCAAGGCGCCTCCTACGCCGATGTCCGCTATTACCCCAAGGAAGAGGAGGACTTCCTCCTCATGTGGAACGGCAACCTTTTGGCGTTTAACCGTTCCGAAACAAGCGGATTTGGCGTCCGTGTGCTGGCAGACGGTGCCTGGGGCTTTGCCGCCTCGTCCAGCCTGAACGACATCCAGGCCACTTTTGACCGGGCACTGGAAAATGCCCGGGCGGCCGCCGGCCGCCTTAAACGGCCCATCCGCCTGGCCGACAAGGAGGCGGTTAAGGGCTGCTTTGACAGCCCCTGCCAGACCGATCCCTTTGAGATCCCGCTGGAAGACAAACTGGCCCTGATGAAAGAACTGGATGGTTTCATTGACCAGCCGGGCGTCCAGCAGCGGCGGGTCATGATCAGCACTTCAAAAAGGACAGTTCACTATTATGACTCTGAAGGGGCTGAGATCGAAAAGCGGATTATCGACATCTTTCCCAGCATCCAGGTGGCCGCCATGGACGCGGACGGGGTCCAGCAGGAGCGAAAATACCTGCCGCCAAGACTCGGCCCCAGCCGGGGCTGGGAGACCATGGACCGTGACCACTGGCAGGGTGAAGCGGAGCGGATCGTCAGGGAGATGAATCAACTCCTGACAGCGCCGGCTTGCCCCAAAGACCGCCTGTCAGTCATCCTCTTGCCCGACATGATGTACCTGCAGGTTCACGAGACCATCGGGCACCCCCTGGAGCTGGACCGGATTCTGGGCTATGAGCTCTCCTACGCCGGAGGATCTTTTGTCAGGCTGGAAGATTTTGGAAAGCTGCAGTACGGTTCCAAGAAACTCAACGCCCGGGCCGACGCCACCCTGATCAACTCGCCCGGCAGCTTTGGCTATGACGATGACGGCGTTCCGGCCCAGAACCGCATGCTGATTGATCAGGGCATCCTGGTGGGGGCCCTGACCTCCAGGCAGATGGTGACCGAGGCCAATGACAAGGCCGGCCGGCAGCTATTTGACAGCTCCGGCGGTGCTTGCCGGGCCTGCGACTTCAACCGGGTGCCTCTGGAGCGCATGACCAACATCAACATCGATCCGGGAGAGGACGGCAGCCTGGAAGACATTATCAAGGGAACGGAAAAAGGCCTGCTCCTTTCCGGTGACAAGAGCTGGTCCATCGGCTCCAACCGCGAGCAGTTCCATTTTGCCACCGACATCGGCTGGCTGATTGAGGACGGGGAGCAGAAGCATGTTTTGAAAAACTGCTCCTACAGCGGCATGACCCTTGAATTTTACCGCTCGCTCTCCGCCGTTGGCGATGAGTCGACCTGGCAGGTCCAGTACGTGGACAACTGCGGCAAAGGGGTTCCCGGCCAGGTCATGCAGCTGGGGCACGGCGTCCCCGTCTGCCGTTTTGACCATGTGAAGGTAGGTGACTAGGATGAGACCTGAAGCTGTCATAGAAAAACTGAGAGAATTAAGAGAACACGCACTCAAGCAGGGCGCCCGGGTCCAGATCAGGTGGAGCTCGGAAGACAGCCGCATGGTCCGCTATGCCAACTCGGCCGTCTCGCTCAATTCCCACGAAGCCATTACCCGACTGGAGGTCATGGCCATCGGAGACCACCAACAGGCCTCCGCCAGCCTGACGGCTGACGAGGAGGACCTTGAGGCCATGCGGGCCACCGTGGACAAAGCCATCCGCATGCTGCCCTTTGCCTCGAAACTGTCCTACCAGCCCAGCCTGCCAAATATCCAGAAGACCTCCATCTCCGAGGCCAGCTATGACCCGGCCGTCGAACAGCTGACCAGCCGTGAGGTCGTGGATTTTGTCAATCAGGCGACCCAGGGCCTGGAAAGCGATGACATCCTCCTGTCAGGCAATTTCTCATCCGGTTCTGCCGTAACGGCCGCCATCTCGACGGCCACGCCGGAGGTGGTCTACTGGCGGGCCAGCGATATCGGCATCACCCTGGTTCTGGCCTCGGAAAAAAGAAAATGGGAAATCAATGCCGAGCAGTTCGTCTATAAAAAGAACGACCTGGACGCTCGGGCCCTCCATGACCGGCTCTCATGGCTTTCAAAGCTTTACCAGACTCAAGAGGAGACCCGGATCCCCGAAGGCCCCTGCAAGGTGGTCATGGGTCCCGCCGCTGTTGCCGAATACCTTGGCTACCTGGGCTATCTGGGTTACCAGGGCGGCATGATGAAGCGCGGTTTTTCCATGTTCAGGGAAACCGATGTGGGGAAAAGGGTCATGTCCTCCCTTTTTACCCTGACGGAGGATCCTTCGCTCAAGGAAACCTTTGCCATGCCGGTCGATTTTTATGGCAGGACAAGAGACAGACGCAAAATCATTGACCAGGGAAAACTGACGGGCTTCATCTGGGATCAGCAGTCAGCAGACGAATTCCAAGAGGAAGCGACCGGCCACGATGTCAATAACCTGTCGATTCTGGTCCAGGGAGGGACGGAAGAAGTCAAAACCATTCAGGAGCTGGCTCAAATGCCCCGTGAAGAGGATATCCTTTACGTGCCTTTCATGCACTACATGAACGCGGTCAATCCCAGCGAGGGGCAGCTGACAGCGATATCCCGCTTCGGCGCCCTCCTTTTGAAAAAGGACGGCTCCATCCAGCTGCCCTACAATGTCCGTTTCACAGAAAAGATGAAGGAACTTTTTGGCGACAAGCTCCAGTGGATGTCAAAACACACGGTGCCCTACGGCAGCTCCTCCCATTATTACGGGCGGGAGCCCTACGCCATCCTGGTACCTTCACTGACCTGTTTTGACGGCGTAAAGGTGGAGATTTCCAACGAGAGTTTTGGCTAGAAAGCCCGTAGAGAAATCCGGGAAGATTGATTCGCTGAACCTGGAAGACTCCTGTTCAAGGGTCCATAAGATCGCGTGATCTAGCCCTTGATCCCGCCTGTGGTCATTCCCATGACAATGTATTTTTGGAAGGCCAAAGTGATGACGACTGGGATCAAGGCGCCGATGATGCCGGCCGCGGAGATCATCCCGTAGTCGATTGTGAACTTGCCGTTGAATTCGGCGATTGCGACGGTGATTGTCTTTGAAGAAAGGCTGGAAGTGAAGACGAGCGCATAAAAGAATTCGTCCCAACTCATGAGAAAAGCCAGGATGCCTGTCGCGATGGCGCCCGGCCTTGCCATGGGCGCGAAGACATAAAGCAGGGTCTGCAACCGGGACGCACCATCGATCTCGGCTGCTTCCTCGTAAGTCTTGGGGATACTCCCGAAGAACCCCTGCATGACCCAGATGATGAAAGGGATCGTGAAGGAGAGGTAGAGGATGATCAGGCCGAACCGGGAGTCCAGAATCCCCCAGTTATTGAACATCTTGTACATGGGGATAACCAGGGCGACTGGCGGTAGCATGTAGGTAAACAGGGCCAGAAGCATGAGACTGCTCCGACCCTTGAAATTGAGGCGGGCAAATGAGTACGCCGACAAGGTGCCGATGATCAGCGAGAGAACGGTGACAAAGGCGGCGACGATGGTGCTGTTATACAAGGCCCGCCTGAACACATAAGCCGCGTCGCTGGTTCTTTTGCTCTGAAAGATCTGCTGGTAGCGGTAGAAGGTGATATCTCTTGGTATCAGACGAATCGGGTGCGCGGTCAAATCCTTCAGGTACATAATGCTGGTGAAAAACATCCAGATAATGGGAGCCAAAACCAAAGCAGCGACCAGGACGCCGAACATGAAACACATGATCTTATGACGGGTTTTCCTCTTGGACATTATGGAAGATCCTCACTCATATGGTTTCACGGCCCCTTCTCATCATTTTTACGTAGGCAAGTGTCATCAGGGCAACAAAAAGAGCAATCAGGTAGGAGTAGGTAGCTGCCTGCGAGAAATTCAGATGCTTGAAAGCTTTCAAATAAGCGTCGTACATAAGCGTGCGGGTTGCGTTGGACGGGCCTCCCCGGGTCATCAGATAGAAGAGGTCGAAAGATTTGAACTTATCGACCGTGCGCATCACAGCCACAATGATAATGGTCGGCATCAAGTCGGGGAGCGTCAGCTTGAAGAACCGCTGAAATACATTGGCCCCGTCCACCATGGCAGCCTCGTGAATATCCTTGTTGGAGCTCTGCAGGGCGGCAAGAAAAAAAATCACGGAGAGTGGTGCCATCTTCCACACATCCGCAATGATGATGGTGCGCATGGCGGTAACCGGGTTTCCGAGCCAGCTGCGAAAATTCGGGATAAGCTTCAGGCGCAGCAAAATTTCGTTCAGCACCCCGTATTCACCGTGGAAAATCAGTTTCCACAGGCTGCCGCTGACCACCGTTGGCAGAGCCCAGGGGATAATGATGATGGATCGAAGGAATCTGACACCGGGGAAACGCTCGTTGAGGAGTAAGGCGATAAGCAGTCCAAAGGTTATCTCCAGGACGATGGAAACGACGGTAAAGTCAAGGGTGCGCCAAAGATCAGCCCAGAACTCCCTGGAAGACAAGGCACTTAGATAGAAGTGCAGTCCGGCAAACTCTCCGTACTGAGAACTCATGAGGTCGGAGTGTACCAGACTGTACACCAGGGTGGCGAAGAGAGGCGCAATGATAACCCCGAAAACCACAACCATGGCGGGAGAGATAAGAGTCCAGGCGTATCGTTGTTCTTCCCGTCTTCGTTTCAATCCAGCCTCCGTCAATCATGAAACGCGAAGCAGCCGGGGCAAGTTCGAAGGCTTGCCCCGGCAAGTCGGTTACAAGCAAACCCTATTTGGCAGCAAGATCAAGTGCCTTTTGCTGCATGTTGTCAAGTGCGTCCTTGGCGCTGACGTTGCCCAGCAGCGCCCTTTGCAGTTCTGCCTGCATGAAGGTAGACAGTTCACTGTAATAGGGTACCATGGGACGGTTCTCGATATACTGGAACTGGGTTCCCGAAGCCTCAACCAGATCCGCGCCAGCCGTTTCAATGACCCTGCTGTCAGTATACAGGGATTTCCAGATAGGCAGGGCATTGGCGCAGTATTTGGCCTGAACATCCTTTGACGACAGATAGAGCATGTATTCCCAGGCTTCGTCAGGATGTTTACAGCCCGTTGTGATCATGAGGGGCATCCCGCCATTGACCGTTGCGCTGACGATATCTCCCTCGCCGGGAATGATGGCAATCTTGCACTGGCCGGCAACCGCCGACTGTTCGGGGTCGTTCATCACGCTGTTCATGTAGGTCCAGTTGACTGCGAAAGCGGCATTCCCCGCACAGAAGGTGTTAAGCACGTCGTCTTCAATCATTTCAATCGATGTGGGGTTGATAAGTCCATTGTTCAAGCTCTCAACCCAGAATTCGAGAGCGGTCAGATTTTCAGCGCTGTTGATGGTCGGGTTGTTGCTGGCGTCAACGAAGGCTCCTCCATGAACACCCGCGATAACGGTGAAGGCTGTGATCATGCATTCTGCCTGCGCCCAGCTGGAAACAACCGGGTACTCCACGATGCCGGCATCCTTGATCTTTTGCGCAAACTCAAACATCTCCGACCAGGAGGCGGGCGGCTTGCTGATTCCAACCTGCTCGAGCATGGCTTCGTTGTAGAAGAGGTACTGAACATCGTTCAGCCAGGGAAGACCGTAGTACTTGCCTTCATACTTGCAGGAGTCCAGAGCGCCCTCATAGATGTCGTCCAGGTCGAGTTTCTCGACCTTGTCAGTCACGTCGAGGACCAGCTTGGCTTCGGCAAAGGCGGGAGGCCAGATACAATCGCCCAGGACCACGTCGTAGCCACCGCTTTCAGCAGACGCAAGAATTTTGGGTTCCAATTCTTCATAGGCGACGAAAGTCAGGTTGATCTTGATATTAGAATTGGCAGCCATGAATTCATCTGTCATCGCTGTAACTTCATCTTCACTGTAACCTGCCTGTTTCATGAACAGGGCGTTCAGAGTGATCTCACCACCTGCAGGCCCGGGTTTGGCACATGCGGTAAAAGTGAAGAGCATGACCATCACCAGGATGAAGCTCATCACGATCCGTATTCTTTTCATTCTTCTTTCCTCCTTAGGTTTTTTCTCTCATTTCCATCGGCGCGTTTATCGCCGTTCCAACCATTCAGTGCTCGCTGACGACAATCTTCTCGGCCAGCTGCTCGACAAAAAAGAACTTGCCCGGCAAAGTGGGCATGTAGGACGAAGGAATCCACCTGGAAGGCCCATGGCGCAACGTGCACCACAAAGACACACCGGCGGTGGCGGCTCCGTAGTCGAAGATAGCGTCCACACCCCCAATGCAGTAATCACTTTCCAAAAAAATCCCCGGACCAATGGTGTTTGCCCGGCAGGGTACGCTGGTAAAGTCACTTTTATAACTCAAAATGGCATTCTGCTCGATGGATAAGGGATGAAGCTGGGCTGCGATTCGATGAGTAGCCTGGCGCCACTCTTCATCGGAATCATAATCATCGCCGAAATGCGGTTCCCAAAAAGCAACATGAAAATCGCGTCCGACTCCGTACACGGTGATCAACTTGCCGCCGTCCGCTTTGATGGCATCAATCTTATCCCGGTAGAAGGGCAAGAGTTCCCTGGTCGCGAAAAATCTTTGATCGCGGGGGACCGTCAGCTGGCCGAGCTTGCCAAAAAAACCGCGTTCCATGGCGAATTGAAAAGATCCGATCTCATCACCGGGAGTCGAGTTGCCCTGATCATCGGTCCATTCATCCATGCTGAAGCAATAAAGATGGTCGCAGCACACATTCCAGTATTTGAGGAAATACACCACCCAGTTGTACTGTTCCATGGGCCCCACAGGCAAAACTAAAGCCAGTTTGGTCTTCTCCTCCCTGGCCCTTTTGATCTGTGAGGCGATTTCAAATCCGAGCTTCACGTAAAATTCAGGTCTGTCTTCGCAAGAATCCACCTGAAAGTCCGGATGCCAGAAGGGTTGTCTCAGCATGGCTTCCTCGGGTGATGTCCCAAGGCAGGCACGGATCTTCTGCAGATCCCAGCCTGATGGATAAAAATTCTCCATCAAAGAACCTTTGATGGTGTTGAGCATGTTGAACTTCATTCGCTAATCGTCTCCTAGAAAATAAACTTCGTTTACTAAAGCAGGGTTTTGCCTCCACCTTCAGCCATAAGTCTGCAAGGATTATAGAACCGGACAGGGGAAATGTCAACAGAATTTTGTGCAGAATGACCGATATCAAGGAGATAAAAGAGAAGCCAGAGCGCTGCACGATTGACTTTGTGGCCCAATGGCATGATAATATCCTAAACAGACGAGTTATATTCAAAAGCTTTTAATAATGTCACATGCGAGAGAAAGGCAAATTAAACTGAAACACGGCGTCAATCAATTTGTGCAGAAGCAGAATAACTTATCGTTAATCCTGCATTACCTTGTCAGGAACCGCTCCTGCACAAGAGTCTGGCTGGCAAAAAAAACGGGACTGACCCAGGCGTCCGTGGGCAAACATATCGCACAGCTCCTTGAATGGGGAATGGTCTCCGAAGAAGAAGGGATCGCGACGGAAAAAGGCCGCAGGCCGCGCCGGCTTGAGCTCCAGGGTGCGAAATACCGTAGCATTTCCATCCGGGTCAACCGCGACTACATCGCCTGCGCGCTCTTTGATATGTCCGGCAGACAGTATGACTACAGATGGATTCCCGTCAAGGCGGTCGAGGGGGTGGATGCCGCCATGGCCCGAATGCTCGACACCGTCAACGGGATGATCCATGCCAGTGACGTCAAGCCGATCTGCATCGGGGTGGCGGTAGCGGGACCTTATAACAAGCGGACAGGCAGGATTGTTCTCATGAGCGGGTTCCCCGGATGGGAAAAGGTGGACTTGAAGGCGGAACTTGAGCAGGCCTTCTCCATTGATACCTTCGTCGAACATGATGCGGTTTGCGGCGCCATGGCGGAAACCTGGTTTGGCAGTTCAGGGTTTCACGACAACCTGATCTTTATTGCAGCTGACAAGGGCATTGGCGCGGGCATGGTAATCAACGGAAGTATCTACGAGGGCCGTGATGGATTCGCTGGGGAATTCGGTCACTCCAGCATCAATGTGTTCGGTCCCAAATGCGAGTGCGGCAATTTGGGCTGCCTGGAACTGTATGGCACCCTGAAAGCCATGCTCAATGACTACAGGGATGTGATTGGAAACCCGTTGAACTCAGGGCTGGAACCGGAAGAGATCACGGAGGAGTACTTCATCGAGAAAGTGAAGGGAAAGGATCCGACAGCGCTTGATGTCTATAAAAAAACCGTCAGCTACCTGGGTTTTGGCGTTGTCGGCCTGGTCAACACCATGAGCCCCGACGCGGTGGTTTTTGGCGATAAAATCATCTTCGAAAGGGATCTCTTCCTCGACACAGTTACTCAGGTCCTCAAGCGTTATTTGGTGGATGAGATTTTCCGCGGGCTGGAGATCCGTGCAGCATCGCCCGATATGGATTCCATCCTGGCAGGCGCGAGCGTTATTGCTTTCGACAGGTTGCTGCAGAATCCTTCGGCCAGTTTTACTGTGGGCTGAGAAAGGGGTGTCATGCCTTTTTATCTGGGCATCGACTTGGGCACAACGGGTCTCAAGACCATTGTGACAGACGGGCAGGGTGCGATTTGGGAGAGTGCCTACCAAGGCTATCCCATCTACACTCCTCTGCCGTCGCACGCTGAACAGGATCCGGAGGACTGGTACCGGGCCTTAATCCAGACCGTCAGGCTGGCGCTGAAAGGTGCGGGTATCGATGGCCATGACATTGCCGGCATCGGCTTATCGGGCCAGATGCATGGAACAGTGCTTCTGGATGACAAGTTAAGGCTCCTGGGTCCGGCAATCATATGGTGCGATCAGCGATCCAAAGCGGAGGTGGCACAGGTATACCGTCAGTTTTCTCCCCTGGAACTGGCTGACCTGGTGCAAAACCCGGTTGCCGCAGGGTTTCAATTGAGTTCCCTGCTTTGGCTGCAGGCCAATGATCCGGCAGCCTACCGGCGGATCCGCCAGGTCCTGCTGCCCAAAGACTATTTGCGTTTCCGCCTGACAGGAGCTATTGGAACAGAGCCTACAGATGCCTGCGGTACATTGCTTTACGACGTGATCAGGGAGGAATGGAGCCAGGAAATGCTCCGGCAATTCGATATTGACCGCAGATTGCTCCCTGATCCCGGCCACCGGCCCTGTGACATCGCAGGCACGTTGACGGCGGCGGCTGCCGGGGAGCTGGGCCTTAAAAAACAAACGTTTGTTGTTTTTGGAGGAGGCGACCAGCCAATGCAGGCTGTAGGAAACGGCGTCCTGAAAGACGATCAGCCCCTTCTGACTCTGGGAACAGGAGGACAAGTCCTGGTGCCGACCTCCACACCCACTCCGGATCCGGAACTCCGCTTCCATACTTTCTGTCACGCCCAGGCGGGCAGTTGGTATTATCTGGGTGCTGTTCTCAACGCCGGCCTCGCCCTCAACTGGGCTCTCAGGAACTGTTTCGATCTCACTGTTTTCCAGGAGGCGGATGAACTGGCCGGCAAGTCACCTGCTGGCAGCAGAGGTTTATTTTTTCTGCCCTATATCAGCGGTGAGCGGACCCCTTACATGAACCCTGACGCCAGAGGCATCTTCTGGGGCATGGGTCTTGGCCATACACGGGAGGATCTGATCCGGGCCGTCTTGGAGGGGATTTCCTATTCGCTTTGGGATGCGTACGAGTGCCTGCCTTTTGTCAGCGGAAAACCTCATTCCCTGATTGTCAGCGGAGGCGGCGCCAAGAGCAGTCTGTGGAAGCAGATACTGGCTGATATGTTGGATGTCCCCGTGTTCACGACAGATAGTACAGAAGCCGCCTGCCTGGGAGCAGCTATTTGCGCCATGATTGCCAATGGCGACTACACCGATCTGGCAACTGCTTGCGGAGAGATCGTCGGGATAAGCGGCGACCCGGTGATCCCTGTTTGGGAAAATGTGGAAATATACAAAGAAAATCATGTCACCTTCAAGAAGATTTATCAGGCTAACCGGCACCTGTTTTAAGGACTGTGCTTACGAAACTGTTGGATCACGGCTTTACGGATCCGTATTGCGTATAATAAAAAAAAGAAGAGATTTTCATCAAATAACTGACAAAGGCAGGGGGTGTTGAGATGGCGCAAGTGACCTTGAAGGGAGTGCAAAAAATTTATCCCCTGGACGAGGGCCGCAAGGCACGAAAGGCCGATCCAGCGGAGGGGAGAGAAAAAAATTCTCAATACACAGAAAAGGGCTTCATTGCAGTCCAGGATTTTAACCTTGATATCGAAGACCGTGAGTTCATTGTCCTGGTCGGCCCCTCAGGTTGTGGCAAGTCGACGACCCTGCGGATGATCGCCGGCCTGGAGGAAATCACCGCGGGAGAATTGTACATTGGAGACAGGCTGGTCAATGAGGTGGCGGCCAAAGACCGGGACATCGCCATGGTGTTCCAGAGTTATGCGCTCTATCCCCACATGACCGTCTATGACAACATGGCCTTTGCGCTGAAATTGCGCAGGCTGCCAAAAGACGAGATCGACAGGGCTGTTCGGGAAGCGGCGGATATCTTGGACATTGCGGAATATCTGAAACGGAAACCGAAAGCTCTTTCAGGCGGCCAACGCCAGCGGGTTGCCATCGGCCGGGCGATTGTCCGCAGACCGCAGGTCTTTTTGATGGATGAACCCTTGTCGAACCTGGATGCCAAACTCAGAAATCAGATGAGGGCCGAAATCATCAAACTGCGCCAGAAAGTCGACACAACCTTTATCTACGTAACCCATGACCAAGTTGAGGCCATGACGCTTGGCGACCGCATTGTGATCATGAAAGACGGTCTGATCCAACAGACCGGCACCCCGCAGGAAGTCTTCGACCACCCCGCCAACCTGTTTGTGGCGGGCTTTATCGGCTCTCCGCAGATGAATTTCTTTGAGGTCACACTTAAAGAGAAAGAGGGTCGATACTTTATTGCGGTCGACGGCAATGAGATCGCGCTTTGCGATGAAATGCAAGCGGCGTTTAAAGAAGGCAAGGTACGGGGAGGCGAAGTAATTCTCGGCATCCGCCCCGAACACATTGCTTTGTCGGAGGAATCCCTGGCGCACATGAGCGCAACCGTCGACGTCTCCGAAATGATGGGCAGCTCCATTCACCTTCATGCAAAAAAGGGAGAAAAATCGCTGGTGGCAATCATTCCCGACCAGGGCTGGTCGCACCGGGCCAGTTTTCAATACGGTTCACCGGTCTTTTTTACCTTTGATACGGAGGTCATTCATCTTTTCGATAAAGATACGGGGGCCAATCTGCTCGGCGGGACTTAAAACCTCAAGGCTGATCCACGCAATCCCGTTTCTGTCTGTCGTGACACGACCTTATGCCGTGCTGTCAAGGACAGGACTGAGAATTGGTTTCGTGCGATAATGACTCCGGAGTGAACCATGATCTACTTTGACAACGCGGCGACCAGCCTGACCCGGCCCCCGGAGGTGGGACAGGCCGTCCGGTACGCCATTGATCATTTTGGCAATTCGGGGCGGTCCTTTTACGACGCCGCCATGGAGTCCGGCCGGGCCGTCTTCGATGCCCGGGCAGGCATCGCTCAACTGATCGGCCTGGACAATCCCCTTCAGGTAGCCTTTACCTCTTCGGCCACCGAGGGCCTCAACCTGGTCATCCGCAGTTTGATCAAATCACAGGATTCAGTCATTAGCACGGTTACGGATCACAATTCGGTCCTCCGGCCGCTTTACCTTACCGGCTGTGACCTCCGGATCCTGGGCTGTGACGACAAGGGCAATCTGCTCTTGGACGACCTGGACCGCCTGGTCCGGCCCAATACCCGCTTCATGGTCTGCAACCACGGCTCCAATGTGACCGGCAATATCAATGACGCAAGAGCCATCTACAGCTGGTGCCGTGCGCACGGCATCACCTTGATCCTGGATATTGCCCAGACATTGGGTTCCATTCCCGTGACCGCCGACATGGCCGACATCTTCTGTTTTACCGGACACAAAGGCCTTTTTGGCCCCCAGGGGACAGGCGGCATCATCGCCGCAGAAGACCGGCCCTTCCCCCTGGTCAAGACGGGGGGCGCCGGTACCGACAGTTTTGAGCGGCATCAGGCCACCCGCATGCCGGATGTCTTTGAGGCGGGCACCCAGAACAGTCACGGCCTCTTCGGGCTTCTCAAAGGGGTGGAGTTCATCAACCGAACCGGGCTTGCCAGCATCCAGGAAAGAGAAAGCCGGTTAACCGAAAGGTTCCAGGAAGGTATCCGGGATCTGGAAAAGATCACCGTCTATGGCGACTTTTCCAAAGCCCGGCTGGCCGTCGTATCCCTGACCCTGGAAGGCATGGATTCATCCGATCTGGCCCTCCGGCTGTGGGAAGAGGACCAAATCGCCACCCGGGCAGGTGCCCACTGCGCCCCCCTGATCCATCAGCATTTTAAGACTGAAGAACAGGGCATGGTCCGCTTTTCCTTCTCCCGGTTCAATACGGAAGAGGAGATTGACCAGGGCATCAAGGCCTTAAGGAGGATTGCCGGTTAAGATGGAGTACCTCATTGCCTTCACCAGCACCAGTCAGGCCATCCGGGCCGAACGCCTGCTCATGGACGCCAAACTGAAGATCCGGGTCATGCCCCTGCCCGGTCAGATCAATGTGGGTTGCGGGATTTGTCTGAGGGTCGAGGCCGAAGAACTTGAAGAGGCCCTACGGATCCTCCAAAGCCGTCTGATCGGCGGGATCGAGGTCTATCAGAAGACTTTGGAGGGCAAACGGATCATCTATCTGCCACACCCCATTACCACCCAGGAGGATGAATCGACAGGATGAAAAAAGAAACTGAGCTGGTCATTTTGATAAGCAGTGACACCATGGGACAGGGATCCCCGGAGCTGGGCCAGATTCTGATCAAAAGCTATCTGGCCACCCTGGACGACCTGCCCCGCACACCCGACTGCCTGCTCTTTATCAATGCGGGGGTCCGGCTGACGACCAAAGACTCCACGGTCCTGGAGGATCTGAGAACCTTGGAATGCAAGGGAACACGGCTTCTGTCCTGCGGCACCTGTCTCAACTACTTTGAGCTGGGAGAACCGGAGGTGGGTTCTGTTTCCAACATGCAGACCCTGTCGGAGGTCATGGCCTCGGCAAAGCGCTTGATCTGCCTTTAAGCTGATCAGGTAAAAACAATGACGGATGGCTCCGGCCTCTTTTCTGTGAGAAGATGGAAAAGAAACCACTTTTCAGTTTACCTTTGGAGCCGGACCCTTGGACCCTGTCATTTTGCACTGTGACCTGAATGCTTTTTACGCGTCAGTGGAATGCGTCTTTCAACCGCATTTGAAGGACCTTCCCATGGCGGTGGCAGGTAACCCGGATCATCGGCACGGTATCATCCTGGCCAAAAATGAGCTGGCCAAACAGACTGGCGTCAAAACAGCGGAAACCATCTGGCAGGCCAAAAGGAAATGCCCCAACCTGGTTTTGGTTCCGCCCCGACACGATGAATACGCAAAATACTCCCGCCTGGTCAACGACATCTATGAAGAGTTCACCGACCTGGTGGAACCCTTCGGCATCGATGAGAGCTGGTTGGACGTGACGGGTGTCCTCCACCTGTTTGGCCAAGGTCAAACCATTGCGGACCTGATCAGGAAAACGGTCAGGGAACGGCTGGACCTTACTCTTTCAGTGGGAGTTTCCTTCAACAAGATCTTCGCCAAACTGGGCAGTGACTATCAAAAACCGGACGCCACCACGGTGATCACAAGGGACAACTACAAAACACTCCTCTGGCCCCTGCCCGTCTCCCGCCTCCTTTTCGTGGGCAAGGTGACTGCAAAATCCCTGACCCGGATCGGGGTCTCCACCATCGGCCAGCTGGCTGCCATGGACAGGAAGAGCCTCATCAGCCTTCTGGGCAAGACGGGCGGCATGCTGCACGACTATGCCAATGGCAGGGATGACAGTCCGGTCCGGTCGGCCTATGCCGGTGAAGATTTGAAATCCGTCGGCAACGGGACCACTTTCGATCATGACCTGGTGGGTTACCCCGAGATTCTTGCGGGCCTCCTGCCCCTTTGCGACCAGGTGGCCGCCCGACTGCGCAAACACAACCTTAAGTGCCAAGTCATCGCCGTGACCCTGAAAGACCCACAATTCAAAACCTTTTCCAGGCAAAAGACCCTGTCTTCCCCCACCCATCTGACCCGGGAGATCGCCGATACGGCCATGGAACTGATCCGAAGCTTTTGGGATGAACGAAAACCGGTGAGGAGCATGACCATCACCGGCTCTAACCTGGTGACCCAGGAGGATGCGGTGGAGCAGCTGTCTTTTTTTGATGAGCTGGACCGGCAAAAGTATGAGAAACTGGACAAGACTGTGGATGAGATCCGCCAGCGTTTTGGCAAAGGAGCCATTGGCCTGGGCGGCAGCATAAAGAGTGAGGAGAAGCCATGAAAAAGCAAATTCGCCTGATCAGTGACCAGATCGACGGTGACCGGATCCTGAACGATGTCCGCAAGATTACCACCTTTCACCGCATCCAGGCCTCTGCAGGCTACCGTGAAGCGGCACAGGCGGTAACTGAGCAGCTCCAAAAGGAGGGCCTTGACTGCAGGCTTCTCTCCTACCCCTTTGACGAGGAACGCTGGTACCTAGCCATCAAGTCCTTCCTCGAGTGGGATTGCCAGGGAGCCTTCCTGGATCTGGTTGAACCGGAGAAGAAACGTCTGGCGGATTTTCAAGCCAACAACATTTCCATTATTCAAAAGAGCTTCCCCTGCGATTATTCCAAAGATTCCCTGGACATCGTCCTTCTGGACAAAGGATCTGAGGAAGAACATTACAAGGACCTGGACCTTCAAGGCAAACTGATTTTCATCCGGGACGATTTTTCTCCCTACATGGACTGGGCTTTTGAAGAAAGAGGGGCTGTGGGTTTCATTTCGGATTACATGCGGGAGGCTCCGGGATCCCGGGTCCGGGCCGACCTTTACGATGCCAGGAACTATTCTTCTTTCTGGTGGCGTGACAGCAGGGCGGAGCCTAACATTTTCGGTTTTGTCTTAACACCAAGGCAGGGGGATGAACTGGCCAAGCTCTGCAAAAAGATGGAGGAGGAACACCAAAAAGATACAAACAAACCCAGGTATCCCCAAGCCCAATGCAAGATTGATTCCAGGCTTTATCCGGGAAATATCGAAGTTGTCGAAGTTCTCCTGGAAGGCCAATCAGAGGAAGAGATCCTGATCGTTTCCCACCTTTGCCATCCCCGCCCCTCGGCCAATGACAATGCCAGCGGTGCCGCTTCGGCCATGGAAGTGGCAAGAAGCCTGAAATATCTGTTGGACAACAAGATCCTTGATCCATTAAAACGTACCATCCGGATTCTCCTGGTACCGGAGTTTGCCGGCACCTATGCCTGGTTGGCGGATGAGAAGAATCAAAACAAAAAGATCCTGGCCGGCCTCAACCTGGACATGGTGGGAGGCAGGCAGACTGAAGGTTATGGCCCAATTACCATCTGCGCCCAGCCGCATGCGATGCCGTCCCCGGTGACGTCTCTGGCAGCCTTCTGCCTGGACGAAATTGCCCTGAACACCCCCGCCGTCTACATGACGGGGCAGGTGCCCATGTTCAATTATTTCGTCAGCGACTTTTCAGCCGGTTCCGACCACCAGATCCTGTCGGATCCCACCATCAATATCCCGGCCCCCATGTTGGGCCAGTGGCCGGACAGGCATTACCATACATCGGCCGATACGGTGGAAAGGGTGGACCCCTTTCTCCTTCACAAGTCGGCTTCGCTGGCAGCGTCTTTTGCATACAGCCTGGCCAATCTGGAACCGAAAGATGTTCCATCCATCCTGGGCAAGGCCCTGGAGCTTGCAAGCAGGGATATGGCCAGGATAGGCGCTGAAGCAACAGAAAAGAAGCGAGAGGCAGGGAATTCCTTCGAAGAACTGGAGCATTACGCACGATTCCACAAAGAGACCTGCCGGGACCTGAAGCGATTCTTTGACCAGGATGAGTACCAAAAAGAGCTGGAAGCAATGGTCGAGGACAGCTGCTCACTGATTGATCAGCAAATGGAGCTGGCTTTCAAGTCTTATCTCAAGGTGACAGACCAGGAGGATTACAAATACCAGCCTGAAGAGATTCCCGAAGAGTACCGGGTGGTTCCAATCCGCAAGTTCTGGTCTCCCATCCTTCGTCTGGAGGAGTTTGCCTCCCATGACCAGGAGCTATTGAAGGCCTGTAAAGTCTACAAGAAGGAGCAGCATGACCGGGTGAAGCATGCCTATACCATAGAGCTTCTGATTCAGTACTACATGGATGGGAAAAGGAGCCTTTTTGAGATTGCAAAAGAGGTCATCATTGAGGCAGGTGGGGGGGATCTGGAGTTTGTTGTGGCTTATGTGAAGGTGCTCGAGACAGTGGGCCTGGTGGAGTAGGCAGGCGAAAAAGGCAAAATGTGGAAGAAACCCTGAAAAGAGTTGTGGAGATGGGTAAGCTGACCCGACCGGTTTTCAATTTTGCCCGGGATTCCTTGCTTCTGGAGATGCGTTTACTCGATATGGTGCTCTTTTGCCTGTAACCAAGTCCCTCTGTATTACTTCTGGCAACGGACGGCCAGCACCTTTGCCACGGATAACGGGGTAATTGCCCAGTCGCTACAGGGCAGAGAATGATACCATCGACCATCATCACATGTTCTGCTTGGCGCGAAAGTGATGTGAATTAACATTTGGCGGGTAATTTTCATTATCATGAGCCCGGCCCAGCGATTTTGGGATTCTCCTAGATGCACACAATTGGCAGGGGTGAGGAAAATGTTCAAGTGATAGTATAAACAGAGGCAGGGTTTGGCGCTCATCGATCAACAACTACCTCGCAAGCTTGGTGCTTGACTTAACCAAGGGGATTGAGGTTTCAGTAATTCCATGTCATCGATCGATGAAATAACCAATGTGTAGGGTGGACGTATGAGACTCTTGACCTATCTAAGAAAACTTCTGTCTGTATTAATCACATTTTCTAGAAAGATGACTCCGAAAGATCCTCCCTCGGATCCCATTAAGAAGTCGCCCAACTTACGAACTCGAACGCATCTTTCCACATTCAGGGAACAATCAAAGCAAATATCGATACCAAATTTTGGAAGAGCAGCCCAGCGTTTGCATGTAGAAGAAGATTTTCTACAAGAGAGGCTGAGGCAAAATTCGGAGGAACAGCTGAGCACCATAGAACTATTCTCTGGAGGAGAGACAAAGAAGCAACATAGGGATCTGCCTACTACCATCCTTTTTTCTAAGGCAGATGGCACCATAAGAGAGGAAGTTGTGTGTGAAGACGTACGCCACGACGCAGTCAACCAGGAAGCCGTTGAATCTACGCTTGAGACTGATCAAACAGAAGAGCGGGCACACGATCCAGCGGATGGCGACCTCGCCACTCTTACGGAAAAACCGTTTCCCGAAAAGGCGTCTGAGCCGCTGGACAAAGATAATTCAGAAGCCGACAACTCTGATCCAATAGTGGAAGATGATTCTCAGCTTCATGACCTAAGAGTTGCGGGCATGGAATCTGCGTATGAGCACAGTGATATGGAGGATACCTTATCGACTAGCACAACCTTTAGTGAGGTCATTAAAACTGCCCATAACTCTTTAATTGAAAGAAGGTACAACCTCGAGCAAATCAGCATTCTACGGGATCCCGGAGACTTGGGAAGACAAAACACTTTCCTCGAAGGTACTCTGTTTGACGATCCAGGGACGGTTGTAGAAGCTGCCACCACAACTGATTTATCAGTTTCCTGGAAAACCCGAGAGCCGAGCGCTGATACTCTACCTTCTGAATCGACCGTCACATTCGATCACGATCTTACGGGAGATATTTCAGATGTTGGAGATCCTGCTCTCGGAGCTTTGAGAGCTCGCGAACCTTGCCCTTTTGAACGGCTGGTTCTCCGGCCAGAAATGATTAATTTGGGCGATCAGGAAATAGAGACGTTTTTGGTGAAGCTAGAAACAGACGATTTTGGAGAATTCTTGCTCCTACAAATTCCCAAACTGGAAGCACTATTTCTAAAGTCTCTTGAGCGCTTTGATTACATAGGAGAGTTGCCAATTTCGAGGCAATTTTTCGAAAGATTTGTCACTTATCTGAAAGAAAAAACTGAATCCAAGGGAAAACCTGATCCAAGGCACTCCCTTCCAGCTCTATTCGTGATCAGTATGGTTTTCTTTGCCAGATATTCAGAGACGGATTCCAGAGCCTTCTGGGGGCCCTATGCCAAACAAGTGTGGGATCGAGATGATCAGCAATACTTTGAGATTGTGAGTCGAAAACTCTTTCGATTCGCACGCAACTACCTGATGGAGATAGTGGGATTATCCTTCGATATCGACAGCCAAGGCGATGTTGTGCGCCCCGTTTACCAGCACGCAATTATTCCGCGTTATCTTCACGAGCCCTTCGTCGATTGGTTGGTTGACCATTTCAAATCCCTGATGCACTATCCGCCAGAGCAGCTGCAAAAGATCCTGGAAACAGAAAAATCTTTAAATTACTTTTATCCAAGGCTCAAAGATTTTATCCGAAAACCCGAAACGCGAGAGGCTGCTGCCAGGCTGATCGCTCGGATGACGAGCGCGATTTCCTTGTTCAATGAAGTAGAATCAAGCGAGCTGGTTGCAAAAGTTCTCAACTCGACACTCGAGCGATCCCTTTGGCGTGTGATCTACCGCAAGCTAACAATGGACCCCTCGAAAGTATCGGTGCTCCGCAAGATATCACCTCAATTAACCTGGCGCTGGAGCGAAGAAAAAGGCCTCTATCTGCATCTAGCCAATGTTCGTTCAGCGGGAGCGGCAAAACCCGATATGCTTGTATGGGCCCATCCCGAAGAAAAAGAAATCCGGAACCGGGATCTAGTTAAGATCGTATACCCTTGGAATAATAGAATGGCTAATACTTGGGAATTGGAACCGGAAGATATTCGGGGTAGGGAGCTTTTAGACGGGCGCATCATTCTTTTATCCGACAACTACAACTTGGACAAATCACGTCGAGAACAGGAGGAAGATATTATCCTGGAGCGACCGGTTCCAGCCTTGCCCGATGAAATTATGTATTTTCGGATGAATCATGACCGAAATGTCGCTGTGTTACGTGACGTAATCGATGCAGACGGTTCTTGGATTGTCTTTTCAAAAGGAGAAGCCCGCTTCGAAGACTTGTCAGGACAGCCTTGCGAGGTGGCCTTGAAAGCTTTACCCGAAGCCCTTCACAGTGCGGGTTTTACGCATGGGGCACTTTTCAGGCTTGAACTTCCTGCCATCCTGGTGTCGCATGGCCAGCAAAGGTTTGACAAAACAGCTGAATTGGTTTCTGTTAACCCGCTTCTCAAGGGCGATCATAAGTTGAAGAATATGTCAAAAGGCCTGCCTCCGATCTTCTCTTCACCCACAATTTTGTTGGAGATGAATTGCAACCCTGATAGCCGATCCTTTAGGAAATACATCCTTCGGGCGCGAAGAAATGGAAAAGCTCTTGATTCATGGTACCTCACGGACCTAAAACAACGTGGCTGGCTGAAAAGAACGGATCTTGGTTGTATTCTTGATTTGACCCCAATAATTGCTGACCCCGGCGCGTATTTATTTGATTTGATGCTCGATCTCAAATCAATCCTGGATGAACCTGTCCAGTTTGCCTGGTTGCCCGACACAGTCGAAATATTTGAACCTGATCCGGCTACATGCTATTCACGTCAACACCCGCTAAAAATCGCGATCCAGGGGGTGCCTTCTGAAGACATCCAGCCTTATGACAATGAAGAAACTAAAAAATTTCATTTTGAAGACCGGGTAGAAATTTTATGGCCTATGGTTCGGGGCCGGCAGTGCCGTTTTGATATCTACTGGGACAACCACCCTATCCATTTTTGCTGGGAGGTCGATCGAGTCGCAGCCTGGATCGTGGGCGGAGGCGACGAAAATCATATCTTTTCAGACCAGGAAGAGAACATTCAGATGCATGTTCGAGGGAAGCCTCGGGAAAAATACACATGGTTTGTGGAAGGGCTAAGTCCTCGGGACGAATACTTGAATGCTCAAGGGGAACTCGAAGTGAGCCTATCTGAAACTGTTCTAAGAGATATGCTACAAGAAAGCAGGCTGCTTCAACCTTCGGCTGTGATTAGGATCCGAAACGATGAGTGGAAACTATTTAGCTACATCAAAAGACCATCCATCAGGATCACGAATATCTCCTATCAAAATTCATTGCTGCAGTTTACCACAGCGCGTGACCGTGATCTTGAGGGAGAATATATCATTCAAGTGCGTAACAAAGAATTTTCTACCTCCGTAGAGACAATCTATAAGGCTCATTCCTTGGTTGATGAGATGACCCTGCCTGTTACGTTGGTGCCGGGCCTCTACCTATTGGAGATTGTAGCAAGCGGAGAAATTTTGGCGGTATCGCAAGCGTTCCGCGCGTTCGAGCAAACCGTCCATCCATCCGAAAAAGCTGATCCTATGGTTGTTGAACTGACTGCGGATCGTTCGCGAACACTTTTCCAGGCGCTCACCTCTCCCCAACCATACCTGCTCACGTGGATTGACGACAGCTACGGACTTAAAAATGTATTGGAACAGATTGAATGGATCCAAAAGAAAGTGAACAGGCTGGATGTACCAGAGCTGGAAGATCCAAAAAGAAAGCTCTTGCCCGCCTGGGCCATACTGGGGTGTCCCTTACGCTTCACAACGAAAACACACCAAAGGGTATTGCACGTGTTTCCTGAACAAGCTTTGTATGGGGGACAAATCGGCAAAGGTTACGTGGATCTCAAAATACACGAGGAAAAAATACGGGTTGCCGCGTACTGGAAACCATCAAATCGAAATGATTACGTACAACTGTGGATGAGAATTCCTCAAACCTTGGTTGATGGAAAGTATGGAGAACTGGATCCTATGGATCTTTGGCCGGCATACCAATGCAGAGGTTGCGGGGAAGTAGTTGCATCAAGAAATGGAACTTACCTGGCGCTTTCTCCGAGTGTTGTCCAAGCCCATCAGCATGGTCGTGACATTTCTGTTCGGGAGCAGTTTCTCGATACTGTTTACCCTCAAAATGAGGACCCGCTCGAAGCAACCATTTCACAATCAAAAATGGCGCGTCTTTTCCATGCCTATAGAGTCGAAGAGACCGTACAACCCGGTTATCTTCAATCCTTAATGGAGAGGATCGTTCGGCCTGAAGATGATGACATGGAACTGAGTGTGCCGGTCTATTGGCAAGATACCCTTGATTTCCAAGTGGCGGTCAGTGAGCTTTATCGCCAATTAGATGAATTAGACTGCAAGAGATTTTACACCTGTTCCCAGGGTCTTGAGCAAGCTTCCTCTTATCTGGAAGAAATGGGGGATCTGGTACCCCCCTACGCCGCAGCTTCGCGGATGCTCGAGGTTTTGAGAGAAAGGGAGCTTCCTCTAAGTATTCCACGCTATGTCTTATTGCTGGCTATGATCCTTCGAACCAAAGCCTATAAACCGATTCGTTTTACTAGGCTACTGGGACAAACAGAACTTACCGACAATGACCTGATGGTTTTGATTGATGCAGCTCTAAAAGGTTGTCCTAAGCTGTTGGAATGGGCCGTCGCATGGGCGGAACTCTTGTTCATCCATGCGGCCTCTTAGGAAAGAGAGAAATTTATGAATGCCGTCAAAATTACGCAAACATTAAAGCAGGCTCTCGTTAATTATCTGACGACCACTTTTGATGCCAACAAGGATGGAAAAGAACCTGAACTGGCAAGGAAGATCAGAGAGAGTTTCGAGGAGCCGCGTGCCCTGTTCACGGGTCCCTATCTGGAATTAATCTATCCATATATCAAGGGAGCTTGTCTGAATGACCTCATTGATGAGGGAATTTTAACGGATCAAATTAAATCCCTTTCCTGCTTCAATCTGCTCAAGCCAGAGCCGCTTCCACTTGGTGCCCCGCTTTATTCGCACCAGGAAAAGGCGATTCGAAAACTCTGCGATGAGAATACGAGTATCGTGGTGTCTTCAGGGACTGGAAGTGGAAAAACCGAATGTTTTACCATTCCAATCCTGAATGATCTACTGGAGGACGAAACACCGGGTGTCCGTGCGATCCTGATTTATCCACTCAATGCATTGGTGAACGATCAGATGGAACGTTTGCGGGTCCTGCTGAAAGGAACCGACATCACTTTTGGTAGATTCACAGGTGAACTGCTCGATCGGGCAGAGCGAAGCGAAGAAACACTACCCAACGAGATCATCAGCAGAGAAGAGATAAGAGATCAGGGACGAATCCCCCAGATACTAATTACCAACTACGCCATGCTGGAATACTTGCTTATTCGTCCAGAAGATGCCCTAATCTTTAATTCAGGCTTATGGAAGTACATCGTTTTAGATGAAGCCCATACCTACAACGGTGCCCAGGGAATTGAAGTGGCTATGCTGATCCGCAGGCTCAAACAAAGACTGGCCAAAAAACAGGGAGATGTTCTATGTGTCGCGACAAGTGCGACCTTGGCCAATGATGACCCGAACCAAGCTGTTGAGTTTGCAAGTAAGCTCTTTGGTGAGAAATTTTCCCCCGATGATGTAATTTTTGGTGAAGAAGAGATTCAGCACTTCGACAACTCCTCTGCCCCTCTTCGAAGGGTAGAGCCGTCGTCTTATCTCAACTCTCAGTTCGAAGACATGCTGGAGGAAATAAGAAAAGAATCGCCGGGTAGCGGAAACCATGCCGCTCAAACCGCTGATATTGAAAAAGTGGCTCTGTGGTTGGCTGAAATTGGCTTGATCAATGACAACGATCTTGAAATCGCGGAACGACATCAAGGGGGCCTGCCAAGTTTCCTGTATGCCTGTCTTTCAGACAACGCACAAATCAACCAACTGAGAAACTGGCTAGTCGAAAAAAAAGCTCCTGTTTTGTTTGAAGAAGCCGCAGCCTACTTGTTTCCGGAATTTGACGACCAGGATCAGGCGAAAGCGCTATTCCATCTCATTGAACTTGGTGCACTCGCCAGATCAGGTCCCAATCAACTGGCCCTTTTGCCTGCCAAATACCATATTTTTGCTCGGCCTCCTCAAGGAATGTGGGCCTGTATTAATCCGGAATGCAGCGGCAAGGATCCTGCCCTGGATGTGCCGTGGTCTCGCATCTACAGCAATCCGATTAATCGCTGTGAAAGTTGCGGGGCGTCTGTCTATCCCATTTACTTATGCAGAGAATGCGGTCAAGCATTTCTCGTAAGCCATTTTCGAAAAGCCACGAATGAGTATCTTCCGGCCCAGGATCATACAAGGGAAGGATATGTGGCGTATTATTTCATTTGGAAACCCTTCGAAGAAAGAAGGGATTTAGCTATCGACACTGACGACGAGCAATCTGACGACGTGGCTTATGCGTTTGAGCCGGAGGAAATCCAAATTTGTTTGAACTGTAGGCGTGCAATCCGATATTGTTCCTGTGATGATCCTAAACCCTCGATCCCCATATACCAAATCTATCATGTCAAAACAGAAGAACGTAAAGGTGTTATACGGGTTAGAAGGGCCCCCATCTTATCTCTCGAGGAGTGCCCCCGTTGTCGCAGCAAAGCACCACATGCCAAAGAGGAGATCGCAACATCAATTTCTATGTCAGGAACGGGACCTTTGGCAAACTTAACCTTCGAGCTTTATAGACAGTTACCGGCATCTGGGGACGAGTTAAAACGCATGCTTCCTGGAGAGGGGCGAAAACTCCTGACATTTTATGACAGCCGTCAGGGTGCAGCCCGTTTCGCTGCTTTTTTGCAGGATGTGGCTAACAGCCACAACTACCGCCACATCATCCCTGAGGCCATTAAGCAATCATTGGTGCCGGACGAATGGAGTGGGGAGATATTAACGCCGGATCTCTTTACCCTGAGCCAAGTGAGCGGAAAAATTGCCTGGGAGGAGCGAATCCTCCAAAATGACTCAGACTCGCATTACTGGCAAATGTATGAAGAGAGGTATTCGCAAGCAGTTAGCCGTGAGGCGGCTATATGGATGGCGAAGCGAATTCTAGCAGAGTTCACGGTGGGCCGCAAAAGACGTCTCTCTCTCGAATCGCTTGGACTCGCCGGCGTCTTCTATTACCAAGAGGACAACCGACCTGATTTTGCAGCCTTGGCGCGACAGATCGGGTTTTCAGACCAAGATACCGAGATTCTCGTCAATTATTTACTCGATGGACTTCGAGGAGACAAAGCCATTACCCTGCCAAACAGCATCATGGCGGATGAACCTGAATTTGGTTCGCACATTGGTCATCCTTGCTTTATTCGACAGGGCAGTCCAAGGAAATGGGAAAGGCGCTGGATCGGAGTCACTGCCAAACAAGGCCGGCGACGGTATGTCCAATGTGTATTAGAAAAAATGGGAATGGACGCTTCGGAAGAAGCGGTTATATACGTTATGAATGCTATTTGGGATTGGCTTATCACGCAGTCAAATGGTTTGCTCGAGGGATCTTCCTCAGACGGATACCGGTTAAGCCACAGGAAGCTTTTTTTTGATAATCGCCAAACCTGGTACAAGTGTCAAAAATGTCAACGCCTCTCCTATCGGGGGGATTCGCTACCTTGCCCATTCCCACATTGTGGAGGTGATCTGGAGGCCATCGATATCGAGACGGAGCAGAAAGAGAATTACTATTTCCATTTGTTCCAACAAGCTCTCATCCCGATTCGGGTTGAAGAACACACCGCTCAACTGAGCCCCAAAAAAGGGGAAGACTACCAGAAGCGTTTTAGAGAAGGCTATATCAACATGTTAAGTTGCTCAACAACCTTCGAAATGGGGATCGATCTTGGTGATCTACAGACAGTCGTGATGAGCAATGTGCCACCAACGGTCGCCAATTATCGCCAGCGATCAGGACGAGCCGGCAGGCGGACCAGTGGAACTGCCTACATCATGACCTGGTCATCAGATCGTCCCCATGACCAGGCCTATTATCATAACCCGGCTGAGATTATTAGTGGAAATGTCAGGGTTCCCATGGTCACGCTCGAGAATGAGCTGATTGCTCAAAGGCATGTCAATGCTCTTCTTTTAAGTGAATTTTTGAGATACCGCAGGGCAAAGGGAGCATCAATTGAAAGCCTTACTTTAAGTGGAGGTTTTTTTGATACCTGGCAAGCAGAGCCGCCCCATTTCCATCATCTAAAAGAGTGGGCGGAGGCAAACACTCGATCCATCCATCAGCAGCTTGAGACCTATGCCATACATTTTCCACCGACCTTAAGACCCTTCATTAAGAGCGGCTTGGATGGTTTTTTCAATATGCTCCAGAAGGTGAATGACGGTCATTATAGGCCGATCACAGATTACTATTACAAGAAGATCGAAGAGCTTGCGAAAACAAGCGCCGATATGAGCCTTGATTCAACAGAACGAGACAGAGCGGGTGAAGAAAGGACCTACTTTGAAAATCTATTGCGTCGTATTAGAGGGTCGCGAGGAAATACGTCAGGCTACCTGATCAATTATTTGAGTGAAAATGGCGTTTTGCCAAGTTATTCTTTCCCTCTCCACACAGTTGAGCTCATGTTACCAAGGAAGGTCAGTGACCGGGCAGATTTGCGTTTAACCAGGGATCTTCGCCAGGCGATAACGGAATATGCCCCTGGCTCTGAAGTGGTCGCAGATAAGCGGTTATGGGCAAGCCAACGACCTCTTTTCTGGAGGGACACTCCTCCCAAAAACGAGTATAGGATATGTGAACATTGCCAATATCTTGAGATCAGCGAAGGAGCGGGCGTTCCACTACCTCGCTCACAGATGGTTTGCTCTGTCTGTTCGGAACCTTATGGCAACAAGTCTAAGGTTCGGGTTTTTGTTGAACCGGAAGGTTTTCAAGCAGATCCAAACAGTGGAAAACCTGCGAAACAGTATGTGAAAGTGGAACCAAGACAAATGCGGTCTGCCTTGATACCAGAGCATAGCCTGAACGAGGAAGCACATAATCAATTCGTCTATCTGGCTTACAATCCGAAAGGCAGGCTCCTCTTCGTGAATGAGGGGAAATACGGAAGCGGTTTTGAATTTCCATTGAAAGGTTTTGCTTTGACCGAGGGAATCAAGGGGACTAGAGATAGATACTCCCTCGGCCATATCCAAAACACCAATACCTTGCACATCCGATTCGAGGGAAGCCGGGATATGCCCATCCCTTCACCGGATAATCATTCCTTTTGGCTGTCCCTGCTTTACGCCATCTTGCACGGAGCCAGCCATGCCCTTCAGATTGAACGACAGGATATCGATGGTGTTCTGTTTCCCAGAGGTATAGGAGGTAACTGGGAACAGACTCTTGTTCTTTACGATAATGTGCCGGGTGGCGCGGGACATGTGAAGAATATTCAGGAGCACATGGATCTTGTCTTGGAAGAAGCGCGAAATATCCTCAACTGTAATGATTGCGCGCCTGATACCAGCTGCTACCATTGTTTGCGGGATTATGGAAATCAGTATTTTCACCATGAACTCAAACGGAAGGATGCCCTGGCATTTCTGGATTTACTCATTGCCAGCCTGGAACCTCTTGATATAGGAGTACTGGGAGCTGTTCGTGTTGTGGCGTCCGACCCAACCAACTGGTTGTATGAAAAGATCCGTTACGCAGCACATGCGCTTTTTATGGCCATTCCTAAGATGACTTTGGGACATCCAAAGGGAGAAAATTACACCTGGATGGATACTCTGAACGATTTGTTGAATCGAGGTTGTGAAATCCATCTGTATTTACAAGAACTCCCAGGAGATAGGCCGGAGGACATGAGTATTGCGTCTCATCTTCAAGTTCTCATGGGCAAAGGATTGAAGCTCTATCAACGTTCAACTATACCGGACTGGCCATTCCTTATGGATCCCCATCATGAGCAAAGGAGGATCATTAAAAGTCAGAATGGGGTGATCGGACTTGATCAGACCATTGGCGTCAAAAGCCTTTTGACTTCCACCAACAAAGAAGCGGTCCATGCTGTGTTGACGCAATGGGAGCAAATGAGGGCGCGTGAGATAACCTGGGATCAGCTGAATCCACCGCAGCATGTCAAAGTCATCAATGTGGACGCGTCAGCTACCAGGCAGTTTGATTTGGAAGCAACACTCGATGATTTCTTCACTCAACCTGTTCAACGGATGACCATCCATGATCCCTACCTTTTTGACCGTGAGCGCTTGGTCAATCGTCTGAGCCCCTACATTCAAATGGCTTCTCGACACCAAACACTTGAGAAGGTGATTATCCATACAAAGCGGGCAGATGATAGGCATAGGCAGGATGCTGCCGAGCAGGAACTTAAACAGAGGTTCCCAGATTTACTGGACTTCAAGCATACGGCTGACCACGATCGCTTTTTGGGGGTAGTCAGAGTAAGTGGTGAACGTGCAAGGATCTATATAGGGCGAGGATTTGATTTCATTCGACCGGATGGGTCGACGAGAGCGACATATATTGTGATCCAGGATCCGGTGTGAATCAAGCACCCATTATGGTAGCAGTATGTTCAGCAGAATAGATAACAATCACTTTGAAGTGGCATCAAAGCTCCACCTTGCCATTTCCGCAAAAAAGTGGTTATTTGCTAGGCAGCTCGCGCCCACCTTGCGTACGGGCTGGGCCTTAACTTCCGCTGACGATTGGTTTCTATTCCGCCGCACTCAACTATCCCAATCCAAAATACCTCTCAAAGAAAGCTAGAAGCTTATCGATGATGGTTTGCTTTTTGATCGCTCGCTGGTTAGAAGCAAATCTTGAAACGGGTGGCATCAAGCGATCGATGTCCGTACCAGTCGTCCTCATGATGCCGTCACGGAAAGCGTTATCCACAAATCGCCTTGTCTCTTCTTCTTTCAGATTTTCCTCGCTAATGAGCGCTTTAATTTCTCTTTCTTTGCTTTCCTCAAGATAGGCCTTCCAGTCTTCATCAACATTTGTGTCGACGTTCACTTGTGCAATGAAATTCTCGATGAGATCCTTTTTGCTCCTGAGTTCAAGCGATGAATTGATGGCTTTGTCAATGGCCGTCAGAATGTCCTTGTCTTGGCAATTTGAGTCTTTGTATTTGGCGACCAGGATGAGGATGTAATCAATATTGACTTCAATCTGGCGGACGAGCTCCAGCTCAAAAATGATATCGTCATTGATATCTTCTTTGTCCACCGCCTGTTTGCCACGGATATCCTGGTAAAGATCAAGGTAAATGCTCTGGTAATCTTGCAGATCCCTGTCTGAAAGCAACTGATCGCTTTCAAATTCATCAAAGGACGTCAAAATGTTTCTAACTTTCAGGATCTTGCCAAACAGTTTAATGAAGTCCTTTTGCTTCGATTCGCCAAGAATAACCTGACCCAGGGGATAGCCGTTCTCCAGCTGCCCGACAAGATCCCGGTAGCCAGGCTGCCAACGCCCCTCCTGTTCGTATCCCTCATAATATTCTCGGTAGGTTCGAAGAAGGACGATCCCACCGGCATCCTTGTCACCAAAAAGAGCGATGGCCCGATCCATTTCTTCTTTTAAATCCCGAAAACAGACAATATTACCAAAAGTTTTCACTGAATTTAAAATCCGGTTGGTCCTTGAAAATGCCTGGAGCAAACCGTGCTGCCTGAGATTCTTGTCCACCCACAAGGTATTCAAGGTGGTGGCATCAAAACCCGTAAGAAACATATTGACGACAATGAGAATGTCAATCTCTCTGTTCCTGACTCGCTGAGAGAGATCTTTGTAATAATTTTGGAATTTGTCTGAACTGGTATCAAAATTGGTTGCAAACAGCTGGTTGTAATCTTGGATGGCATCTTCTAAAAAATCGCGCGAGGGTTTGTCTAAGAAATTGGTATCTAATGTTTCATCCACCGGGAGACCCTCGATCTCTTCTTCATTGGGGGCGAAAGAATAGATGGTCGCGATCTTCAGATCAATATTCCTTTCCTGAATTCTTTCTTTAAGGGCTTGGTAGTATTTCATAGCCATAGGGATGGAGGCGACTGCAAAAATAGAGTTGAAGCCTAAAACAATTCGTTTTTCTCGTCTTTCAATCCATTCACGGCTCCCCTTTAACTTCTCGTCCCATTTGGCGGTCATGGTATAGGAGCTTTGACGTTTGGTCTTCTGATCGAAATGATCCAAGATGTATGTCACCACCTCGCCAATTCGTTTAGGTGCAGCTAAGGCCCGCTCCCGATCAATGGCATAGACTTTTTCATCTACAATATGATCTGGCAATTTCATGGTGTTGATGAAATCAATCCGAAAGGGCAAGACATTGCCGTCATTGATGGCGTCAACAATGGTATAGGTGTGAAGCTCTTCGCCAAAGACCTGTTCTGTGGTAGAGAAAGCTGGATTTCCTCCTAAGGGTGCATTGGAGGAGAAAATGGGGGTGCCTGTAAAACCAAAAATGTGATAGCGCTTGAAGTGCTTGGTGATGGCGCGATGCATCTGGCCAAACTGAGAGCGATGACACTCATCGAAAATAAGGACTACATGCTGGTTGTAGATATCGTGTTTCCGATTTTTCTTGATGAAAACATCCAGCTTCTGAATGGTCGTGACGATGATCTTGTAGTCCTCATAACCCCCACGGTGGTTCCTGTTTTCCAGCTGCCTTTGCAAGACCGCCGTCGAGGTATTGCCATTGGCCGCGCCTTTTTCAAAGCGGTCGTACTCCTTCATGGTCTGGTAGTCCAGATCTTTCCGGTCAACCACGAAGATGACCTTGTCAATACCAGGAATTTCGGTCGCCAATACTGCCGTTTTGAATGATGTTAAGGTCTTGCCCGACCCTGTCGTATGCCAGATATAACCTCCTGCGTCAATGGTGCCTGTTTGCTTATGATTGCTGGACACGATGATCCGATTCAAGATTCGCTCGGTGGCAGCGATCTGGTAAGGCCTCATAACCAAGAGCATGTCTTCACTGGTGAAAACACAGTATTTAGTCAACACATTCAAGATGGTATGTTTGGCAAAAAAGGTCTTGGTGAAATCAATTAAATCAGGAATGGCTCGATTGTTGGCATCGGCCCAGTAACTGGTAAATTCAAAACTATTAGAGGCCCTTTTACTTTGTCGCCTTTTGGAGGCGACAAGCTCTTTGATATGAGATTCCCGGGTCGTGTTGGAATAATACTTGGTATGGGTTCCATTGGAGATGACAAAGAGCTGGACGTATTCAAAGAGTCCATGGGAGGCCCAAAAAGAATCTCTTTGGTAGCGGTTGATTTGGTTGAAGGCTTCCCGGATGGCGACTCCCCGTCTTTTTAACTCGACATGGATGAGAGGGAAACCATTGACCAAGATGGTCACATCATAGCGATTCTTGTAGTTGCCCTCAGCTTCATACTGGTTGATCACCTGGAGCCGGTTGTTATGGATATTCTTCTTATCGATTAAATAGACATTTTTTGAGGTCCCATCATCCCGCTTCAGGACCTGGGTATGATCTTCTTGGATCTTTCGGGTTTTTTCAACAATGCCTTCATTGGACGATGCGAGCGATGCTTGAAAGAACCTGGACCATTCGTTATCGGTGAATTCAAACTGATTGAGCTTCTCAAGTTGAATTCTCAAATTACGAATCAGATCATCTTCTGACCGAATGGGAAGATACTCATAGCCTTGCTCCACCAAGAGCCGGATGAATTCGTTTTCAAGTGCTTCTTCCGACTGGTAGCCTTGACCCCTGACCCGGTAATCCGGTTTGTATTCAGCGACCACGGTGACCTCATCGGTGGTTGCGACCAGGTTATATGAAGTCATGTCAGCTTACCTCTTCTTCTAATGGTTTGAAGGTTAAAAGTTTCTCCCGGTAGTACTCGTATTGTTTTTGTCGGGCTTCGATTTCGGCAGGCAATCCGATGGAGATATCGTTCACCAAGGTATCGAATTTGTCGAGGATGGAGACGATGCGTTCTTGTTTACCTAAAGAAGGTATGGGAATCTGAAAAGATTTGACAATTTTGGCGTTAATATTTGACTGAGAGCCACGACCCTGTGACTTCAGTTTAAAATATTGACTGGCGAGCCAGTGAAATACATATCTATAGTGTGCGAGCTCGGGATTTATTTTTAGGTTGCAACACGCCTGGTTAGTGGTTAATGGAATTTTGTTAATCGCAACCTTGGCTGCTGTCGCACCGTAGAGAGCCACGATTACATTATTTTTTTCGACCCAACTTGCTGACGAATTTGCTAAACCCTCTTCGGTAATTTTTACTCTGGTATCGTACACATCTGCAAAATCAACTTCTTGTGTTCTTAGCCACGGGATCGTGCCACCGTAATAGGAAGTAATCGCAGATGAGGGTGTACCGCCAGAGGTAATCTCTTCACATATTTCGCCTATTGTTTTCCACGTTACTTCATCTGACTTCATAACAAATAGTTTTTGTCTATAGTAGTGAAACTGTTTTTTTCGTGCTGTAAGCTCCGCTGTAAGCTCTGCTGTAAGCTCTGCTGTAAGCTCTGTGAAAGTATCCAGGATCCGGACGATTTCCTCTTGGACAGGGAGAGGTGGAAGGGGGATTAATAGTTGCGAGTATTCTTTTATCCATCTTCGTCTATGACCTGAAGGTACAAAATGGATATTTTTCATCCAGTGATATATGTATCGAAACAAAGCCGCTTCCGATCTTGGTTTTAGCATTTTTATTGCAGATGACTTCACTTTGAAAGGGAAATCTACCCAATGAAAAGCTGCTGTGAAATCATCAAATATTATGACGGGGTTTTCAGTGCTGGCTTTATATACTCCACTACTTTCATCTGTATATCCCAAAATAAATGAATCACCTGCTGTCAAGACAGGCGTTTCAAAGTGATCGTCATAATTTGTGGTATTAACGAGATATTTCCCAGGTTGTTCATACTCTAATACGTTTCCCAGCCTCTCGTGATTCACACCATCAGGACAAAGCTCTTTTATTAGCCGATCTAACCTACTCATGAGATTCACCCTCAATTTCCATCACGATCTGGTCAATGGTGTTTCTCAGTGATTCCTGCCTCTTTACAATCTCCTCAATTTCCTTATTAAGGACCTTGATATCAACTTTCTCCCTCGTGTCTTCAATCTCCACATAAGTGGAAACCGACAAGTTGTAATCTTCCTTAGCAATATCACCGTTGGGAACTAACTTGGAGACGTACTGAATCTCATCTTTTTTCTCATAGATGGACAGGATGTTTTGAATATTTTCATCAGTTAACTTGTTGTTATTGGTAATCTTGACAAATTCTTTGGAAGCATCGATAAAGAGAGTCGAATTCTCCGATTTAGCTTTCCTCAAAACCATGATGCAGGTGGCGATGGAAGTACCGTAAAAGAGGTTATCTGGAAGCTGGATGATGGTATCCACGTAATCGTTGTCGATGAGATACTTCCTGATCTTTTGCTCGGCTCCCCCACGATAGAGAACCCCTGGAAAACATACGATGGACGCTGTACCATTGGTGGCAAGCCACGCAAGAGAGTGCATGATGAAAGCAAAATCTGCTTTCGATTTAGGAGCTAAGACGCCGGCAGGGGAAAATCTTGGATCGTTGATGAGAAGGGGGTCCCCATCTCCTGCCCACTTGATCGAATAAGGAGGATTGGAAACGATGACTTCAAAGGGTTCCTCATCCCAGTGGATCGGGTCTGTCAACGTGTCGGCGTGGGCAATATCGAATTTATCGAAATCCACATCGTGGAGAAACATATTGATACGGCAGAGGTTGTAGGTCGTGAGATTGATTTCCTGACCAAAGAAACCTTGCCTCACATTATCTCTTCCCAAGATCTTGGCGGATTGTAAGAGCAAAGATCCTGACCCACATGCCGGGTCATAGACTTTATTGATTTCTGTCTTGCCTACCAGAGCTATTCGAGTCAATAGCTCTGAGACCTCTTGAGGCGTGAAGTATTCGCCACCTGATTTCCCCGCATTTGAGGCATACATGGCCATGAGGTATTCATAGGCATCACCGAAGGCATCGATGGAATTATCTTGGTAGGATCCAAGATTCATCTCGGCGACTGAATTCAGGAGTTTAACCAGTTTTTCATTTCTTCTGGTGACGGTGCTACCCAACTTATTGGAATTAACATCGATGTCATCGAAGAGCCCATTGAAATTCCTTTCACTTGCAGTGCCTTGAGCTGACGCTTCGATATTCTTGAAGATCGTTTCGAGCGTTTCATTGAGATTGCTATCATCTCCTGCTCGCTTTTTTACATTGATGAAGAGCTCACTTGGCAGGATAAAGAACCCTCTTGTTTGCACCATGTCTTCTCGGGCGGATTCGGCCTCTTCATCTGATAAGTTGGCGTAATCAAAATCGGGAATACCCGCCTCGTGTTCACCCTTATTGATGTAGGAGGTGATGTTCTCGGAGATATACCGATAGAAGAGCATACCGAGCACATATTGTTTAAAATCCCAGCCATCCACACTCCCCCGCAGATCATTCGCGATGTTCCAGATGGTGCGGTGCAATTCGGCTCTTTCTTGTTCTTTTTTGTTGGACATGGATTACACTCCTTCAGACACTTCTCCCCATACACAACAAGTACTTTGGAGAAATGATTAACTTCGGCGATCAAGCGTGAAGAGCATCACATTTCTTCGTATTTAGGGGCTCACCTCATTTAGCGAATGATCTTTCTATCCGAATCAGGTGGTTTTTGCAGACATAATGATAAGAAGATGACTGGCAAATAAAGCTGATTCTCAACTTATAGTGCAACGGTCACTATCCTCTAAAAGATAACACAGAGCGCGGTGTTAGGATTAGTGCGGTTGGGAACACAAAGTTGATCTGCTCGTTCCAAGAACTGTTTGACAATAGGAGTGCCGAACTGTGATGATTTTTTCCTTTTACCCTAATCGCACAGGTGACGATGGTCTTGGTGTTTTTCATGCCGAACCACACTTCGGAAAAACCAGATCATTGCCAGTACTTCTGGAGAACTTAGGAGGTGGTAACTATTCTCCTCCCTGCACTCTCTGGTAGATCTCCGGCAAATCAAAGATTGTAATGATCCCTAAAGGCTTCTCCTCTTTTCTTCCCGAATTGCTGACAATCAGAGCATCGAGCCTTTGTCCTTTTTCATTAGCCTGGTCAAAATAATCAAGGACATCATAGAGAGTGCAATTTCTGCGGATAAGTCTGACATTATTCAGGCTCTCGTTATGAGGCATAACGTCTGCAACGGTCTCCTCCGTTATGATGATGTCGCCTTCTCTTACGATACCTGATGCCAGCCATCGGGAGATGGTGTCGGTTGTGAGGAGGCCTTGGAAGACTCCATCATCATAAACGGGCACCTGCGAAAAAGATTGGTTGTACATGTCGACCATGACGGGACCAATCAGATCTCCAGATGAGCAAGTCGTTACGGATCCAAGAAAGTTTGCACTTATGACTGGTGGTTGCAGAATTTGATCCCTCAGATATTCGATCCGTTCAACGGTTTTGAGATGAGGTTCCGCGATGACTTCCGTTATCATTTTGGTTTTCACACGTTTGTGGACAATCGCATTTCTAAGTTCTTTGAGACTGTCAAGTTCATTTCGATGCTGCCTAACGGGTTTGGACATGGGCTCGGCTTTGTCTAAAAGCTGTCTGAAACTTGCATTTGAATCCATCTGAGTCATTTTCCTCAAGAATCCCTCAATTTCATGAAAGGCATCCAAAAATCGTTTTGATTTAGCTTGATCCATTTTGACAATCCTCCCTATCCGATCTCCTGAATTCCGACACTTGTTAAGTACCGATAAACTCCGTCATAAAATCCTCTCACCCTAGTCGGATCTTGATCATCACCCTGCGGGATAAAAATAACCATTTCCTGCCTTGCACTGGTTAAAAGAACACGGCAGGTATTCTTCAGGTAAAACTTCCGCTCCTCTTCGGGAACCGTCTGCCATCGGTCACCTTTGAAATGGTAGTAGCCATAAGCCCCGTCCCGAAAGCGAAAATCGGCATCCCCCAAACTGAAATAAAATGAACAAAATCAAAGAAAGCTTTCTAAGGGTGACGATCTCTCTTCCAAACTTAAGATAACACGAGCAGCGTATTTGCTCATGCAAAAACTGTGCCAGTCTCGGTGGAAAATGAAGTGACCTTCCAAAAACCGGCTGTTCCACGGTGCGTATTGTATAATTAATCGAGTTCAAAGCATCCCAACTTGTGCCAATGCTGGGTGACATGAAATGAGGAAATCGCAATGGGCAAAAAAATGATGACCGAGAACGAAGTCAAAAAGAAGCTGGGTGTTGACAGCTTCAAGGATTTTAACAAAGAGCAAATCAGTGAATTTGCCTCGCAATTGCCCTACATGGATCGGGACCTGGCCATAAAGATCATTGACCAGTTTCCCGATTTCTCGAACATGGCACTTGGCGCGATCAATCAATTTAGATTGATCTTGGGCAAGTTGACGGACGATGCGGCTCAAGGCCAGAAGGCTGTGATTGCCAGCTACAACAAAATATTGGACGAACTGGTAGATCTTCTGAAAAAAGAAGATGTGTCTCATGAAGAACGTGTGCAGATTCTTGAGCGGATGCTGTACGTTGCGGACCGCATCGCCGAGCACGATAAAGAACAGAAGAGATTTCTAAAAGAAATAGCAGCAATAGGTGCCGCTGCGATAGGAGGTGCCTTTGTCTTGGGCGCCGCGATATTGGGCGTGCTCTACAAAAAAGACAGCTAAGCCACTGAAGAGGAGGGGGATGTATGAACGATCCATCTCAGCATGTGGTTGATCCCTCGGTATTGCCGGAAGAAATCGTTTTGGAGCTGCCGGACCTTGGACAGGATCCCCTTATGCCCGACAAGATGGACGATCATGCTGATGACGTGCAAATTTCCTTTCAGTTGATCAGTGCGTTGAGTCCACACTTAAAATCTTTGATCCAGAAGTTGGTGAACGGTGACGAAGGCAGTGCGTTCGGGGTCAGCTCGGACGGCTTGGCTGAGTATGCTAAAGAGCTGTTAATGTTGGCGGTACTAACCGAAACTGATCAACAGTTAAACGCTATCAGGGAAGGCCAGGAAGAGATTCTCGCTTATCTGGTACAGAAGGACAAGTCAGAGCTAAAAGGGGATCTGAATTTTCTGACCAGCATTTTGACCGATTTCAAGTACAACTGGAGCAACAGTCAATACAAGCGTAGTCACCACACGAAAGTGCTGGATATCCGTCATTCTGCAGATCAAAAGATCGACTTTTATCGCGAACAGGTAAAAAAGAAGCTCAAGAAAAAGGTGGGTTGGCGGGCAGATAAGGACATAAAGGATCAATTGCAAAGGGTCTTGCAAGCCTTCAAAAACTATCAATTCGCCTTGTATATGTTCGCTTTTTCTTCTTTTGTCGATGTGCTTTTACTGGGCAATTTTGAGGCTGGCTATTTAAACGGGGTTGCAGAACGCATCAAGCGCTATATCCGGGACTACCAGGATCTTTATCATAAAAGCCTGGAGAGACTGGAAGGGTATTTGATGGCGTCCATCGAGACCAGTGCATTGAAAGGCCTGGCTGGAGCCAGCCAAGCCGCGGGCAAGACGATCGCCAAAATACCTGTCATAGGCGAGAAACAGCTTAACGAGTCTTTGATTGAAGGAGGCGAGAAATTGAAAGACATGGCCTCCGAACGCACGATCCAATCCATGCAGCCATTTCTCGAAGTAGGTAAAGACTATAGCCAGCCCTTTGTTGAGAACGTCAAGATGCTGAAAGATTTGCACAGTGGCGAATGGGACTTCTTTATCGACCAAGAAAACCTCTACTTAAGAAAAAAGAAGAAAGAGTAAGAAATCCTACTTGGAATTTCTATCAACGTCAGTCAAGTCGTTTAGTGGGGCACGGGGGGACTCATCGAGAATCCCTGTTCGACCGCAAAAGATCCCATAATCGCACCTTGTGAAGATCGTTCTCGCATTGGTTGATCCAGCCCCTCGCTCATCATCGCACACGAACACACGTACTTACCGGTTCTCCGCTATCGCCTGAATCGTGCCAAAAAATCCTGGGTTTCCTTCGTTTCCGGCTGACTGAACAGAGCTTCAGGGCGGCCTCTCTCATGGATCTTACCCTCATGCATGAAAAAAATCTCACTGCTCACCTCCCTTGCAAAAGCCATCTCATGCGTCACCACCAGCAGGGTGATCTTTTCACGGGACAAGTCCCGCATGACCTCCAGTACCTCGCCTACCATCTCCGGGTCCAGGGCTGAAGTCGGTTCATCAAAAAGCAGGAGATCCGGATCCATGGCCAGGGCCCGGGCGATAGCCACCCGCTGCTGCTGGCCGCCGGACAGCTGTCTGGGCCTGGCCTTGACATAAGGTGCCCATACCCACCTTGTCTAGGAAGTGCAGGGCCCGCTTTCTTGCATCTTCCCTGCTTCGTTTCAGCACCCTGATCTGGCCGGTCACGCAATTTTCCATTACCGTCATGTTTTTGAACAGGTTGAAAGACTGAAAGACCATGCCGACCCGGGACCGGTAGCGGTTGATCTTGTTGACCCGGGAGAGTACGTCCTGATCCTGGTAGATGATCCGGCCGGCATCGGGTCTTTCAAGCAGATTGATGCAGCGCAGAAGAGTGGATTTGCCCGAGCCCGAAGCCCCGATGATGCTGATGATGTCCTTCTTTTGGACATCGAAACTGATGTTTCTCAGGATATGGTTGTTGCCGAAAGATTTGGAGAGCTCTCGAACACTTAAAAGAAGTTTCTCGGTTTGTACGGTCATGGTCATTTGCTTTCTAACCGGGCACACGCGGGTGCCGGTGGGTGCCCGCCGCCATAATCAGAGGATCCCGGGCGGCCAGTTCGTAACTGCTCTTGCCGTCCATCAGGCGTTCCAGCCCGCGGAGCAGGAAAGAGGCGATCAGGGTCAAAGAGAGATAGCCGGCCATCTCCACCATGGCCGAGGGGAAATAAAGGTAGGTGGCGCCGGTGGCAGCCCGGTGGGCGGCAAAAAAATCCGGGAAACCGATGATGAACATGACAGACGTATCTTTGACATTGATGATGAAGTTGTTGCCGATCTGAGGCATGATGTTGCGAAGCGCCTGGGGCAGGATAACCGAGGTCATGGCCTGGTAATGGTTCATGCCAATGGCCTTGGCCCCTTCCGTCTGCCCCGGGTCAACGGAGAGGATACCGCCCCGGACGGACTCGGTCATATAGGCTCCGGTGTTGATGGATACCACTGTGATGGAGGCCAGCCAGGCGCTGGTGAACTTGACCGCATTGCCGGTGACATAGGGCAGGCCGTAATAAAAGAAGACCGCTTGGAGGACCATGGGAGTTCCCCGGAATACTTCCACATAGAGGCGGATGATTCCCCTGATCAGGCCCAAGCTGACACGTTTGAGCCGCGAATCGCCTTTGGAGACCGGGAGGGTATTCAAAAGTCCGCAGCCAAAGCCGATCAGGCAGCCCAGAGCGGTGGCCACAAGAGCCAGGACCAGGGTCGCCTGGATGCCTTTCAGGTAGGAAGCGCCATAGCGTTCCCACAGTTTGCCTATATCGTTAAGAAGTTGGACACTTCCGCCCATAAAAATGTACTCCTTTCTGTCAGGACTCCCGGGATCTTCAGGCCCCGGGGTTCTGGTTTCTATTCTTCGCTCAAGGGCTGAAGGGTAATGGCGTAGGCCATCAGGCGGTTGAAGTCATCTTCGGTCATGGTGGCCAACACCTGGTCGATGGCCTCTTGGAGGAAACGGTTGCCCTTCATGACTGACATGCCGATATTGACATTTTCCGACCGGACCTGATCTGAAAACTGAAAGTCACCGGGAGTGCCTGAGAAATCCAAAATGACCATATCGGGGTAAGCCACCACCGCACCTTGGGCGGTGGGAAGATCCGTGCAGACAAAATCCACCATGCCGGTCTCCAGGGCCATCAGCATGGCGGGGGCGTCAGCCGCAGCTGGCTGGATCAGGGCGCCTTCAATCTGGGGCAGGCACTGATCGTACCAGATGGTGGCCAGTTGGGCGGTGCAGCTTCCTCCCACCAGATCGTCCAGGCCGCGGGCTTCGGCGTATTGGCTGTCAGCCCTGGTCAGGCAGACGATGGTGGCATAAAAATAGGGGCCGGCAAAATCGACCTGCTCCGACCGGTCCGCTGTCATGGACTGACCCGCGATGACCGCGTCGATAGTTCCGGTCATGACGGCAGGAACCAGGGAATCCCATTCGGATTGAATGATTTCCAGCTCCCAGCCACAGGCCTCACAAATCTTTTTGGCGATCATGACATCGTAGCCGTTGGCAAAGGAACCCGGTACATTCTTGATGGGCACCGCCCCATTTGCCCCGTCATTCTGGGTCCAGTTGTAGGGCGCGTAGGCGCACTCCATGGCAATGGTCAGGATGCCATCTTCCACTCCGGTCGGTACCTGCTGTCCGGCTTTCGATCCGCAGCCAACCAGGCCTGCCAGGAGCATTGCCACAAAAAGCAAGTTGATCCACTTTCTCATCTTTTTTCCTTTCCAGCCCGCGCCAATATTACCCGGGCTCCGGCAGATCCCCGCCGGCGGATCTTGGTAAAAGAGAACCGCTTTGTCAAGCGGTCCATGGAAATCGGAGAAAGTGTCGATCTGCCGATGCCAAAGATAGCGCTCCACAAAAACTGTGACAGTCCGGCAGATCTTCTCTGCCGGCCCAGCAACGAAAGACCAGGCTTTCTTTCGAAGCTTCGGCGGTAAACCCTTTCATGACGGCGGCTGCCTTGCCTCAAGCCGACACTACTTTTGAAAACCGCGCCTCTATCAAAAGCGATTCAATTTTTATGCAGGCTATCACTCATCGGACGCTCTGTCAAATTGAGAGCTGTTTCCCTTGATCCTGCTTGCGGCCTACCCTGAGCCGGGCAAGACGATTCAAAGGAAGACAAACTGATGTTACTCTCATAAGATGAGAGAGTTTCTCTCCTCCTTGGATGGCCTTATGCCTCTTTCTTTGTTGGAATTGGGCTGATTGAGACCGGAGGGTAATGGATATGCTTCAAAAAATGGGCAGCTTCCTCGCCGCCTTGAGAAAAACCAAGGGCCTCAGCCAGATGGAATTGGCCGAATTGCTCAATGTATCCGATAAAACAGTCAGCCGCTGGGAAAGAGGCAAGGGAAGTCCGGATCTGACCCTGATTCCCCTCCTCGCCGATTTATTCGGTGTCACAAGTGATGAGATTATCAGGGGAGAGCGGATTCCCGCAGCTCCTGAGAAACTGGAAGATTTGCGTAAACAGGAGAAGATCACCCGAAAGCAGACCCGCAGGCTATTGAATCTTCTGGAGAGCAGGTTCAAAAACAGAAGCCTTTTGGCAGCCGGCACCATGCTCACGGGCCTTTTGGTTTCCATGATCTGCAATTTTGGGTTTCACCGGGCCCTCTTGGGATTCTTTTTGGCAATATTTTTCTACCTGGCTGGAATCTTTCTGGGAGTCTTCTTTTTCAACACAGCCAGGGCGGGGTCAGTGGATGAAGCTTTTGACAGCAAAGAGCGCCATGCTTTCATCAGGTCAGTATTCACCCGGACCAAAAGGGTCATTTACCTGGCCATAATCCTCCTGGCCGCCACCTTGCCTTTAACCTTGGCCGGGGATCCCTATCTGGGACTTGTGGCCGGCTACTGGTTCCCCCGCGCTCTTCTTGCCGGAGGGCTGGCCCTGATCCTGCTCTTTATCATCGACCCCTTTGTCACCCATCTTTTTATCCGCCGGAAACTTTTCCTTCTGGATCCGGGGGAGCTGCAGGTCTACAAAAGCAATTACCGGATCAAAAAGCGTCTGGTTCTGGCCCTTTGTCTGGTTTTTCTCCTGACCTTTGCCGCCCAGAATTTCTTTAATGCCAACTGGGACGCATCCCGGTTGGTGACCGGATCTTCTTTCGCCGACTTTGAAAGTTTCAAGGCCTGGATGGAGCAGGAGACAACTGATCAGTTCCTTTGGAAGGAGAAAGGGCGGGCAGGCGGCTTCTGGTTGACAAACCATGAGGAGGATTACGACGGCGAGGGGAACAGGGATCCAGAGTTTGAATATCTGGATCCGGAGGGCAAGCCACTAACAAAAGAAGAGGCCTTGCTCGAGCATCTCTACGATCATGACGGCCGCCTTGTGGGGAGCTATGTGGCGCGCAACCGGGACCTTGCTCTCATCAAATTCGGCGGGGAGGAAATCTTTCCTCTCCGGGTGTACACCCATGAAGATCTGGCCCGCGGTGACAGAGTTCTGGATTTGATAAACATCGGCTTCATCCTGGTTTATCTGGCAGAGGCGACGATACTCCTGGCTGTCTACTATAAGAAAAGGCCTCTTCTCCCGTAGAGCCGCTGAAAAGGGAAAAAACCCGCCCAAATCGACGGCGTGGTTAATGAGCCGGGGCTGCCTCCTGCATACGTTAAGTACAGGCCAAAACGTAAGCGAGTGAGCCGTGGTTGGCGGGGCTGGGGAAAAGCCTTATAATGGAGAAAAAGTGTCGGGGGTTGTCATGAAACCCACCCTGCGCCAACGCTTTCGCTATCGTTTCGATAATTTGATGTCGCGCGGAACGCCCGCCATGATCGGCACCTTGTTCGTACTGTCGGCGCTGATCGTACTCCTGGCGGGGGTGCTCATCGCATCGTTCGGTATCACGCAGGAGGACGGCCTGCATCTCTCTTTTTGGGAAGCCCTCTGGGGCAGCCTGATGCGCACACTTGACGCCGGCACCATGGGCGGGGATACCGGCGCGGGTTTTCGCTTCGTGATGCTGCTCGTCACCTTGGGGGGTATCTTCATCGTCAGTGCCTTGATCGGCGTGCTGAGCAGCGCCATCGAGGGGAAGATGGACCGTCTGCGCAAGGGACGCTCGCAGGTGCTCGAATCGAATCACACACTGGTACTGGGCTGGTCAGTGCAAATTTTCACCATCCTGAACGAGTTAATGATTGCCAACGAAAATCAAAGCAGGGCGCGCATCGTTATTCTGGCAGATGAGGACAAGGTGGAGATGGAGGATCGGATTCAGGAACGGGTCAAGTTCCGCGGAGGAACGCGCATTGTCTGCCGCAGCGGCAATCCGCTCGATCCAAACGACCTCGAGATCGTCAGCCCGCACACCGCCAAATCCATCATCATCCTGCCACCCGAAAACGGCGATCCCGACACCGACGTCATCAAGACGGTCATGGCTTTCACCAACAACCCGCAACGCCGGGGGCAGCCCTGCCACATCGTCACCCAAATCCGCAAAGCTGAAAATCTGGGCATTCTCCGCCTTATCGGCGAGTGTGACAACCTGCAGATCGTGTTCACGAAGGACATCATCGCCCGTATCGTGGCGCAGACCTCGCGTCAGTCGGGGCTGTCGGTGGTCTACACCGAGCTGATGGACTTCGAGGGTGATGAGATCTATTTCAAGTATGAGAACGGATTGACGGGCAAAACCTACGGAGAGGCGCTGTTGATGTACGAAGACTCCTGCGTGATCGGGATGCGCAAGGCGGGGGGACAGATTCTCGTCAACCCGCCCATGGATTCCCGCTTCGAACGGGGTGACCAGGTTATTGCCATTTCGGAGGACGACGACACGATTCATCTCTCCGCCTACGCGACCTCGCTCGACACGAGAGCCAGCCTGATTCCCGTCTCCGCCTACACGCAATCGTCCGACACCAAAGACAGCCAGATTCCCGTCGACGAACAGGCCATCCGTTCACACCGGACCCCGCAAGCCTCCCCGCCCGAAAAAAGCCTGATCCTCGGCTGGAATCGCAGCGGCGCGATCATCGCCCGCGAACTGGATCACTACGTCACCGCGGGGTCGCTGTTAACCATTGTGGCAGACGACGATGACATCGAAAAACAACTCGAGGCACAGGATTTTCAGTTAAAAAACCAGAAACTGGACGTGCGGACCGGCGACACGACAGACCGCGCCCTGCTCGACAGCCTGCACATCTACGATTACGACCACGTCATCGTGCTGGCCTACAGCACACTTGAACCCCAGCATGTCGACGCCAGAACCCTGGTCACCCTCCTGCACCTGCGCGACCTGGCCGGGCAGGACGAGACGCCCTTCTCCATCGTCACCCAAATGCTCGACCTGCGCAATCGCGAACTTGCCGAGATCACCCAGGTGGACGATTTCATCGTCAGCGACCACCTCATCAGCCTGATGCTGGCGCAGCTTTCCGAAAACCCCGAACTCTACCATGTCTTCCAGGACCTCTTCGACGCCGAGGGCTCCGAGATCTATTTCAAGCCCGTCAGTGACTACGTTGTGACGGAAAGGCCGGTCAATTTCTACACGGTGGTTGAGGCCGCACGAAGACGAGGCGAAACCGCCATCGGCTACCGCCTGGCACATGAATCAAAGGAAGTTGACAAAGTCTACGGCATCCACACCAACCCCTTGAAATCGCGCAAAGTCACCTTCTCTCCTTCGGACAAAGTCATCGTCATCGCCGAAGACTAATCAGGAAGCCGCACCTTGGATCCAGCCTCTGCCAATGGAATAGAACGCTGCCCCAAGCTTAATGAATTCATCAAGACGGAATCGGTGCAGCCATCAAGAGGAAACCAGCCCAAGGCCCGTGACATTCAGCCCAGCTGGCATCTCTTTAGTAGGTAATCCTCCCTGGTCCAGCCAGCGTATTGAGCTTCATATGTCATAGCGACCGAGCCGCCAGCCTCCGTGATAGTATGGGTAGGATAAAGGCGAATCAGGCCCCGTCCGATAAGGCGGCCGGATCCAGAAGTATCAAGAGGCGGAGGGAAGATGAGTAAGGCAGGTTTTAGCGGAAACGAAATTGTCAATTTGAGGGACCTGGGCGGCTATGTGGGCCACGACGGCAGGCGGGTCAAAGGAGATCTTCTTTATCGCAGCGGAAATCTGGACCAACCGGAGGATGTGCTTGCCGATATTCTGGAATCGCTTGGGATCTCCCTGGTGTTTGATCTGAGATCCAGCGAAGAGGTTGAAAACCAACCCTATACCCTGCCCGCTGACGTCCAGTACCGGCATCGGCCAGTTCTGGATTCTTTTGAAAACGGAACCATGGCGGCAAGTTTCGAGTTGGGCGATATGGTTGACCTGGCCCTCAGGGGAGGGCGGTCTCTTTCACCCGGAGAACTCGATTTTCTGAGGGGCTTCATGCAGCAGGTTTACCGGGAGATGGGCGAAAATGCCAGGGTATTCGGTGACATCATGAAAGAGATGATCGGCAACGGTGAAAACCCCGTACTCTTTCACTGTTCCGCGGGCAAGGACCGCACCGGCGTTCTGGCCACCATGATCCTGTTGGCCCTTGGTGTTTCCATGGAAGATGCCATGGAAAACTACCTGATGTCCAATCAACACCGGGAAGAGGAAATTGACAGGGAGATGCGGGCGGTCGCGTCCTTTATACGGGAACCTGAGATTTTGGAACATATCAAGGGCCTGATGCTGGTCAAAGAAGAGTACCTGGACGCAGCCATGGGCCCTGCCAGAACCTATCCATCCTTTGACGCTTTTGCAGAGAGCCGGCTGGGCCTTGGTCCGGACGACCTGGAAACCTTAAGAGAGCTCTATCTTGAATAAAGAATGGACCAAACAAAAGGAGAAAACATGAAAGCCATCCTGAAAAAAGTGAATATCGCCTACCTGCTTGTGGGGGCCGCTTATATTCTCTACTATTTCACGCATCTGACGGAGCTTTACATTCTTATCGGCCTGGTTTACCTTTTTGTCGCATTCAGACATCACTGACAGAGGGCGGGAGGATTGCCATGAATGAACAGGCGCTCGAAGCTTTCTACCTGAAGCTTGACCGCTCGCTCTTTCTGGACGACGGTTACAAAGCTTTCGCCAAAAATGACCACCCCTTGCCCATCGGATACGGGCAGACCATTTCACAGCCATCCCTGGTCCTTGAAATGACCCGGCTTCTTGCTCCTGAAAAAGACAGCAAAGTGCTGGAGATCGGGACAGGTTCGGGTTACCAGACCGCCTTGCTGGCTGAATTTTGCAAACAGGTCTACACCATCGAAAGAATCGGTGAATTATCCCGCAAAGCCAGGGAAAGGCTTGAGGCTCTGGGCTACGGCAATATCCATTACAAGGTGGATGACGGCAGCGCCGGCTGGGAGGAAGAGGCTCCCTTCGACCGGATCATGATCACGGCGGCCGCGGGCAAAAGACCGCAAGCCCTGATCAATCAGCTCGCTAACGGCGGCCGGATGGTGGTCCCGGTAGGACCGCCTGCCATGCAGGTTCTGCTGCTCATTACCAAAGATGAGGCGGGGCAGCTAAGTGAACAAAAATGGGGTCACGTGAAATTTGTGGAAATGGTGGGTCCTTATGGCTGGGACTGAGGGGTCGGTTGCCAGCCGCGTGGAGGCCATGGATTTCTACGATCCGGTCTTCGGTTTTTACGATCAGCTGAGCGAAATTTTCGGTGAGGGGGCGGTCGATGACATCACCGACATCGACAATGAAGAATCCTTTGAATACAGTTACCTGATTTCGCTTAACCGACAGGGGATCAAGTTTTCCTCAGAGCAGCTCAATGACCTGCTGGAGAGGGAAGACGCTTATTTTTTGAACATCCTGATCTCGAGGGAAAAAGCCCTCGCTGTCAGGGAGTTTTGGAAGTACCCCAGCCAGGGACGCGGCCAGGTGCTGGAAGTGTCTTCCTCATGTTTTTTGGAAGAACACACCTTTGTTCACCGGCTTTTTGATCTTTTCATCAGGGAAAACCATCTGCTTTACCTTACCGGGGATCAGTTAAGCGAAGAGGTCTTTTTGGAGGGCCGGAAAGTCAGCCTCTATTACAAGTATTTCAACCGCTCTGATTGAACGATACAAACCAGGGAAGACCAGGGCACCGAAAGGGGGAAAAATGAAGGAAGCAGGAAGATGGGATCTCAATCCGCTTTATCAGGGACTGGACGATCCGCGGATCGAAGAGGATTTCGGAAGACTGACGAAACTGGTTGAAAAGAGCCGTTTAATCTTTGAACCGGAAAGGGAAACTGTCGGTCAGGTGGCTGCGGGGATCCGGCTGGCCGAACACGTGGATGAAACAGTCAGGTACCTGGCCGCTTATCTCTCACTGGTTTCATCGGCTGACACCAGCATCAGTCAAACGACCGCCCTCCTGAACAGGCTCCGGGGAATCATGGCGGAATTCGCGGGCTTTGATGTACGCTTCAAACGGCTGGTGGAGGGGCTCGACATCGACCGGCTCGTGGAAGAGGAGGATCTGGGGCACTACGCCTTTTTCCTGGCTGAAAGCAAAAAGGAAGCTGTTTATCTGCTGGATGCTCAGCTGGAGGAATTGATCGCCCGTCTGAACATTTATGGCGTCGATGCCTGGGGCAATCTCTTTCGTGATTTATCCTCCACTGCCAGCATGGACTGGGAGAACGGGAAAAAAACACTGACGGAACTTCGCAACCTGGCCTATGACCCGGATCCCGCTGTCCGCAAAAGAGCTTATGAGGCCGAGCTGGCGCTCTACCCTAAGATTGAAAAACCGCTGGCCGCTGCCCTCGGTTCCATCAAGGGACAGGTTGTCTACCTCAGCCGCAGGCGGGGACATGAAAGCCCTCTGGATGAAGCTCTGTTTAAGAGCAGGATGAGCCGGGAAACCCTGGATGCCATGGTCGGGGCAATGACAGAGAAAAAAGACGTCTTCGTCCGCTATTTTAGGGCCAAGGCCAGCTTGTTCGGCCAAGACCGCCTCAACTGGGCTGATCTCTTCGCGCCCGTGGGCAAACTCCCTGAAGGTTACACCATGGAAGAGTCAAGGGAACTGCTGGTTTCTTCTTTCAGCAAACTGCACCCGCCCATTGCGGATCTCATCGACAGGGCCTACCGGGAGAACTGGATCGATTTCTTCCCCCGGGAGAACAAGGTCGGGGGTGCCTTCTGCTCCAACCTGGCCTCCATCAAACAGAGCCGTGTGCTGACCAATTTTGAGGGATCCTTCAGCGCGGTGAGTACCCTGGCGCACGAATTGGGGCATGCCTATCACGGTTTCCGCATCGAGGATCACGCGCCCCTCAACCGGTCCTACTCCATGCCGGTCGCCGAGACAGCCTCCATCTTCAATGAAACCCACTTTCTGCTCGAGGCGCTGAAAGCAAGTGAAGACCCACAAGTCAGGCTGGGTCTGCTGGACGGTTTTCTCATGAACAGCGGTCAGGTCATCTGTGACATCCTGTCACGCTTTTTGTTTGAAAAGCAGGTATTTGAACGGGTTGAGCGGGAAACCCTGAGGGCGGAGGACCTCAAAGCCATCATGCATCAGACCCAGCTTGCCGCCTATGGCGACGGCCTGGAGGAAGACAGCTTGCATCCCTACATGTGGGCTTGCAAGCCGCACTATTACTCGGCTTCACTCAGCTTCTACAATTTCCCCTATGCCTTCGGTGCCCTCTTTGCCTCAGCCCTCTACCAAAAAGCCGTGCAGGAGGGGCCGGCTTTCATGGGGCAATACGATCGAATGCTGACGGCCACCACCGTCTCCTCCGTCGAAGCCATCGGCCAGCTTGCCGGCCTGGATCTGACACAAAAGGAGACCTGGCTTGAGGGCATGGATTCTTTCGGACCCTTTGTCAAGGAATTTGAGGGTCTGGTTGAAGAACTGGCTTAAGACCAACAGGTGAAAAGGAGGACAAGATGAGGAAATTTTTGTTTTACGGCATGACCGGCGACAAGATGTGCTTCTTGCATATCCTGATGAATGCACTGGATCTTGCAGAGGAAGGCATGGAAGCCAGAGTCATTTTCGAAGGAGCCTCGGTCAAACTGGTGGCCGTGTTTGAAGCGGAAAAAAACCCTCTCTACTTGAAGGTAAAAGAGCAGGGTCTGATCGCCGGCATTTGCCTGGCCTGCTCAAAGGCCATGGGGGTCTATGAGCAATGCCTGGAAGCGGGCCTTCCTTTTCTGTCCGACATGATGGGTCATGCGGGAATGAAGCCCTTTATTTTGGACGGTTATCAGGTTGTCAGTATTTAGGGAATCAATATGAGTTTAATCCAAAACCTTTCCGCCGGCAGGTGGCCAGCGGAAAGGTTGGTCTTTTGGAGAAAATAGGCGAACCCGCCGGCTTACTCTTTCCAGTAATTGTTGGCGGCTGCGACCGTCTGAAAGTTGATGGCCACGACCTGTGAGGCGGCCGTCAGGCTGTCGGCATCCTCGGAATATACCGGGCGCAGTCTGTCGCGGATCGAAGCGTCCGGCTGGGTGTATGCGACGCCTTTGCGGGCCAGCGTAATGGCCAGTTCAAATCCCTCCTGGGGTGTTTCGGTTTTTAATGTTTTAAGCCAAATGTCCATGGTGAACCTCCTGATTCTTATTCTTGCCGTAGAAACGAAAAGGGTTTCCACATGCCCATTATCCTTATTTTGGCAGGGCCCGCCGACGCCCTCGTTACCACAGGCGGCTGTCCTTCACACAGAAGACCCGCCGCGGCGGGTCTTCTGCAATAAGCATTCGTTTTGGTTTTCAATCGATTTCTTTTTCGAATTCAAGGATCTTACCGCTTGCGGCGTGAATCTCATATTCGTATTCGTAGCCCCCATATTTGAATTCGACCTCATAATATGGCGGAGACTTCTTGTCCTTGAATTCGATCTCGAAACCGGTGACCTGGCTTCGCGTCAGCCCGGCATGATTCAGGGCAATCCGCTCTGCTTCCCCGTGGCCGATAAAGAGGTCCTGGTTCGGGCTGCTTGACGCCGGGTGGCTGTTTTTTGGCTTGATCATCTCGATTTCAACCTTAACGATGGCGCCGGTGACAGCATCAATCTCATATTCGTACGTTTTGTCACCGTATTCAAATTCGACCTCGTAGTAGAGGCGGTTTTGTTCCCGTTCCATTTCCGTTTCCAGTTTTCTTACCTGGTTCCGGTTGAGGCCCGCGTGGTTCAAGGCAATCTCCTCCGCCCGGGTCGCTCCGATATGCTCGCCCTCTCTTTGTGTGGTTCTTTGCGTTGAAGGACTTGCGCCGGATTGGCCATTTCCCGCTCTGATCTTTTCAATCTCGACCTCAATGATCCGGCCGGATTCTGCATCGATCTCATATTCGTATTTGTAGTTTTCATGCTCGAATTCAACTTCATAAGTCATCCGGTTCCTATCGCGCTCCATCTCTGTTTCGAGCTTTCTCACCTGGTTCCGACTGAGCCCCGCGTGGTTCAGGGCAATCTCCTCCGCCCTGCCCCGGCCAATGTATTGATCCGTTTGTGCCGGAGGCGTGCCGGCGTTTTCCTTATCTTTTGATTTGAACTCCAGGATTCGGCCGTTTTTCGCATCGATCTCGTAGTCGTATTCGATCTGGCCGATGTAGAATTCAACCTCGTAAATCATACGGCCATCATCGTAGTCCAGTTCAATCTCCAGCTGCCGGATATCCTGTTCGGTCACACCGGCATGTTCAAAGGCAATGGATTTCGCTTTTTCCTCTCCGATGTATTCTTTGCGGCTGGCCATGCCGGTCAGACTGACCCCTTCCGGAGCCGCTTTGAGGGAACTGATCAGCAGGTTGATATCATTGATGGACAGCCTGGCGGCATCTGCAAAATGAATGGCCGGATTCTGCTTGATCAGCCGCTCGATCAGGGCAGCCTTGCCCGGGGAAATCCCATGCGTTTCCGCCAGTTCACGAAAATGCCGATCTGCCCGCGAGGTCTGGCTTAGGACCGCTCCCTGGAGCGCATAGCCATTCAAAAGTTCACTGACCTCGCCTGAAAGCCGTTTTTGCAGGCGGTCGCCTTGCACGGCGCTCTTGCTGTCAACGGTAATCAGGATGGAATTCCTGACTTCCGAGATGTAGCCCTTCCTCACCATGGAGCCGATCAGGGCATTGACCGCCACATCCAGATCGACACCTTTCAGATTCATGTCATCGATGACCGATTTGCCTTCCTCATTTCGCGGATCGACTTGCAAGACTTTCTCGTTTCGATTGACTGAAAGTTCGATGCTGGGATTGACGTCAAATGCAATCACAGCTTGGGTGGCATAGGCAGCGTAGGCAAACCAGGATCCTAAAAGAAGGATAATGGCTGCAGCGACAGGCGCCAGGATGCGCTGCCAGCGGAGCGCCGGGCGGCTCTTTCTTGTTTCTAAAGAGATGACTTTATCTTTTTCATCAAGGTTGTTCATTTTCTTTAACTCCTCCTGTTTTTCGATTTGTTTGAGGAGTTTGGGCAAGACATTGGGAACGGATGACTCGACTGCGCGTTTCAATCTGTTCTCAATCATTTGATTGGTTTCTTTCATTTTCCTTCCTCCTCCAAGATGGTTCGGAGTTTTGACAGGGACCGGTGGTATTTTGAAAGCGCTGTTCCCAAGGGAATTGCCAGCAATTTTGCGATTTCACGATGCTTCAGCCCTTCGATGCTGCGCAGGATAACAATCTGGCGCTCTTCCTCGGTCAACTCCTTGAGGACAGTCCGAAGTACCATTCTGTCCAGGGCCGCCTCGGTGAAATCCGCCTTGGAGTCCGAAACCCATTCATCTTCAAAGGGCAGCTCAGCGTCGGGGCTGGTTCTCAGCTTGTCCAAGGCCAGATTTCTCACAATAGTCAATATCCAGGCCATGGGCTTGCCTTTGGAGTGATAGCGGCCGGATCCCTGGACAACCCGGATGTAGGTGTCCTGCATGACATCCTCAGCATCCTGAGGATGTCTGACAATCGAAAGTGCGAAGCCGTAAACAGCAGTCTTTGTTCTTTCGTAAAGCGTTTCCAGGGCATCCATATCACCCCCGGCCAATTTCATGATTTGCTTGTCAAGGTCTTCCATGGTCACTTTCTGTCCCGGACGGTGCACCGTCTGGGATTTTTGGGTGGTCTTCCTTTGTCCTGCCAAAACCCTCTCACCAGTAATAACGGGGGAGAAAGCCATTTTATTGCATTACCCATTCAGATTAGACAACGAAAGCGGAATTGAGTCGGGCGGATATGGTACAGAAGGGCAGGCAAGCCAAATGCAGTTTATGGTGTAATGGAATCAGGGAGGTCCGGACCATGGCTGCTTTGACCGATGAGGGCCCATCAATCTTCACCAGGGATTTGCCTTATCATCCGCCTTACGAATGGGATCGCTTGATTGCCTTTTTTGAGGGGCGGGCCATCGATGGGGTCGAACTGATCCGGGACCACGCCTACTGGAGGGTGGTGCGGGAGGAGACGGAGGACGGAGAGGAAAAAAGCGGCTGGATCCGGGTCACCAACCATCCTTCTGAAACTCTTCTCAGGATTACACTGCCGCAAAGCCTCGGGCCGGTTTTACCGCAGATCGAACGCAAAGTCAGCCGGATGTTCGATCTGGACTGCGATCCTCTGCCCATCTACGATCATCTCCGGTCCATGAACCAGATCAAGGAAGGCCTTTGTGTGCCCGGCACCCGGGTTCCCGGCACCTACGATGTCTTCGAAATGTGTGTGCGGGCCGTCCTGGGCCAGCAAATCACGGTCAAGGCAGCCCGGACCCTGGCCTCCCGCCTGGCTTCATCTTTCGGGGATCCGGTGGAGACGGGGATTGACGGTCTGGCACACACATTTCCACATTTTCGCTCAATTCTGGACATGAAGGACGCTGTTGCTGATACCCTGGGCCCTTTGGGGGTGATGGGACAGCGGTCCCGGACCATCTATGCCCTGGCAGAACAGATTCAGACGGGCTTCTTTGATCCGGGGATGATCCAGGAAGCGGAAGAATGGATAAAGGCGCTGGTGAAGGTCAAGGGAGTCGGTCCCTGGACCGCCCACTATCTGGCCATGCGGACCCTCAAATGGCCGGATGCCTTCCCCTCGACCGATTATGGCGTCAAAAAAGTGCTGGAGCCAAGGACACAGAAGGAAATCCGGATCCTTTCGGATACTTGGCGACCCTGGCGGGCCTATGCCACAGTTAACATTTGGAACTCGCGCTAGGAGGCAGGATGCTCTACCAAAGTGTGTACGATTCTCCCCTTGGGAAACTGGTAGCCTTCAGCGACGGTCAGGCGCTGACAGGCCTTTGGTTCGAGGGGCAGAAATATTATGGGGCAGGCCTGGAAGGGGATCCTGTCATTTCGGACCAGCTGCCAGTTCTCATGCAGGCGGTAAGCTGGCTTGACCGTTATTTCGCAGGCGCAAAACCCCAGCCGGAAGAGCTTCTCCTTGACCCTCGCGGCAGTTCTTTCAGGCAGGCGGTCTGGAAAATCCTGCTTGGCATTCCATACGGTGAAACCATGACCTACGGTGCCATCGCGTCCCTGATAGCTAGGGACAGGGGTCTTGAGCGGATGTCCTCCCGGGCGGTCGGCGGAGCCGTCGGCCACAATCCGATCAGCATTGTGATTCCCTGCCACCGGGTGATCGGTTGGGACGGCAGTCTAACCGGTTTTGGCGGGGGGTTGTCCCGAAAAGCCTGGCTTCTGGAGCATGAAAGAAATGGTTACCAAGCGGTTTGAAGCGGATCTGCACGCTGTCAATTTGACGAATACGGCAATCTGCGTTACCCTCTATAACTAGTTGCTTAAATCGGCAGCCTGGATTTAGGCAGAAGAGATAGCTAGAAATAATTGTAGTGATTGACTAGGATGGCTTTAACCGGTTCAGGCTGAACATGAAGAACCGGAAGGAATACAAGCGTTAACTTGCCACGGGCAAGGTGTTTACAAAGACTTCGGTCCAGAGCGTACGTGAATGGCGTTTCCATCCGTTTGATCTGGCGCGAAGTCTTTTTTTTGTAAGCAGGAAAAGAGCAGCAATGATACAGTTTGAAAATGTTGTAAAAAAATACGGGGATTCGGTCATCCTTGACCACCTGAGTTTTGAAATCGAAGAAGGCGAATTCGCCGTGCTGATTGGCCCGAGCGGGTGCGGGAAAACGACCACGCTGAAATCGATCAACCGCCTGATTGAACCCGAATCAGGGAGGATTTTTGTCGAGGACAGGGACATCATGGAGAGCAATCCCGTGGCCCTTCGGCGGAAAATAGGCTACGTCATCCAGGAAATCGGTCTTTTCCCCAACATGACAGTGGCCCAGAACATTGCGGTGGTTCCCAAGCGGCTGAAATACAAAAAGGACCGGATTGACCAGATCACGCACGAACTGCTGGAGATGGTCGGCATGTCCTACGATGAATATGCACACAAATACCCCTCTGAGCTTTCAGGCGGCCAGCAACAGCGTATTGGCGTGCTGAGGGCGCTGGCAGCTTCGCCGCCGATCGTTCTTATGGATGAGCCTTTCGGTGCGCTGGACCCGATGACCCGCAGCGTCCTTCAGGATGAAATCATCCGCCTTCACAGGAAATTGAAGAAGACCATTGTCTTTGTGACGCATGACATGGATGAAGCCTTGAAATTGGCCGATACCATCATCTTCATGGATGAAGGCCGGATTATTCAAATGGCTGGTCCGGACGAAATGCTCGAAAACCCTGCATCGGAATTGATTAAGCAGTTCATGGGCAAGAGGCTGGCAACAAATGGCGTTGAATTACTTACCGCAGCCGATTTTATGAAACCTCATCCCGCCAGCGCCTACCGGAGCGATGGCGTAAGAAAGGGCACGGAGATCATGGCCAGGCGGAAGATTGACACCTTGTTGATCAAAAACGAGGATGAGACCTATGCTGGCTCGGTCACGATCGGTAACATTAAAAAATTCGGTAAAGAAGCCCGGACCATCGGAGACATTCCGCTTACGCCCAATGTGATCACTTATACTACCTCCGATGCCGCCGAAAGCTTTGAAAAACTGCTTGACGCAGACAGTGATTTCGTCGTGGTGCTCCACCAAGACGACACCATCGCGGGAATCGTCACCAAAACCAGTATGGCGCGGGCCATGGCAGATGCCTTGTGGGGTGATGAATGATGAGTTTCTTTCAAATGTACGGACAAAAAATTCTGACGGCCATCGGCGTCCATTTCCTGTACGTCCTGGTGTCCGTATCGGCCGGATTCGTGGTTGCCCTGATCCTGGGGATCCTCTTGTCGCGTGTACCGGGCTTGGCCCGCCTGGCCCTGCCTGTCATCTCAATTTTTCAAACAGTGCCCGGGGTGGTCTTCATCGGCATCTTGTTTTTGTACATTGGAATGAAACCGGCCACCGTCATTGTGGCGCTGGCCATCTACGCCATGTTTCCGATCTTGAAGAATATTTATGTCGGTTTGTTGGAAGTTGACCGCAACCTGATCGAAGCCGCTAAAGGTTGCGGCATGTCGCCAATTGAGAGACTCCTTGAAGTTGAGCTTCCTCTGGCGGTCCCCTCGATCATTGGCGGCTTGAGAATGGCCACCGTTTATACGGTGAGCTGGGCCGTCCTGGCCTCCATGATCGGGCTGGGCGGTCTGGGTGAATTCATTTACATCGGCATCGCGACCAATAATAATGCCCTGATTGTCGCCGGTGCCGTTCCGGCGGCTGTCATGGCAATCACGCTGAGTCTTCTGATCGACTGGGCCAAGTGGAGAAGGGCTGGAAAGACAGGTCAACAATGATGATTAAGATTCTCATGGAGCATCTGTACATTGTCTTCATGTCAGTGCTTTTTTCGGTTGCGGTGGGGTTGCCGCTTGGTGTCATGGCCTATCTTTACCGGCGGGCCCGAAAACCCCTGCTCTGGACAAGCGAACTGTTGCAGACTGTGCCGGCCCTGGCACTGCTCGGCATGGTCATGCTTGTGGTCGGTGCAGGGAAACTGACTGTGATCATCGGCCTTCTGCTCTATTCGCTTTTGCCGATCGTTCACAACACCTTCCTGGGATTGGAGACCATCGATCCCGGTATCAAGCGGGCGGCCCGGGGCATGGGAATGTCAAAAATGGACCGCTTGTTCAGCGTGGAGCTGCCCTTGGCCTTCCCCATGATTTTCACGGGCATACGGATTGCTACCGTGACATCTGTGGGAATTGCGGTATTTGCCACTTCCGTAGGGGGCGGCGGGCTCGGATCGATCATCAACCAGGGGATCCGGACTCAGAATATGAAATTGATTGCACGGGGGACACTCTCGCTCATGGCCATGGCTGTCATCTTTGACGGCGCCATGGCTTGGATTGAGAAGCGTCTCAACAGGCGCGCGAGCGCATAAGGAGGAAGAGTTCCCGCGGGGGACTCATTGAATAAGGAGGAATCCATGAAAAAATTGTTTAGTCTTTTTGCCGTCATCATTTTGACGCTGGCAATAATTGGCGGTTGTGCCGGCAGCAAAGAAGGATCGGACAAACCCATCATTATCTACGATGGTGAGTTTTCCGAGATGCAGATTATCCACCAGATGGTCAAAATGCTGGTTGAAGAACACACGGAGGCCAGCGTTGAGATCCGCGATCAGATGTCACCGGTCAACAGTTATCGGAGCCTGGTCAAAGGCGAGAGCGACTTGATGAACAGTTACGACGGAACGCTCTTGACGACTTACCTTAAAAAGGATGTCTCAGATGTTCCCCAAGGTCAGTCTCTGTACGAATACGCCAACCAGGTAGCCATGGAACGGGATGGCACACGGCTTTTGAAACCGCTCGGTCATGAAAACACCTACGCTGTAGGGGTGACGCAGGAATTGGCAGATCAGTATGGACTCGAGTCCATATCCGATCTGGTAGAAGTGGCGCCCCTGCTTGCTTTCGGTGCGGAGCACGAATTTTTCAGCGAGGAAGGCAGCATGAAATACGGGCCTTTCGTTGCCTTTTACGGACTGGATTTCAAAGACAGCAAAGCGATCGAGATGGCTCTCAAGTATTCTGCGGTAGAAAGCGGGAATCTTGATGTGACCATTGTCTATTCAACGGACGGCATGAATAAAAAAGTCGGATTGAAAGTCTTGGAAGATGATCAGGACTTCTTTGCCGAATACAATGACGCCCTGCTGGTCCGTGATGATCTTTTCGAGCGCTACCGTGAGGAAGCTCCCGACCTGGAGGACGTGCTCAACCTGCTGGCGGGGCAGTTCACCAACGAGAGCATGACCGACTTAACCTATGAGATCGATGTCAACGGCAAAACACCAGAAGAGGTTGCAAAAGACTTTTTGACCAACCAGGGCCTGATCGATGCCTGAATGGCCATCTCCGGCGGCTGCATGCCGCCGGAGATGCGTTCCACAGGTTCTCACCTATTGATGAAGCAGGCGCAAGACAGCGTGGTATGATAGGAAGAGACCCAGACAGATTCTCTGTTTTTTCGGGAAAGGCTATATGAAACGCCCTTTTGACGACAAAAAACCCGCGCTTTGGATTACAGCCACGCTGGCCGCAGCTGCAGTCGTGCCGGCTGTTATTTTGCTGAAAAAGGCCAGGCGGTCAAACGCTTTTCCCTTGGATCAGACGCTTTGCGTTGAAATGATTCCTTATCAGGCCCCCTTTTACTCCTTCTCCTATACCCCGGAAACGGCACCCCGCTTTCGTTTTACCCAGGCGCATGAACTGGTTATTCAAAAAGACCGCCAGTGGGAAAATTTGGGCGTCATGGAGGAGTTCGAGCTGGACGAAACGTGTTTCGACAAACTGTTTTTTACCGGCAGGGACTGGGAGTTTGCCCGGATCAGAAAAAAGAATTCAATGGCCTGGCGTCTGGATGCGGCCGATGAACAGAGGGCGGGTTTCTATTACCTCCTGCACCAGAAAAATGGCGGGATCTACCTGGCTCACGGTTACCACACTGATGGCAGGGACAGCCCTGATTCCCAATCATCCATCATCCGCTGGTTGTTTAAGATGGAAACGGCCGATTCCGACTGAGGAAGGGAAACAGTTCCTGCAAATTCCCCTGATGCCATTTTTCATTTGACCGATCAGTACCGGGCCGGATTGGCTCTTTCGTTTATTCACTTATCCTCTTTGCGATGATGCGAGGCTGCAGCTTTTCCTGCGGGTATGAATCCCCGGCCTGCGAATCTATGATTATGCAGGATAATGGAAATATCCGGCATATTGTGCTAAATTCAAATCAATGGAGGGCTCTTTCAGACGCCAGATGCCAGGCCGGCAGTTGGTCGTATGCTTCATTCACGGCGTCGCCTCCGGGGGAACAGGCCAGCAGAGGCAAGGATAAGGTTGACAGCGCATCAATAACAGGCCGTCAAAGCGTCGGGAAGGGTGCATCGCGGACGGTCAATCCAGCTGAATTGAGGTGATGACCATGGCCGGTTACAAGAAACCCTGTATACATTGCGGAACTCTGATTGACCAGGATGCCAGGTTTTGTACCACCTGCTTCAGCCGCAACCCTTTCGGCTACCTTTGCCCAAGCTGTCTGCACCCGGTCGAGAGGGGGCAGCCGATTTGTGCGTCATGCGGGCGTCCGCTCTACGTTACCTGTCCCTTTTGCGGTCAGCCCACCTTTGTTGATGATCGCTGTGAGCGCTGCGGGCAAAGCCTGCTTATCCAATGCGCCAACCGGCGGTGCGGGCAATGGCAGTTTTTCCAGAACACAAAATGCACTGCCTGCGGCAAGCCGATCAAAACCAAAAAGAGCCGTTGAAGGAGGAGAGAAGATGCTTCAATCATTTACCAGGAATTACGAAGATAACTCGACAAGTGCCGGCTTTCAATTTACTTTCTACTGCGACATCTGCAATGATGGATTCAAGAGCAGTTTCATTGAAAGCGAGACATACAAAAGAGGCAAAGGCCTGCGCGGCCTGTCTCAGGGCATCGGCGTGCTGGGGTCGCTTGTGGGCGGCCGGGTCGGCAACATCGGCTATTCGATGGAGCGTGGGGGCAATATTCTTTCCGAACGGTTCGAGGGGGAATCGCCGGAATGGCATAAAGAGCACCAGAACGCCTTTGCCATGGCACAAAATGAGGCAAAACGGTTCTTCCACCGCTGTCACGGCTGCCATCTCTACGTCTGTGATGCTTGTTTCAATGAAAATGAAGGCCTGTGCACCGATTGTGCGCCCAGGCAGGAGATCTATGTTGCCAAGGCCCGGGCTGAAGCCATGCGGCGCAACATCGATGAGGCCGGAATGGAGGCTACGGTTTGGAAGGGCGAGATTGAAAGCAAGGTCACTATCTGCCCTGTTTGCGGAAAGCCAGCCGGTTCGGGCAAATTCTGCAACAACTGCGGGGCCTCCATGGAGATGAAAGAGTGCCCGCGATGCGGCGCTATGAACGCGCCCGGGGTCAGGTTCTGCAATAACTGCGGTGAGAATCTCACAAAGCCCGCTCAGTCGAAGTGCCCTTCATGCGGAACGGAGAATCCACCCGGAGTCAAGTTCTGCGGAGGCTGCGGCGCCAAGCTCGACTAGGGGAGGTTTGCATGAATCATCAGGAGGCAGGGGGGCCAAGAGCGGCCGGCGGCCTAGTGTCGTCGACTGCAACCTACAGGGGGACCATCAGCTCGCAGCGCCTGTCAGGCGATGCCCATCTGGTGATCGAAGAAAGGGGCCTGTTGGCGGAAACGGCCTATGACAGTGCCTTCATGGACTATGAGTCGATCCGCTCCATTGCCTACCAGGATTACGCTGTCGTGATCCGGTCCAGAGAGGGTGAGGCCGTCATCAGACGGCTCGGCAACGCGGGCGACTGGTTTTTCAAGGAACTTTGCGAATCCTTCAACCAGCTGGTTCAGACAGCCTTACAGGCTGCTGGCCCGATGCAGTTTGAGGCAAGAGGACCCCGCTACCGGTATGAAGATCGGGAGGGCAATGCCTGTTTTCGCGTGTTCAGGGATGAGATCATGCTCTTGCCGCCCAATCTGGATGCCCGGCGGTTACCCTTTTTATTCTTATCGCGGATGGAATCAAAGGACTTTGCCATCACTCTCACACTTACCACCGGGGAAGTCTACCAGTTTTCGAAATTTGGTGAAAACCAGGCCCCCTTTGAAAGAATTGTCAATGAGTCCTGCCGCCAGATGCGTTCCCGTCACGCCGAACTGGTCGCATTGCTTGACAGGTCCCTGGGAAGGGGTCGTGCCATCGAGGCAGCCAAAGTGCTTCCGGAGGGTGTAGCCGTTCTCCTGACTGATGTCAAATCATCTTTCCCCTCCCTGGCCTCCATCCTGGACCAGTTCCTGCTGGATGGCCGGATCGGACCCTATTACGCTGCCCTTAAAAAGGTGGGCGATGAGACCAAACTGGCCATCGGCTTTAAAGAGTTCAAGGGAACGCCGGGTGAGAAGCCTGAAGGAGAAGAGAAGGACGAAGAGGAGGAGAGACCGCAAGAAGAGTCCCTGGAGGAGGCATCTTCGGGGGAAGACACCGGTGAGGCCCAGCCGCCAGCCTGGGCGTTCTGGGCAATCATTCCCTCACATGACGGCAGGAAGGCAATGGTTGAGTTTGCCTTTCCCAATGAGAAGGCAGCCACCTATCTCTTTAATATTGAAGGGTCCTACGAGCGTTTCCTTGTGACTCTCAACCGTGCCTTTGAAGCTTCCGGATTCCAGCGGGAGATGCTTTTTCTAACCGATGAGCAACTTGAGCACCCGGACCGGGAGCTTGACCGGATTCTGATGGAGAGGACGCCGTCCCTGCAGATCCTTCGCAAACAGTTCGCCGGCCGCGTCATCCACCGGTCGGTTGAGAGCTGGAAGCGGAGTCTGCAAAAACAATTGGGGTAAACTGATCAGGGAAATACGATCAAACAGCCTGCCTGGTGCAGGCTTACTTATGGGGAGGAAGCATGAAATCCCTTTTCCGGCAGGCGGAAGAAGGCCTGCCCTCTTTTATTCAGATCTTGGAAAGGCTCCATCGCCGTCCCGAATTGAGTTTTCATGAATTTGAGACCACACGGTTTCTGGCAGAAAAGGTCAAGAGCCTGGGTCTTGAAATTGTGGATCTTGGTATGGAAACAGGCCTTGTTGGCCTTTTACGTGGATCCGGCCAGGGGCGGATCACCGCAATCCGGGCCGATATGGACGCCATTGCGGTCCCCGAAGCGGAGGACCACCCGGTTCGTTCGGAAATGGACGGCGTCATGCATGCCTGCGGCCATGACTTCCATATGACCTGCGCCCTGGGCGCGGCCAGTTTGCTTTCCAATCAAAAAGAACAACTCGCCGGCGATGTGGTCTTCATCTTTCAACCAGCTGAGGAGGTCACGCGCGGCGCCGCCCGGATGCTGGAACACGGCTTGCTTGACAAGCTGCCAGGGCAGGTAGACGCACTGTTTGGCCTGCACGCGGAGCCACGCCTTCCGACAGGCCAGGTAATCTCCAGCCAGGGCTTTGCGTCAGCCTCCAAGACCAACTTCCGAATCAGGTTGCGGGGCACAAGCGGGCACGGTGGAGCGCCGCAAACCTACAAGGACGTGATCGTTGCGGGTGCCGCCATGGTGAATGCCCTCCAGACCATCGTCAGCCGCAGGTCGGATCCCCAAAAGGAACTGGTTTGCGCCATCCTTACGGTGAAGGCGGGTGAGACCGAATATTTCGTGACCGATACCATGGAGATGACGGGAACCATCCGAGCCTTCGATGAAGCTGTCGCAAGCCGGGCAGAAGAAGACCTGGTTGACATTGCCGGCAAAACAGCAGCCGCTCACGGCTGTTCCTGTCAGATTGAAATCATCCGGGAGGTCAGCTCCCAGCTCAACCATCCCAGCCTGTTCCCAGTTGCAGCAGCGGCCTGCCACAAAGTGTTCGGCGAAGCAAATACGCTGACGCGCGGTCCCCTGTTTATGGGTGCAGAAGATTTCTCAGTATTCGGCCAGGTCATCCCCTCCCACTTTTATTGGATCGGAACCGGTTTTCCGGACAGGGAGAACGCTTATCAGCATGAAGCGGATTTTCAGATTGATCCCGCCGCGATTCCGTACGGAGTGGCTCTTCTGGCAGAGTCAGTGCTGGGAGCGATGGCTTTATCCGACGGGAGGAAATGTCCTTGACTTCTCCGGGCTTCAAAAAGTTGTCTGCCTTGCTTTATGTTCCCGATGGAAGCTCGGCCCTTGGGGCACTCCAGCGCACGAGCCACCTGGCTATCGCAGCCCATCCTGACGATATCGAGATCATGGCCTACCCTGCGATTGCCCGGTGTTTTCGGAATCCCGAAGAGTGGTTTACAGCAGCTATCGTCACGGACGGATCCGTGGGACTCCGAAGCGGTCCTTATGCCGGCTTCTCCGACAGCCAGTTTGCGGAGCTGAGGGCCCGTGAGCAGCAAAAAGCAGCCTGTATCGGTGAATACAGTGCCCTGGTTATGCTCAACTACGCCAGCAGTGAGATCAAGGACAGGCAGAATCGGGCTGTCATCGAAGACCTCAGGGAATTAATAAACGTTTGCCGTCCGGGGATTATCTACACACATAATCCGGCGGACAAGCACGAAACGCATGTGGCAGTCGCCCTCAGAGTCATTGAGGCGCTTCGCGGGCTGGAACCGCCGCTCCTGCCCAGGAAACTATTTGGCTGTGAAGTATGGAGATCGCTTGACTGGATGACCGACCAAGATAAAGTCATATTCGATGCCAGCCTGTATCCCAATCTGGCAGCCGCCCTGCTGGGTGTCTTTGATTCTCAGATTGGCGGCGGCAAGCGTTACGACAAGGCAACCGAAGGGCGACGTGTGGCCAATGCCACTTTCTCCGAGTCACATGCGACGGACGAGTATCAGGCGGTTACTTTTGGCATGAACCTCACGCCACTTATTGAGAATCCCGACATGAGTGTCAGTCAGTACGTCAAGGAACACATGGACCGGTTTTCCCAAGAGGTCATCAACACCCTGGACAATCTGTCCCGGTAAGTGCCTTGACATCTCCCATGAAAGAGAGCGCGGCATAAGCCTGGCGGCCGGATGCGCTAGAATAGAATCAGGGACCTGGAGGCTGACCGCGTGCCTGGTCCGCCCACAAGGGGGTGATTCCATGCTCGGAGCCATCATCGGCGACATCGTCGGTTCGCGTTTCGAATTCAATAACCATCGAAGCAAAGATTTTGAGTTGTTCACGGAAGATTGTTTTGTGACCGACGACAGCATTATGACCCTGGCGGTCGCCAAGGCCATCATGGAGGCCGTGAAGGCGTCGCCGGAGGCATGGAAGGCGCGCGACGACCGCTTCCATGACCTGCTCTCCAGTCTGACAGTTAAGTACATGCAGGAGATCGGCCGCCAATATCCTGGCTGCGGATACGGCGGCCGCTTTTATGAGTGGATGTTCAGCGACGATCCAAAACCCTATAAGAGCTACGGAAACGGCGCGGCCATGCGAGTGAGTCCCGCGGGGATTATTGCGGAAAGCCTCATCGATGCATGGAGCTTGGCAGAAACGGTGACAGCCGTCACCCACAACCATAAGGAGGGCATCAAGGGGGCGCAGGCGACGGCCACCTCCATCTATCTGGCAAAAACCGGTGCACTGAAAAGCGAAATCAGAAAATATACCGAAGCTGACTATTATCCGCTTGATTTCACCATCGATGCCATCCGCCCTTCCTACCGCTTCAACGAGACCTGCCAGCAAACCGTTCCCCAGGCCATTCAGTGTTTCCTGGAGGCGGCCTCCTTTGAAGACGCCATCCGGACAGCCATTTCGCTGGGAGGCGACAGCGATACCCTTGCTGCCATCACCGGCGCAATCGCCGGGGCTTATTACGGTATTCCTGAAGCACTTGGACAAAAAGCGCTGACCTACCTTGATCCAAGACTCAGAGCCATCTATGACGAATGGAT